>Ga0163151_10000971_pt1 | contig 49846 bp, 43 predicted proteins | sample OliLakLV19MP5IB2_FD_145596 | JGI IMG/M metagenome (GOLD analysis project Ga0163151, IMG submission 145596) | Freshwater microbial mat bacterial communities from Lake Vanda, McMurdo Dry Valleys, Antarctica - Oligotrophic Lake LV.19.MP5.IB-2 | ecosystem: Environmental > Aquatic > Freshwater >...
GCTCCTTTGTCGCGCGATCGATCTCGGCATCCATCTTTTCCGCTTCCTCTCGGAGCCGGTCGACTTCAGCCGTCGCTGCCACCATCCGCGGATCCTTGGCCACGACGATTTCCGTGGCCGACACAGGCGCTTCGGGGACCGGTCCCCCCATGAGTGACTTTTCATTGTCGAATCCCTGCTGCGCCTGCTCGCTCGCCGCCTCAAACGAGGACGGGTCGCCGAATTCCAGATTTGGAATCGACTTTCGTCCCCCCATTCCGTCCGGCGTTGACAAGCGCGGAAGGGTATCGGCCCCCGGCGCGATGGGCGCCTCAAGATTCGCGGTCATGCCCGCCAGACGTTCGCGGATCTCCTGGGCTTTATTGAGGTCCGCAATTTCCTGTTTCGCGCGCACTTTGGCGTAATCTCTCTGGGCTTTCCGTTGGGCGGCTTCGATGCGGGGGCGATCGCGTTCTTCTTTTTCCTTCCGTTCCAGATGCTCCACGAATTTGAGATTTTCGGGAGAAAAGGATTTCGGGGACAGGGCCATCGCGCGACGGTATTCTTTCGATGTTTTCGCTTCGCTAAAGGCGAGCCAAGCCTTGGCCTGTTTGATGGAGAGCCGGACATTGGGCCCGTCGCCCAGCCGCTTTTGCTCCTCGTAAAGCTTCAGCGCCGCGCGGTAATCCCGGCGTTCCCAGGCCGCGGTCGCGCGACCGTGGACGTCGTCATACTTCAACTGCCGCTCGGCGTTCACCCTTTCCACCCGTAGCCGTTCGGCCTCACGCTCAGCCCAGGTCGGACCGTCATCCTGAATCCGGGGTGGGCCCCCACGAGGTCCACCGCAGGCGTCTTCACAGCTGGAATAAGAACCGAGGCACTGGGCTTCGCCGGGACAAGCGCAGCAATCCCCTCTGCCACAGTCGTCGCACCAGGCGAAGAGGCTGGCGGGAGCGAAAAGGAAGGCAACGAGCGCGCCCGCCCGAAGCCAGGGGGCGAGACGAAACGCGCGAGGAAATGGGGCAGGCATCAGAGGAACTGGGCTCCCATCTTGTAAGCCCCCGCGATCACTGAGAAATACCGGTATTTCATTTTTTTCGGAGGAACTGAGGCGTCGTTCCTGGGTCGCGGGAAAAAGCGATTCCGCTCTCCTTTATCACTTTCCCAAGTTCCTTCTCGCTAAAGTAGAGACACTGCCGGGAATCCTGCTGATTGGAGTCGAGAACTTCAAACCAGGTGCCGCCCCCGTGCTGAAACGTCTTCGTGAGCACGACCTGATGGCCGCTTCGGATAGTCCCACTCTGGGGGACCAGGTTTACGAGAACGGTGTCGCCGGCCTTCAGGCGATGTTCGAACTCATCGATCGAGACCACGGTCACCTGTCCGAGCGCTTCCGCCACCAGGATCACCTCTCCCCCCATCAGTCCGGATTCTTCAATGGCCTTTTCCGGGTGCGTGCGCTCCTCTGCGGGTCGCCAGGCACCCTCGCGGATCAATTTCGTTATCCGCGCGGCAACCACGCCATAGGGGACACCCGCCGCATTGGCCAGGGCGAAAACCGCGCAGTCTTCATAATTCGTCTGTATTCCCGCGCCCGGAAGGCCGGGACCGGTTCCCGCCGCAGCTTCGCGCGCGAACGGCTCTTTCCCGCGCCGTGCCTGCGCGTCAAGCCAGATCTGACGGATCTCCGACGACGTCGACGCGTAGCCGTCTTCATCCAGCCAATCAAGCGCCTTTTTCGCGCGCGCCTTTTCTTCGACGGTCCACGATGATTCCTGAACAGCCTTTAGCAACTCCGCGCTGATCCGTTCAAGCCGGGCCATCTCTAGCCGAGCGTTGAAGGCGGTGACCGACGAGATATAGAGGGACCTCCGCGTCTGAAGAGCACGGAAGGCTTCGTCGGACTGTTGCTCCGCCGAAAGAGAGTTGAAAGCATTTCCGGCTGCCTGAAAGGCATTCCGCTCGGTCGCCAGCGCCTGGTGATCGCCGTCGAACCGCGCTTTCTCGGTGGTGGTGAGGATGCTGGGGATGTCATTGAGCGCCGGAATCTTCGCCCCGGCATGAAGCGTGGCGTGGAAAAAAAGCAGGATTGAAACGGAAAGAAGGATGCGCGAACCAGAGAACCTGACGCGGACGCTTCCGGATTGGATCATCGGCCCACTATACGATGTCTCTCATTGAAAGACAGGGGTTTTTAAATCGAGATTCCCCGTGTTGGACGATCTTCGCAACTGGCTACTGGCGGGATAACCTCCTGACGGCGGGCCATCGGGGCCGTCTTAGTCGAGTTCGATCGAGCGAAGTCTAAGCGCATTCGCGATCACGGACACGGAGCTAATGCTCATGGCGGCCGCCGCCAGCATCGGGCTCAGCAGGATGCCGAACAACGGGTAAAGAAGGCCGGCTGCGACGGGAACGCCGAGGACGTTATAGACGAAGGCGAAGAACAGGTTCTGGCGGATGTTCTTCATCGTTCCCCGGCTCAGGCGGATCGCCCGAAGAATGCCCCGGAGATCCCCCTTCACGAGGGTCACCCCCGCGCTTTCCATGGCGACGTCCGTCCCGGTTCCCATGGCGATGCCCACCTCTGCCTGGGCGAGCGCCGGAGCGTCATTCACGCCGTCCCCCGCCATGGCAACGCGGCGTCCCTGCGCCTGGAAGCTCTTCACGACATCGGCCTTCTGCTGAGGAAGAACGTCGGCGCGGACCTGGGAGATTCCCAACCGGCGGGCGACGGCCTCAGCCGTGACGCGGTTATCGCCGGTCAGCATGACGACCTCGATGCCCTGATTCTGAAGATCGGCAACCACCTGCGCCGAGGATTCCTTGATCGGATCCGCGATTCCAACGGCCCCCGCAAGCCGACCGGCGACGGCCAGAAAAATCACCGTCTGACCTTCTCCACGAAGCTTTTCGACCTCCGCGCTCAGCGGCAAGACATCGATCCCCGAATCCTGGAGCATGGGGCGATTGCCCAGTAGCGCCGTTTCGGATCCCTTCCGTCCGGAAATACCTTTGCCGGTGAGCGACTCAAAGTCGGTGATTTCTGCCGCCGGGACGCCCTCGGCTTTGGCCTTCGCCATGATGGCGGCGGCCAGCGGATGTTCGCTGCTCCGTTCGAGACCGGCGGCGATGCCGAGAACATCCTTCTCAGTAAAGCCGCCGGCTGGAAGCACCGTCACCACCTGCGGCTTTCCGATCGTGAGCGTGCCGGTCTTATCAACGACGAGCGTGTTCACGGATTCGAGCGCCTCCAGCGCCTCCGCGTTCTTGATCAGGACGCCGGCGGAGGCTCCACGGCCGGTTCCGACCATGATGGACATCGGTGTCGCAAGCCCGAGGGCGCAGGGGCAGGCGATGATCAGAACGCCGATGGCGTTCAAGAGCGCATAAATATAGCGCGGCTCCGGCCCCAACCAGGTCCATGCAGCGAACGTCAGAACCGAAATGAGAATGACAACGGGAACGAAGTAGCCAGAGACCACGTCAGCCAGCCGCTGGATAGGTGCGCGGCTCCGCTGAGCCTGGCTCACCATCCGAACGATCTGCGCGAGGAGCGTTTCCTGTCCCACCCGTTCGGCTTTCATCGTGAAACTGCCCGTGCCGTTCACCGTGCCGCCGGTCACGCGGCTGCCCGATTCCTTTTCCACCGGAATCGGCTCCCCCGTGACCATCGACTCATCGACCGAGCTCCGACCGTCGGTGACGGACCCGTCCACGGGTATCCGCTCACCAGGGCGGACGCGAAGAGTTTCGCCCACCTGAACTTCCGCCAAAGGAACATCGGCTTCCTGTCCGTCCGGAAGAACACGCCGGGCGGTTTTGGGCGCGAGGCCAAGCAGCGCACGAATCGCTCCTCCGGTCTGGGAACGGGCTCGAAGCTCCATGACCTGCCCGAGCAGGACAAGAGCGGTGATAACGGCGGCCGCCTCAAAATAGAGCGGCGGACGACCACCGTGCCCGACAAAATCCTGAGGAAACACCCCGGGAGCGAGCGTGGCAACGACGCTGTAAAGGTAGGCGACGCCCGTCCCCAGGCCAATCAGCGTAAACATGTTCAGGTGTCGGTTGACGACGGATGCCCAGGCCCGTTGAAAGAAGGGAAGGCCGCCCCAAAGAACCACGGGAGACGCCAGGATCAACTGAAGAACCGGCGTTCCTTTCCAGTGTGTCAGGGCCTGGGCCCACGGCCACGGAAGCATTTCGGCCATGGCCGAGAGGAAAAGCGGGAGGGTGAGAAGGGCGCTCATGCGGAAACGGCGACGCATGTCATCCAGTTCCGGATTCGCCTCTTCGGCAAGCGTCACCGTGCGGGGTTCGAGCGCCATTCCGCACTTTGGGCAGGAGCCCGGGTGGTCCTGGACCACCTCGGGATGCATGGGGCAGACGTAAGCGGCGTCGGCAAATGCCGGCACTGCGGAGGACACTTTATCTCTCTCCGCTCCTGAGCAGCAGGAAGCCTTGGTCGAATGGCCACTGTGTCCGCCCCCGTCGGATCCCTTCTCGGCATACTGCTCGGGGTCTTTGCTGAACTTCGTGAAGCAGCTCTGGCTGCAAAAGTGATACGTCTTCCAACCGTACTTCTTGGTGGCTGTCGCTTCGGAGGGATTGATTTCCATCCCGCAAACAACATCCTTCACCGTTTCGATCGAGTCTTTCATGTCGTCCTCCCGGTCTTTTTCCCTTCACTCATGCTGACGGACGATGTGCGGAATCCTTACACCCGCTTGCAGTTACAATCCAGGCAGCCGTGGGAGGCGCAGTCTCCACACGTCTGAACGAGGCGCTTTTTCAAACTTTGTCGGGCACGGTGCAGCCTGACCGTCGCGTTGTTCGTGGTGAGCTTCTTCGACCGCGAATAGGTGGCAAGGTCCTGTTCCCCAAGTTCCACCGACTTTATGGCGTCAGCGTACTCAGGCTTTAAGGTTTCCAGGAGGTCGGCCATGCATCCACAGATGGCTTTCTCCAGCGCTGCGTCCGGCTCTTCCGGGATGGACTCCGCCTCGGCAGGATCGGAAGCGAACGTTCGCTTCTCCACGTCGCGATGCCGATAATGATCGATGATGGCGTTCCGCAAAACGCGGTAAAACCACGGCACGACCCGCTCGGCGTCATCGATATCCTCTGACTTGCTCAGCCCTTTCATATAAGCCGCCTGGAGAATGTCCTCGGCCGCTTCGTCGCTCTCTACTTTCGACCGCACGAAGGCCAGGAACCGGGCATGGTGGCCGGAAATGGCGGTTTCAAGGGCTCCTCCGAACCTAATGGTGATTCGTTTCATCTGCTCCTTCCTTTGGATTCAGATCTGACCCCTTCTCTGAATTTCCGTCCGTCTTTCCCTCGGGCACCAGGGCCATGCCGCACTTCGGACACTTGCCGGGTCCCTGCTGCCGGATCTCTGGATGCATGGGGCAGGTGTACGTGACGGATTGCCCTTGCTGCGCCGGCGGTCTGGTTCGTTCCGGGCCAGCGAGCAAACCCGTGGTCGCCAGAAAATCGAACCATTGTTGGGATAACAGCTTCATTTGAGGTCCCATAAAATCATCATAGCGTTCGAGTAAAACGTAGAAGGAAAAGAGACGCAAAGGTTTAGTTTCGGGAGATACTAGGAAAGGAGGACTGAAACGGTGGAAAGGAAGAGAAAAACAACGAAACAGAAAGGCAGGACAATGGATAAAAAGATAGTGGGCTTGTACCGTGCGAGAGGTGCCCATGCGGCGTCTCGAACGAAGAGCGCTCAGCGGCGACGGGATATCAAAAACGCCTGACCGCCGGACGTTGGAACGGCATCGCGGTCATGCCCTTCGTCCCCGCCCGGCGATACCGGATCCGGAACATCTTCCCCACGATGAACTCAGTTCAGGAACCAACAGGGCGGTTGGGAACCTGGCCGTCGGGCAGGCGCCAGGGCCGGGGCTTCAGGAACGGAATAGCGAAAAGCCTTCCAAGGGTTAATTCGTTTGGGTCCCGGTAAGCCGGCACTCCCACCGGAAACGGCGGCAGGTCATGGTTAAAAGAGTGATGCAACCGGTCCCAGAACGAGAAAATGGTCGCGTAGTTGGAATCCGTCTCCCCCCTGATCTGTGAATGGTGAATTCCATGCATGCGGGGCGTGACGATCAATCGATTCATCAATCGGTCGATTCTTCGGGGAAGGCGTATGTTCGCGTGATGAAACTGGGTGGAAACGACCACCAAGACCTCAAAAAAGACCCACGAAACCGGATTCACGCCGATCAAGACGATCTGGGCCGCGCGAAAAGGCGCGGACAGCGCAAGCTCGCCCACATGGAAACGGGACGCCGTGCTCACGTCGAGATCCAGGTCCGTATGATGCACGTTGTGAAACCGCCAGAGAAAGGGAAGCCGGTGGTTCCAGACGTGCCAGAAATAGAAAGTGTAATCCAGGAGAATGATCCCGGCGATGAACTCGACGGGTTCAGAGAGACCGAGCCTCGGAATAAGACCAACCCTGGTTTCTCCGCTCCAGACAGCCACGGCCGAGAGCGCCCCAAAGAATAGCGCCCGCGTGACCACCGCCCCCATCACCGCGAAAACCAGGTTCCTGATAAACCTGGGACGTTTGGCCTGCGTGACAGGGCGCAACGGAAAAAGTGTTTCCAGCAGCAAACAGATAAGCAGGCCTCCCCCAAAAAGGGCCGCCCGCCCGATACCGCCTATCGGGTCCATCGCGATAAAAAGTCCCTGGATTGGAGTTTCACCGGTACAACCGCGCCAGCCGCATAGGCGAAACTCCAAGGTAAAAGAGCGTCACAAGAAAGGTGTTCCTCAATGCGTTCAGAAGGGGGCCATTCTTCTCGTAACGGCGGGAGGAGGTGACAACACTCGGGGAAAGGAGTCGCGTGGATCCCCACGGCCTCAGCTTTCGGGTCAGAAAATACTCTTCCATGAGCGGAACGTCCGGATAACCGCCGGCCGCCATATACGCATCACGGCGGACGGCCATAGCCTGATCACCGTGAGCAACGCCGGTGAGCCGAAAACGAAGCGCGGCGGCCGTAGCGATCAACTTGTACCTGAAAGCCGAAAGATCAAATGACATCCGAAACGCGGTCGAGGCGGGCGGTGGATTTCTGGCCCAGGCTTCCCGCAACACAGGCACCCATTTTTCTGGAAGGCGCGTGTCGGCGTGAAGAAACAACAGAAGATTCCCCGTCGCCGCCAATGCGCCGGCATGCATCTGGTGGGCACGGCCTCGGCGGGTATGCACCACGGCATCCGCCGCATCCTGCGCCGCCTCTATTGACCCGTCGGTACTGCCGCCATCAACCAGTACGATTTGAATCGTATCCGGAAGCGCGGACTCTCGCAGACTACGGAGCGTCTCGCGGATGACAGGCCCTTCGTTCAGGACCGGAACGATCACGGATATCGTCATACCCATTTTGCTACGCGAGAGAACCGCCGATCGATGGGAATTTGCCCGGATGTTCAGACTAGAAATAAGAATCCCTCGTTCCGCCCACGTTATTTGATCCCCTTGTTGTTCCCGATCGCATCTTTCGCGACCTTTGTGACATAAATTGTGACCGCGAGAGTGGCGACGAGGCCCACTCCGTAGAGCGCCCACATGGCCGGGGGCCGTTCGGCGCCTTTCGATCCGATTTGCGCCAGATTTCCTGCCAAGGATCCGACATAAACGTAGGCCACGGTTCCGGGAATCATACCGATCCACGAGGCGAAAACGTACGAACGAAAGGAAACGCGGGTAATACCGTAGGCGTAGTTGAGGGCGTTGAATGGAAAAACCGGAGAAAGACGGGTCAAGGCCACGATCTTCCAGCCTTGCTCGCCCACGGCACGATCAATTCGATCAAACTTCGCGTTTCCTTCGAACCTCCGGGAGATCCATTTTCGTGCAAGGTACCGACTGACAAGAAACGCGAGTGCGGCGCCCAGCGTGGCCGAAACTGAAACGATGATCGACCCTTTAATCACTCCAAAAACCACCCCCGCGCCCAGCGTCAAAAAGGACCCCGGAAGAAAGAAAATCGTGGCCAGTACGTATAGTCCAATAAAGATAACGGGTCCCCAGGCGCCAAGACCTTCAATCCATTCCAGCGCTCTTTTGAAAGGAGCGGCGGCGTCAAAAAAAGACCCGGCGACAAGCACCGCGACGACCACGGCCGCGACGCCCCCGATCTTCAGCCATCTTTTTTGATTTTCTTTTTTTCTGGTCACGAATTCCTGCGGACCAAAGTCGGGAGATAACGCACACCAATCATTACGAATGCACGCTGCATTCGTCCGTATGGTCTGGAAGGAGCCAACGTGACCCAAAAAGACAACAGCCCCCGCCCGCCCGACGTGCGACGTGTTCTGCTCATCGCAGGCTCCGGCCGCCGCCAGTACAATTGCCCGGGAGTGGACTCTAAAGCGCGAGCCTTCATGTTGCGAATGGCCGACCGCCTTCCCAAGCACTGGCAGATCGACATAGAAGACATCGGGAACGTGTTCGGGCGCGCCCGGATCCAGAGTTGCAACGCCTGTGTTTCCACCTCGATGGCCCTGTGTGTCTGGCCCTGCAATTGTTATGAACCCGAACATAAGGCCGAACCCGATTTGATGTGGGACCTCGACCTCTACGCTCGACTGGATCTCGCCGATGCCTGGGCGATCATCGGTCCGGTGAACTGGTATGCCCCCTCCAGCAATCTGAAAGCCATGTTCGACCGCCTGGTCTGCATGAACGGCGGAAATCCAAAAGAAGGTCTCATCGATCATAAGAACCCAGAACTTGCGATGGCGCTGGAGAAGTCGGCCCAGTGGAAAGACTTGAATTTAAATCACCTGGAAGGCCGCACCGCCGCCTTCTTCTGCTATGGCGATGCGGGCGCTGACGAAACCGGCACGGATGGCCGACCCACCAAGCTGAAACATCCGGCTTACTTCGATCCGGAAAATGAGCCCTTCGAGAATCCGCGAGACTCCTACGCGCCCCTGGTCTGGCAATGCCGATACAGCGGAATCGAGGTGCCGGATGTTCTCTGGAAGTACGTGGAATTCGGCCAGGGGATACCCTACAGCGAGAATCAGGCGGAGCAACTGGGCGACAAACCTGGAGTCATGGACGCGTTTGACGGATGGGTGGATGCGTTCGGGTCATTCGTCGAAAAAAAGGGTTTCGTAGAACCCGGCCGTTATCGGGCCGCTGGATACCAGCGACCGTCTCATCGGTGGGCGGATGCGAAGCTCAAAATGAGAGAACTTCGAATGTCACTGGGATTTCCTCCCAAGGGATCCTCCCCCGCGCTCCAACACAAGCGGCGAATAAATCGGGACGCGACCCTCCACCCCAAGAAGAGCGAACGGGAGAATCAGAAGTAGCGGAGAGTGGACGTCTCATCTTCTTCGAACAAATGGGTCGAGATATCCGTATAAGACAGCAGTATCACGGCGGCAGCATTTCCGCCAGCGGGATCGAGGAACCGCGTTTTAAACTTTTTCCTCAGGCCCATCCTCCAGTTCATTTCGGGGAGCGCCATTTCATAAGGAATATATGAATACATTATCAACATGCGGTCTCACGCTGCTGCTCGCCATGTCGTTGACGGCGTGCTTCGGCAAGAAAGACAAGGGCCCCATCGCCCAGGAGAGAGAGAGACTTTCCTCCAAAGGCAAGGAAATGACGTCTGAAGCCGAAAAGTTGATCAAGGAAGGACAGGCGCTTCAGAACAGCGCCCGGGAGTCACGCGTGGTGGCCAACAGCCAGCGCAGACAGGCGGACATTCTCGCGTCCCAGGGCAAGACCGAGGAAGCGGCGCAACTCCGCCAACAGGCGGACCAGCACGAGGCGAATGCGACCGCCGCCGACAACGAAGGGCGGGAGAAGGAAGCTCAGGGTCTAAACCAGATCGGCAGCGGCCAGAACTATCAGAACCGCATGGACTCGCTGGAAAAGCAGGGCGAGCGCATCAACAAGTAGCGCTGACAACCTCAACAGCGAAAAAAATCCCTGCGCCTGTAAAGGCGTGGGGCTTTTTATGGGCGTCAGCGTCTCGAGAAAAGGTTCAGGCTGAAACGTCCGCCCGAATCCAGCCAATGCCGCGAGAGAACGAGATCCGCATTCGTGGCCAGGGCGTTAATTTCTGCCGGTGAGTACTTGTACGAATCTTCCGTGTGAATGGCCTCGCCGGCTCTGAACGGGATTTCCACGCCCAGATCGACGATCGGTACGGACTGCTCCCGCATCGAAACCAGATACATTCGCACACGGCCTTGCGCGTCTTCGTAAATCGCCTGATGGCGAAACGTGTTCGTGTCGAATCCCCCTCTCAGTTCACGATTGATCCGGGAAAGGATGTTCAGGTTGAAGAGGGACGTGACGCCGAGCGAATCATTGTACGCGGCCTCGATTACATCAGGATCTTTCCGCAGGTCGATTCCAATCAGCAGGCGGTCAGTCGGAGTCAGTCCCGCGCGCAATCTCAGGAGGAACCGGCTCGCCTCGGCCCTGTCGAGGTTGCCGATGCTCGATCCCAGCCAGAGAAAAAGTCTCCCTGTCCCCGGTTCCTTCTCAAGCCGTCCCAGGCCGTCTTCATATTCTCCGATCAGCGGGGTCACTCGCAAACCGGAATAACGGGCTGTCAGGTCCCGGGCCGTCTGGCGCAGAATCGAAGGAGAAATGTCGATGGGGACGTAGCGCGCCGAGCCATGGCGGCTGAGAATGCTGTCGAGGAGAACGCGCGTTTTGTAGGAACTCCCGCTGCCAAGTTCGACGACCGTGGGCGGAGCGGGATACAGGGCGGCGATTTCGGATGAGTGTTCTTCGAGAGCCATCTTCTCCGCTTCCGTCGGGTAGTACTCGGGAAGGCGGCAAATGCGTTCAAAGAGGAGCGAGCCTTCCGCGTCGTAAAAATACCGGCACGAGAGCCGTTTTGGGTTGGAAAACAGGCCGCTCTGCACGTCGCGCGCGAAGGCTTTCAGATCGCTTCCGCATTCGAGATCGGCCTCCAGGGCGCCGGACAAAGTCTGCAACGGCGTCACCGCCGGCCCCGAAGGTCTCGCGCCAGCCGAATTCCGGAAAACTGCCACCGGGTCTGCGGCGCGAAAAAATTGCGGTAGGAGGAACGCATATGGCGCGCGGGGGTCACGCAGGACCCTCCGCGGAGGACCATCTGTCCGACCATGAATTTACCGTTGTATTCCCCCAGGGCGCCGGAAGCGGGCCGGTAACCGGGATAGGGTGAATAAGCGCTGCGCGTCCATTCCCACGTGTCTCCGAACATCTGAGCCGGCGCGCGGGCGTTCCGGACGGCGGGCAGGGGATGAAGATTCCCGCTTTCGAGGAAGTTTCCTTCCATCGGAACGGTTTGGGCGACCGCTTCCCACTCAAACTCGCTGGGAAGCCGCGCGGCGGCCCAGGCGGCATAGGCGTCGGCTTCGAAATAGCTGACATGACAGACGGGATCGTCAGGCCAGACATCTCTCAACCCCGCCAGGGTCATGATCCGCCATCGCCCCTTGACCTGCTCCCAGTAGAGCGGCGCGTTCCAGCCTTGAGCCTGGCAGGTTTCCCACCCCGCCGACAACCAAAGCTCGGGACGGCGGTATCCTCCATCTTCCATGAATGAGAGATATTCGGCGTTCGTCACCAGGCGCGATGCGAACCGGAATGGCTCAAGAAAAACCTGGTGGCGGGGAAGCTCGTTGTCGAATGAAAATTCTCCGCCCGGATGGCCTGCCGCCACCAGCCCGCCTGCCTGTTCGATCCATTCAAGAGCTCCCGCCGGCGACCGCGATGGAATCGTCTGATCGGCATACACGGGCCGCATCGGATTCATCGCGAACGCGTTCTTCAGATCAGTCAGAATCAATTCCTGGTGCTGCTCCTCGTGGTGGAGTCCCAGCTCAATCAGGGATTCGATTTCAGGCGCTTGGGACGCGGCATGCATTCCTTCGATCAGGCGGGAAATGCCGTCATCCACATGCTTGCGGTAGCGGTAGATTTCCCTCACCGTTGGGCGGGAGAGGCGCCCTCGACCCGCCTGCGGGACCCGCGGGCCGATGGCGTTGTAATAGGAATTGAAAAGGAAGTCGTAGCCGGCATGAAACGGGGATTTCGCGCCAGCGAAGCGCTTCAGCAGGAACGTCTCAAAGAACCAGCTGGTGTGAGCGAGATGCCATTTGACGGGACTGGCTTCAGGACAGGACTGAACGACATAGTCTTCGATCTCGAGCCCACGACACAGGTTTTCCGTTGTCCCGCGAACGTCATGAAAAAGTTCACGGAGAGACCTGGATGGCTTGGTTGTCGTGGCGCTGGCGATCATCATTTTTTTTCGGCAAGTACCTACCCTACGGGAGGGCGTCCCGCAAGTTCGATTCCGCCAGCCGCACCTTGTCCACCACGAACAATATCCGTAAAGTACCGGCATGTTGAACATCATCCGCCGGTATTCCAACTGGCTTCACACCCAATGGCCCGCGGGGCACGTGGAGCGCCTGCCCGAGCTCTCGGAAGACGGCGTCACGAGCGTGCCGGGCCTTTACGTCGTTGGCGACCTGAAAGGAATCCCTCTCCTCAAGTTCTCGATCGATTCCGGAACGAAGGCGATACGCTCCATTCAGGCGGACAAGGAGTTCCAGGCGCTGCGGGGCAAGGACGGCGACGAAGCGAAGGATGTTGTCATCATCGGCGGAGGCGTGTCCGGAATGGCGGCGGGTCTTGAGGCCAAAAAGGCCGGGTTGAGCTACATCGTCATTGAGGCGAGTGAAAGTTTTTCGACCATCGTCAATTTTCCGAAGGGCAAACCGATCTACACCTATCCCCGGGAGATGACCCCCGAAGGCGATCTCAAAGTATCTGCCGAGGTGAAGGAGCGGCTGGTTGAGGAGCTGCGCGGGCAGGTCGATGGAGCCGTCGAAGTGAAGGCCGCGTTCGCGGAGCGGGTGGCCCGCAAGGGAAAGATCTTTGAAGTCCACCTGCGGGATGAAGCCCCGGTCCTGGCCCGGCGCGTCATCGTGGCCATTGGACGCAGTGGAAACTTCCGCAAGCTCGGCGTGCCGGGAGAAGATCTCGACAAGGTGTTCAACCGCCTCCACGATCCCCGCGACCACGAAGGAAAGAAATGCCTCGTCGTCGGCGGAGGCGACAGCGCGATGGAAACCGCCATCGCCCTGACCAAGGCGGGAGCGTCCGTGACCCTCAGTTACCGCAAGCCGGAGTTCGCGCGCGCCAAACCGGAGAACATCGACATGGTCCGCCGGCTCGCGGCTGATCCGTCGTCCGAAGCCTCCGTGTCGAACCCGTCGTCCGAACGCGTGACGACGGCGTCAGGCGGATTCATGCCGACCGGCCAATCCGGAGCCCTTCGGCTTCTGATGGCATCGAAAGTCAAACGAATCGAGAAGGACTCGGCCACCATCACTCTCGAGGACGGAAAAGAGGAAACCCTCGACAACGATGTCGTGTTCTCCATGATCGGGCGCGAAGCTCCCCTGAATTTTTTCCGGCGATCGGGCGTGCGTATCAGCGGAGAGTGGTCGCCCGGGAGAGTTGCGACCCTTGTGCTGTCCCTGGCCCTTTTCACGTTCGTTTATCACTGGAAGAAAACGGGGCTCGGCGGTTTCGAGAAAATTCCACTTCTACGCGAGATCACCGGTATCGGGGACACATGGGCGCGCAACGGATGGTTCCCCTACAACGTGTCCGCCTCCTTGGCAGACGCCGCGACGCCGCTGGCCCGAACCCTTAAGGTGTCGCTTGGAGAACCTGGCTTTTACTACTCGCTGGCGTATTGCCTCGTGATCGCCTGGTTCGGATACCGGCGCATTCAGCGCCGTCAGACACCCTATGTGAGCGTGCAGACCTGGACGCTCGGCGTCATACAGATCGTCCCCTTGTTCCTGCTGCCATATCTCCTGCTTCCCTGGGCTGGTTATCACGGCTGGTTCGATGGCGGATGGCTCGGGCGGACGGCTGACGCCCTCTTTCCCGCGGCGAGTTACGGCCACGGGCGGGAATATTGGCGCGCGTTCGGTCTGATTCTTGCCTGGCCTTTGTTTTTCTGGAACGTGTTCACCAGCCAGCCGATGTGGGCCTGGCTGGCCATCAGTTTTGTCCAGACCTGCGTCGTGATCCCGGCGATCATCTATTTCTGGGGAAAGGGCGCCTACTGCGGATGGATCTGCTCCTGCGGCGCGCTGGCCGAGACGCTGGGGGATGCTCACCGGACGAAGATGCCCCACGGTCCCGGATGGAACCGGCTGAACATGGCCGGCCAGGTCATTCTGGGGTTCGCGCTTGCGCTCCTGCTTCTGCGCATCCTCGGATGGGCGCACGTCGCCTGGGCGGAACGATTATACGGCTATCTCTTCCATGATCTCCCGCTGTTCAATTATGTCTGGTTCGTGGACTTGATGCTGGCGGGGATCATCGGCGTCGGCCTCTATTTCCATTTTTCCGGACGGATGTGGTGCCGGTTCTTTTGTCCGTTGGCCGCGCTGATGCATATCTACGCGCGCTTCAGCCGTTTCGCCATCATTCCGGAAAAGAAGAAATGCATTTCCTGTAACGTCTGCACTTCCGTCTGCCACATGGGCATCGACGTCATGAATTTCGCCAACAAGGGTCTTCCCATGAAAGACCCGCAGTGTGTGCGCTGCTCGGCATGCGTTCAGGGGTGCCCGACGGGCGTGCTGAGTTTCGGCCAGACCGAGAAATCGGGGCGGGTCATCCGCATCGACGCCCTACCCGCGAGCGCGATCCAGCAGAAAGAACGCTGACGCGGACTCTCACCGCCTCACGCATGAAGATCTCTGTCGTCATTCCCACCCGCAATGAAGCCGTCTGCATCGAGGGCACGTTGATCCGCTTGCGGGAGACCGCTCCGGCAGAGTCGATCGAAGTGATTGTGGTCGACGCGGCCAGCACGGACGGGACGACTGATATGGCCCGTCGCCTCGCCGACATTTTTCTCCCCGCGACCGCGGCGGGGCGCGGCGCGCAACTCCACCAGGGGGCCCAGGCCGCGACCGGCGATCTGATTCTTTTTCTGCACGCGGATTCCCGGCTCCCGGGCGATTGGCATGCGGTTCTTCTGGCGGCGTGGTCGGCCAACCCCTCAGCGGCCGCCACGGCCTTCCGCACCGAGTTTGACGACCCCCGCCTTCTCTACCGGTTCATTTCCTGGGGAGCCAACCTCCGCCACCGCCTTTCAGGCGTTCCGCATGGTGATCAGGGAATCGCCGTTCGCCGTGAAGTTTATGCTCGGTCCGGCGGCTTTCCTCCGGTTGCGCTGATGGAGGAGTACGAACTCGCAACGCGGCTTCGTCCTCTCGGTGTTCTTGGCACCCTGCCGGCGGCGATACGCTCATCCACGCGACGGTATGAACGGAACGGCCCGTTATTCCATGCCCTGCGAAACATCGGGATGATATTTCTCTACAGGGTCGGCGTGTCCGCGCCCGTTCTCGCCCGCCTCTACGCCACCAGACTGCCTCCATGGATGGCACCTTCGGTCGCAGGCGCGGGCATGACGGCGGCGTTCGTGGCCATCGCCCTCCTCGGAGATCTGCGTGAGCGGCTTCCGGCCTTCTTCGGCGCCTTCGCCGCCGCCGCGGTCCTTTTCGCCTGGATGATCCGGCGCCTTCATCTGGGGCGTATGATGCCGCTGGGAGCGCTCCTGATCTTCGCCATACTCTTCAGGCTCTCGCTCACGGGCGTCACGCCGACATTATCTGACGATATCTACCGGTACGTCTGGGACGGGCGCGTGCAGAACGCCGGCATCAATCCGTTCCGCTATCCCCCCGACAGCCCGGAACTGATGCGCCTCCGCGATGAGTCCTATCCGTTCATCAATCACAAGGGCATCGCGACCATTTACCCGCCGGTGACCCAGTTGTTGTTCCGAGTGGCGGCCCTCGGGCCCGCCGTTCTTTCCCAGAAGATTCTTATTCTCTTCTTTGACCTTCTCACCATCTTCGCGTTGATCGTCCTTTTGCGGATTCGCGGCCGGGACCCGTCGTGGGTGGCCGTCTACGCCTGGAACCCGCTCGTGATTCTCGAGTTCGCCGGATCGGGACATATGGATGTGATCGCCATCGGTTTCTTCGTCCTGGCTCTCGTTTTCCTGCACCGGGAACGGCCTCTCCTCTCCGGCGCCGCTTTGGGATTCACGTTCCTGGCGAAGTTCGCCGGAGTATTGCTGGTACCGTTTCTCGTCGTTCGCCGCCAATGGGCGTCTCTGGCCGTTTTCGGGGCGATGGCGCTCGGAGGATACGCGCTCTTCGCTGTGGGAAGCGGCTTCCTTTCCGGAACCCCTTCGCTGTTTTCAGGGGCGAGGACCTACGTGAGAGACTGGTCATTCAATGGTTCGCTCTATCCCGTGGTCAGAACCGTCGTGGGGTCGCCGGCCGTGGCGAAGATCGCCATCGCCGGGTTTGTCGCAGGCCTCGGATTCTGGGGAGCAGGACGCCGGTGGGACAGCGCCAAACTTTCCTACTATCTCTTCGGAGCGGGGATTCTGCTGACGCCCACGCTTTACCCGTGGTACGTGCTCTGGATTGTTCCCCTGTTGTGCGTGTTCCCTCACCCGGGATGGCTGGCCTTCTCAATGACCGTTTCGCTGTCGTATCTGGTCTGGCCGATTTATCGCGCGACGGGAGAATGGACCCTGAATTCCGCGATTCTTTTTTTTGAGTATGCGCCGCTCTACGCCGCCTTCGCGTGGAGAAGCCGGGGGCGGCTGAATCTTCAGCCTCGACATTCAACCAGGGAGCTCATGAACACATGAAACTCATTCTCGCTTCTCTTGCTCTCCTTCTTTCATCGGCGTCGTACGCCTTGGACCGGGCCCATCCGGCCTTCGACGCCGTCCTCAAGGCCCATGTGAAAGATGGCCTCGTGGACTACGAAGCCATCAAGAAGGATCCTTCCCGTCTGCAGGCCTATGTGGTCGAAATCGCAGACGTCCCCGCCGCGACGCTCGCGGTGTGGCCGGACGAGGACAAGATCGCTTTCTGGATCAACGCCTACAACGCGCTGACGCTCGTCTCTATCATTGAGAAATATCCCGTGAAGAGCATCCGCGACATTCCGGGCGTGTGGGACGAGAGGAAATTCAAGGCGGCGGGCCGCTCGCTGACCCTCAACGAAATCGAGCACGAGATTCTCCGCAAGGACCATGAGGAGCCGCGCATTCACATGGCGCTGGTGTGCGCGGCCATGGGTTGCCCGCGTCTGAGAGGTGAGGCGTATGTCGGTGGCCGGCTCAACGATCAGCTGAAAAACCAGGGCGTCCGATTCGTCGGCGACAAGGGCAATGTCCGGCTCGACCCGAAAGAGAAGACCTTGCACCTGTCATCCATTTTCGACTGGTTCGGGGAGGATTTCGAGAAGAAGTACTCAAACGGACCGTCGAAAAAGGCGATCGTCAACTTCGTCGCCGCTCATTCGTCCTCGCTCGCGGTGGAGATTCAAAACATTCACAACCTTCAGGTCAGTTTCCTCGATTACGACTGGTCACTCAACAAGATCCGATGACGTTGTTCCTTCCCGCCTACGCATTCCTTCTTATTCTCATGGCGGTGTTCGCCCTCCACCGGTTCTGGGTCGTCCGGCTCTTCCTGAAATACCGCCGCGTTTCGACGCCGGTCCCTCCCCCGCCTAAGGAGTGGCCGCTGGTGACGGTCCAGCTTCCGCTTTTCAACGAGAGATTCGTGGCGGAACGCCTGATCGACGCGGTCTGCGCGTTGGATTATCCCCGGGAAAAGCTGGAGATTCAGGTCCTCGACGATTCGCTCGACGACACCACGGACATTGTCGAGAAGCGGTCCGCCTTGTGGCGAAGCCGCGGGACGAACATCGAGGTTTTCCGCCGCCCGATCCGTTCGGGCTTCAAGGCCGGAGCCCTGGCCTGGGGACTGCAGAAGGCCCGAGGATCGGCGGTGGCCATTTTTGACGCCGATTTCCTTCCCCCCGGAAACTTCCTGACCTCCACCGTCCCGCACTTCACGGATCCCGCCGTCGGGATGGTGCAGACGCGGTGGGGGCACCTCAACGAAAACGCCTCAACGCTGACGCGCCTGCAGGCGTTGTTTCTGGACGGACACTTTATTATCGAGCATACCGCGCGGTTCCGAAGCGGCGCCTTTTTCAATTTCAACGGCACCGGTGGCATCTGGCGCCGTTCGGCCATCGAGACCTCAGGGGGATGGAGCGCGCGCACCTTGACGGAAGATCTTGATCTGTCCTACCGCGCGCAGCTCCAGGGGTGGAAATTCATCTATCGCCCGGATGTGGTTTGTCCCGCGGAGCTTCCGCTGGATATTCATGCGTTCCGAAGCCAGCAGAATCGCTGGTCGAAGGGCGCGCTTCAGGTGGCCCGTCATCTCCTCCCGGCGATCTGGCGCTCTCCCTCCGGCATCGGAACGAAGATCGAAGCGACCGCCCATCTGGCGGCCAATGTCGGGTATCTGCTCACGCTTGTTCTGGCTCTTCTTGTCTTTCCGGTTGTTCTGCTGCGCGAGCCATCCGGGTGGGGCGCGCTACGCATAATCGAGTTCGCGGCATTCTCCCTTTCGCTGTGCTCGATCGCTCTTTTCTATGCCCTCTGCCAGCGGGAGCTCGGCCGGAGCTGGATGGCCGCGCTCAGGCATGTTCCCGCCCTTCTCGGCCTGGGGATCGGAATGGGGCTCGCCAATGCCTGGTCTGTCTGGGAAGGACTCTCCGGCCGCCCCAGTGACTTCATCAGAACCCCCAAGTATGGATCGGTCGCGGGCGCGCCTTCCGCTCATGCAGGAATCTACGCGAATCCAAAGTGGACCTTTTTCATTACGCAGGCGTTGTTTGCCGCCTATTCCGGCGCCGCCCTGGCGGTGGCCGTGGCGCGGGAGTGCTGGCTGGCCCTTCCTTTCGTTTCTCTCTTCGCCTTCGGATTCGGATTCGTCGCGGTCAACGCGTTCTCTTCCCTGTCCCTTCCCCGTTTCCGCCTGATGAGAACCGCGACCGCTGCCTTTAGCGTCGCGCTGCTGCTCCTGACGCTCGCCGCCTCCGCTGCCAGTCCGGCTCCGGAGATTCCGTTCGACGGGTCGTTCTGGAAACATTGGGGAGACGGCAAAGCGGAAATGGCGGGGTACGAACTGGTCACCCCCCGCTACGGCGAGCTCCGCCGGGGTGTCGCCACCGCCATTTTTGTAACGGAAACATTCTCGAACGATCTTCGGGTCAAGGCGGACCCGAAGCGTCATCCTCCCGCCGACGAGTTTCCCGTCATCAAGCTGAATTTTGTGAAGGACTTTCCTACCGGCGTTTACGACTACAATCTCATGACCAGCGTTTTCGTCGCGCTGGTTCCCTTCGATGGCCGCGCCGCGGGATATCCAGCAAAGATCTCCTTCTCAGCGCAGGAGTGGTGCGGCCACGTCTATGAGCAGCTGTTGTTCCGGAAAAAAGGAATCGAGCAAACCGCCCACAGCTATTTCGACGGAGAGGCGGATTCCAGCGGGGTCCTCAGCGCGCCATTGAACGCGGTCGGCGAGGATTCACTGATGTTGTGGGCCCGCGGACTGGCCGCGCCGTTTCTAATGCCGGGCGAAAACCGGGAAGCTCCGCTCGTCATGTCGCTGGAAACGTCGCGGCTTGGGCACAAGGCCCTCGACGTGAAAACGGCGCGCTTCTCGCGCGGCCGGTCATCGAGCACCGTCAACGTTCCGGCAGGGGCCTTCCGAGTCTCCGAAAGAACGGTGTCGGCTGGCGGGAGAACCTGGACGTTTTTTGTTGAAGCCGCCTTTCCCCACCGCATCGTGAAGTGGACGCGAAGCGACGGAGAGAGCGGGGTTCTTCTGGGAAGCGAGCGTATGGCCTATTGGAAAATGAACGGGAGTTCCTACGTCAAAGCGGTCGAGAAGATCGGATTCAAGCCCCGGTCTCCGCGCGCGCCCTGATCTGGCGGACGGACGCGCTCAGTCCTTTCTCAGTTTTCCCTGCCACGACAGACCGATTCCGAGAGTGTTCGAGAGTGACGTGTTCCCACCGGCGATGACCGAGTCGTAGGAGACTTCAACGGAGAATCCACGGTCGAGAAAAACGATCAGGGCCGCGCCCGCCTTGGTGTATTCCTCCTCGAATATGTTGGGGCCCAGCGTGACGCCGAGGTCGCTGGCGCGGTCATTACCCAGATTGCTGACGCCTTCCACCAGACCCTTGACGAGAAGGCGGCGGATCGGAAAAATCCCGGCCTCCAACACAAAGGGAAGTTCATCCGAAAGGTCGCCGCTTCGCCGGCGATAGCCCAGCTCCGCATTCGCGTAGCCCGATAGAATGCCGATCGAACGTCCGGCGAGAAGACGAAACTCGTAATCCTCCTGACCATCGCCCAACGGAGGGAGGTGCTCGCGGTCATAACCCAGGGGAATCTTCGCGCCGACCTGCGCCGAGAGGACGACGGGGCTTACCAGCAGCCGTCGCTTCAGCAAGAACCACGCATCGGCCAGACCAGACTCCGACCCGCGCGCGCCCGTCGTGCTTGATTCCACCGTCTTGTGCGAGAATGAAACGATGCCGGTCCAGTTCGGGGAGAACCCGTATTCGCTGTAGACCGCCAGGGTGGATTCGTCGTAATCGGGACCGTCCAGCTTGTTGTTCCCTTTCGGACCGAACGTCTGGTCGGAATCGACAGACAGAAATGAAATTTTCGAATAAGTTTCGCCCTCTTCCCGCGTCCAGGCGCCGGCCCATGCCATCTGGACGGCCGCCGCGGCCAGCGTGAAAATAAAAACGCGGTTAATAAAGTAGCGCATGATTTCTCCCCTCAGTATTTCCCTTTCATTCTTTCCTTGCCCGGAAGAATTTCCAGGCAGGTGGTCCACCATCCGCTCCGGATGGTTTCGATGAACTCCGCCGGCAGGTTCTCATCGGTCATTTCCTGGACAAGGCCTTTCCAATCGTAGGCGACCCGCACGAAACGGATCTCCGGTTGAAGAGCCCCTTCCGCCAATTCCGCATACCATACATCCCTTTCGCCGTCGTTGGAAGGTCGTCCCACCACGCCGACGTTGACGATCCATTTCCCGGGGGTGAACTCCCGCGACCATTGAAGTCCCGAGTGCGTGCAGCAGAGGATGTCGCAGCCGATGGCATCGGCGGTCGCCCGCAGAAAGCCATCCGAGGTCGTCGTCTCCCACAGGAATTCGTTGATTCTTCGCGGCGACCCGTGGCAGAGGTGAACGGTCCGCGATCCGAGCCTGAACTGGATCTGCCGGGGAAAGGCTGAAAGCCGCGCGCGGTTTTCTTCCGTCAGATTCCTGTTCGTGTAATCGTAGGACAGCTGAGCATAGTGATTATCCCTGGGGTGGGTGTAACCGCAGCCACAGTCTTCAAGACGCTTCGCCAGGGATTCCTCATAGTTGCCTTGAATGCAGCGCACGGCATACTTCTCGAGAACCGGGAAAACCTTGTTGGGAGATGGGCCAAAGCCCCCAAGGTCCCCCAGGCAAAAAATCGCCTCGCAGCCATTCGCCAGCGCCGTCTGGCACGCCTTTTCGAGGGCGATGTGGTTATTGTAAACCCCTCCGATCAGAGCGACTTTCCCAAAGGTTTCATCCAGCTTCTTGATATCGGGAATCGATATTCCGCTCAGGTCCGGCATGTCACTCCAAAGGCGTAGCAGGTGTAACAGGCGCCACGGTCCAGGGAGAAAGGCTTGAGCGTGTCCCTCAAGCTCATTCCCATGCGTCCGGCGGGATCGTTCACCAGGATGGGGCACACGTAAGCCCCCTCGTGCGTCATCATTCGGGAGGTGGTGCACTGAAGCTTGAGCAGCTCGTCCGTGTTCAGATGCAATCCTTCTAACGACTCGTGCTTCTTGTAGCCGCAGCTCCGGCCTTCTTCCTCTCCGATATGAAAAAGGCTGAGGACCTTCATCCGGGGCCGGTCAATGCCCAGCGAGCGCACCAGCGCATAGAACTCCTCACGCCCCTCCTTCCCTTTCCTTTCCAGCTCGGGAGCCGCTTCCGTCACAGTAATGACGGGATTGATCCCGACAGTCGCCAGATTCCTGATGCCTCTGAGAATACGCGTGAAGGATCCCTTGCCCCGGATCGGATCGTTGGTCTCCTCCGTCGTCCCGTCAAGACTGATTCGCAGCTCCAATGAGTACCGGGACGAATCGTAAAGGACGCGCAGCTTCTGGGCGACCCGCTCATCGATGAACGTCCCATTCGTCAACACATTCGCCGGTCCATACTTCAGCGTCTCTTCCAGAATGGCGAGCATGTCCCGGTTCAGGAAGGGTTCGCCCCCGGTGAAATAATATTCCCGGACGCCGAGTTCATTGGCCTCACGAAGAATGGAACTCACTTCTTCGAGCGTCATCATGGCGTGTGTTTTGTTTCGGGGATTGGCGCTCACGAGGCAGTGGTTGCATTCGAGATTGCAAAGCGTGCCTGAAACCTGGAACCACAGGGTTTCCAGGTACCACAGGGGCGCCAAGGGAAAGCTGCTCATGTCAGTGATCCCCTGACACGCGAGGCCAGGTGACGGCCTTTTCAGCGTTGATCCGTATGGGAATTCGCTTGTTCCGGTCAAACACGGTCTGATTCTCGACGTCCATGGTGATCCGCTTTTCGGAGACGCTGAGATTCAGACGGATCTGGTTGCCCATGAAGAATGACGATTCGAAGAGCGCGTGGAAATTCGCCCCGTCCGACGGGCTCAGAATCATGTCCTCGGGACGAATCATCACCCAGCAAGCACCCGAGGTGGCGTTGATGGGCGCGTCGATGGTCGCAAAGGCAAGCTGGATCTGCAAACGACCGTCTTTCTCCACGCACTCGGCGGAAAAAATATTGGCGGAACCAAGAAACCCCGCGACGAAGGTGTTGGCCGGCTGGCAATAAACATCCAGCGGCGCCCCGGATTGCTCGATGCGCCCCTGGTTCATGACGATGAGGCCGTTGCCCAGACTCATGGCTTCCACCTGGTCGTGCGTGACGTAAATCGTGGTCACATTCAACTGCTGCAGAAGCCGGAAAAGCTCGCCGCGAAGCTGTTCGCGCAATTTCGCGTCCAACGCAGACAGGGGCTCGTCCATGAGCAGAACTTTTGGCCGGAAGGCGAGCGCCCGGGCCAGCGCCACACGCTGCTGCTCACCGCCGGAAATGCGGTCAACGCTGCGCTCGGAGAGAGATTGAATCTGCACCAGGTGGAGAACTTCCTCCGCGCGGCGGCGGCGCTCCTGGCGTGGAACGCCGCGGACCCGCAACCCGAACTCGACATTCTCACGCACGTTTAAATGCGGGAAGAGCGCGTAGTTCTGGAACACCATCCCCATGTCGCGCCGTTCAGGATCGAGCGCGGAAACGTCCTGTCCGTCGAGCTCGATGGATCCGGCGTCCTGCCGCAGGAGGCCGGCGATCATCAGCAGCGTGGAGCTCTTCCCCGACCCGCTGGGGCCAACGATGGTGGTGATCTTCCCCTGCGGAAAGGTGTAACTGAAATCCGCCACGGCGGGAACGTCGCCGTAGCACTTTCGCAGCCCGCTGACTTTCAGTTCATGCATCCGTCACGCCCCCTGTTCGACCCGAGCCAGTTCGGAACCGCCCAGTCTCTGGATGAGCAGAAGGACGGGAATGATGACCATGAGGAACAGCGTGGTCGCGGCGCTGGAAACCTGAAAACTGTTGGACGTGTAGGTCGCGAACAGGGCGGCCGGGTAAGTCTGATGAAGCGGGGTGTTCAACAGAAAGCTGACATTGAACTCTCCCCAGGAAACCGCGAAGACCAGCAGCGATCCCACGATCATCGCATGGCGAAGGTTTGGAAGAATCACGAGAACGAATCGCTTGAAAAATCCGGCGCCAAGGCTCCGGGCCGCGACTTCGTACCGCTGGATATCGAAGCTGCGAAGCGTGTTGGTCACCACGCGAAGCATGAACGGCACCGTGTACAGCAGATGTCCGCAGAGAACCAGCCACCACTTTCCCCGGATGACGCTGTAGGCGTTGATGAGCGCCAGCGCGACCGCGATGCCGGGAATGGACAGAGGAAGCATAAACAGTTCCTCGAGCGCCCGGGATCCCCGGAAGGGGCGGCAGGCCAGAACATATCCGCCGGGAACCCCAATGGCGAGGCAGAGTATGACCGACAGCAGGGCGAGCCTGAGACTGAAAAGCATATGGGAGCCATAAAGGTCGAACACGTAACCGAACCACTTGAAGGAAATCAGGCCTTCCGACCCGCTTACCCATTGCTCGCTCGAGATGCCCAGATACGAGGTGTTCACGAACGACCCCAGCACGACCACGAGGATGGGCAGGGCGACAAGTCCCGCCAGAAAAAGCGTCTGCAGATAGAGAAACAGGAAATCGAATCGGATTTTTCTAAGCAGAAGGCACTTCCCGCCGGCCCGACAGCATCCTCAGGCCATAATTTACCGTGAAGGCGATCGCCACCAGGACGATGCACATGGCCGACGCGAGCCCGGTGTTCAAAAACCCCGTGAACTGCTGGAAAATTTCGACGGGCATGAGCGCGAAGCGCTTCGAGATGATCAGTGCGACCCCGAACGATCCGAGCGAAACGCAGAATGTTAGGGAAAAGGTCGACAGCAGGGCCGGCCAAAGGTTCGGGAGAACCACCCAGAAAAAACGCTGCCACCGGCCCGCGCCCAGGGAGCGGGCTGCCGTTTCGAGCTGGAAATCGAACTTCTTCAATGACGATTCGAGCGTCAGCAGCGCCCTCGGAACCTCAAAATAGATATAGGCCACAAGGAGACCCGTGAACTGGTACGCGGATCCCGACAGGAAGGCGCGGCCCGTCAGACTTTCCATAAACTGAGGAATAAAACCGATGCGCCCGAGCATAATCACCACCAGAAAACCCACGATGACCCCGGAAAACGACATCGGCAGCGTGAACAGCGCCCGAATCCATGATTTTCCCGGAAAATCTCCGCGCACCAGCAACCAGGCCGGTCCCAGACAAAGAAGAATGGAAAGGGCGGCCACCGAAAAACTGAGCCACAGCGAATTCACCAGAGCGCCGAAATACCAGGGGTCCGTGAGGATCTCCACGTAATTGGACAGCGACAGTCCCGCGCGGCCCGGCGCGGCGCCGATGGCGTTCCCCGTGCTTTGCACGCTTGACACGAAGAGGAGCGCCAACGGCCAGACCAGAAGCGAAAAGATCAATGCCAGGGCCGGCAGGATCATGATGAGGAGAATTGGCCGTTTCATGAGCGAAGAAAGGCGGACCCTACTTCCGGTTCTTTACCTGATCCAACCACGCCTGTTTGAGTGAATTAGCGGCGGCCGACATGTCCGCGAGGCTAAGATCGCGAACAACCTCATACTCTTTGTTGGACGGAAACTTCGAGGCCAGATCCGGCGGGAGCGCGCTGGCGATGACCGGCATGAAGAAGGCTTCGGCGAAGAGCGCCTGCGCTTCGTCCGTGAAAAGCCAGTCGAGGTATTTTTTGGTTTCTTTGGCGTGAGGGGCGCCGGCCACCATTCCCATCACAAGCGGCATCGAGACGCTGCCGTCTTCCGGGATAACGACCTCGATGTCACCCTTGTCGACATATTTCATCTTCAGCCCGTTGCCGTCGGCGTTGATCCAGATCGGAATCTCGCCCCGCAGGACATCATTGTAAACGGACTCCCGCGGGTAGTGCACGATGTTGGAATCCAGCTTGCGGAAATAGGCCAGGCCAGGCCCGAAATCCGTGTTCGTTCCCCCCATAAGAATGTTCCGGCCGTAAACGAGCGTGTAGGACGTCCCCCCCCACGTGGGATCGTCATAGGCGATCATCCCCTTGTATTCGGGCTTGAGGAGATCGTCCCAGGTGCGCGGTACGGGTTTTCCCTTCAACGCGGCGCGGTTGACGATGAAAGCCACCGCCGCGGTGTGCACGGCAAACCACCGGCCTTCGGGATCCTTGAGCGTCGCCGGGATCTTGTCCCAGGCCGCCGGTTTGTAAGGCTGGTGAAGTCCCTTCTCGGCCGCCTGAAACCCGATAGCGCCGGAATAATACGCCACGTCGGCGAGAGGATTGCGCTTTTCGGCATCCAGCGCCGCCATCGCCGCGGAGCTTCCCTTCATGTCGGGCGGGACACGGACGCCGGTCTTTTTCTCATAGGCGGCCGTCACGCCGCCCCAGTTGGCGTAGTTCGGGATACAGTCGTACTGTATCACCACCTTCGGCTCGGCGAACGACGTGGAGGCCGCGAGCGTCAGACCCAGAAGAACGAACATCGTCCGAGAAGCTTTCATGAAACCTCCTTGAGGGGAACGGAGCTAGATCTTGAACTGAACCTGACTGAAAACTTCGTCGTAATGCTGGTTCGGTTGTCCGGAAACCCCGCCCGTCGAACTGGCCGATGACGGAACGTAGTTCAGCTGCCAGCGAACATTCGGGTTCAGCCACGCATTCCAGCCGATGGTGAGCGAATTCAGGCGTCCGCTTCCGCCGGTCAGGTCGTTGGAGATCACGGCGCTTTCGGCCCTGACAAGAGGAGCGAAGCTGGCGCCCCCGTTTCCCTTCCACAGAGCGTAGGAGGCCTGCAGAAAGCCTCCGTAAAGGGTCGCGTCGACGGCCGCGCCTTTCCTGAACGTCGCCGCGAGGCCCTCTCCTCGAAGCTCCACCTTGTTGACGGGAAGGACAAAGTCGAACGAGTAGCCGACACGCGTGTGCGTGCTGAGGCCCACCGCCGCCACTCTCGCGCCACCCAGCGTGTTCAGCGCGAGCGTCTGGCCGGTGAGTTCCCGGTTCCAGGAGAATCCGACGCCGGCGGACGCCTTTGACAGCGCGCTCTGCCCGCCTTCCCATGGCCGGACGGTCAATTTGACCTGAACTTCTTTCGACGAGTTGTTGTCGCGGAAGTTGTCATTGGCGCGCCCATTTCCGTTGACCACCGCGGTGTTGTAGCTCACGCGGTTGTAGAAAACGTTGCCCATCGCCATCGCGCCGAACTGAACGTCGGTGGCGGGCAATCCGAAGAAGCTGTTCAGCGCGACGTAGCGATCGACGGTGTCGATGGCGCGGCTGGAGCGGGCGTTCTCCGTGCTGAACGGCGTGGTGAATTTTCCGAGCTGCAGGCTGAAGGCGTCGCAGAACTCCTGCGTCAGGCGCGCCTGCACGAGCGCAAAATCGCTCGTGGCCGTGCTCGACGTGGCGGGGGCGCCGTCGATCTCAACGAAGAACTCGGTGTTTTTGTAGAGGGTGGCGATCCAGTCCAGGCGGGCGCGGCGGATCGAGAAATCGTTGCTCACCGGGCGCCCGGTTCCGGCCCTCACACGGGACGAGTTGTCACCCCAGTAATTCCACTGGGATTGAACGTAACCGAGGAAACTGATCGAGAAGTCCTTTTCCGGAGATTCCAGAAAAAAACCGCCGCCGCCTTCCTTGACTCCGGTTTTCCAGAAGCCCGACGGTGTTGGAGCCGGCGCCACCTCCATCTGGTTCACCTTCAACTCAAGCCGGTTCACCTTTTCGCGCAAATCGGACAATTCGTCCGCCGATGCAACGCCGAACATCCCCATCACTCCGAGTCCAGCCAACAATAGAATTTTTTTCAATGCCCCTCGATTCGCGAAAGTTTTGATCGTGGGAGTTTACTTTACGCGATTAGCGGCAACCAGCCCGAACGCCGCGGGAAAAACCTCTACGTTTGTCATGGGATGGTAAGGTGAGAAGTATTGATCTCGGGCATCAAAGGCATGCTCCCCGTACTGGACGATCTTCCCAACTGGATCCTTGCGTTGCCGTGAGACTACGAGCCGCACGGTCCGCAGGAGCCAGAGGTCGGCTCGCCTCTCGATCGACTGGTCAGGGGTCTGTTCCAAGGGAGCTTCCCCAGGATGAGCGCCATCGTGCAGGTGCCCGAAACCCCCGCGAAGACCAGCCCCGCTCCCACAATGACGGAGATCCACCGAAGGCCGGGGACCAGACCGCCCAAGAACGCAAGGCCGCCGGCGACGATTTGCACCTGCCGCATGATTGGGATCGGTCCTTTTCTCTTTTCCAATGGAAATCCCGCTGTCTTCCAGGCCCGCAGACCGCCATCAACCGCGTGGACATTCAGGAAGCCACTGGCGCGGATTGCGTTCACCGCCTGGGTGGTGCGAATGCCCGTTTGACACAACACATAAAGGTCCCGGTCTTGAGGCAGAGTTGCGAGGGTCGTATCCAGTTGACTTAACGGAGCGTTGACGGTTTTGGCGATGTGTTCATGTTGGTACTCGTCCCTCTCTCGTACATCCAGGACCAGAACCTTTTCGCCTCCCATGTTGCGGCGAAGGTCATCCACCGTCGCATGCCCGTTCACGCTCTCCGTCGAGTTCTGCCGCTCCTCGCCCTTGGGACACATCAGAATTCCCCCGGTTAGGTTCAAGACCTTCTTGAACCCGCTCTGCATGAGAATCCGAGCGGCCAGATATCCCCTTAAGCCCACGCGGCAATAAACCACCGTCTCTTTGGACGAATCAAGTTCGTTCAGGCGATCCCGCAATTCGTCGATGGGAAGAAAATGGGCATGATCCAGGTGGCCCGATTCAAATTCCGCCGCCGTCCGAACGTCGACGATCTGAAGCTCCTCTTTTTGCTGAAGCCGGCTCTGAAGCGCCTCACACGTGATGACCTGCATGTCATCGCGATGGATGTTGGCGGCCACGAAACCCGCGATGATCACGGGGTCTTTTGCCGATGAGAACTGAGGCGCATAGGCAAGGTCAAGATTCTCAAGATCTGTCACTCGAAATCCCGCCGATAAGGCGGTGGCCAGAACGTCGATCCGCTTATCCACTCCCTTTTCACCGATGACCTGTGCTCCCAGGAGACGGCCTGTGTCCCTGGCGGCCACGAGTTTAATGAGAAGGAGTTCTCCCCCCGGGTAATAGCCCGCGTGGTCAAGCGAATGGGTGAGCGACACGTTGACGGTGAATCCCGCTTTTTCCGCTTCTCGCTCGGAAAGCCCCGTTTTGGCGGCGGCAATGCCCATCGATTCCACAATGGCTGTTCCCAGCGCGCCAGGAAATGTGAGGGGTTCGCCTGCTGCATTGGCTCCCGCGACGCGGCCCTGTTTGTTCGCCGGGCCCGCCAACGGAATTCGGGTCTTCTGACCGCTAACCAGATGCTGGACTTCCACCGCGTCTCCGGCGGCGTAGATATCCGGATCCGATGTTTGCTGGTGATCATCAACCGTGATGCCGCCTGCCTTGCCAATGACAAGTCCCGCATCTGTGGCAAGTTTAAGCTCCGGTCGAACGCCGATGGAGAGGATCGCAAGATCCATCGGCAGTCTGCGGCCGCTTTGAAGCTCGATCTCGGATGCCATGGGATTTCCATGAAAGGCCTTCAGGCCATCTGAAAGGACAAGGCTTACTCCTTGGTCCTCAAGGAAGCGCGATACGAAAGAAGCGACGTCCGAATCGAACGGAGGAAGTACCTGCGGCAACATCTCGACGATCGTCACGTCCAGACCACGACGCTTCAGAACTTCCGCTGCTTCAAGACCAATGAATCCCGCGCCCACCACGACCGCGCGCCGAGGACTGAATTTTTCGATGTACGCCTTTATCGCGTCCGAGTCGGGAACCGTTTTAATCGTGAAAACATTCGGCGACGTTATGCCTGGCAATGCAGGGACAACGGCGCCCGCGCCCGGAGACAGGATGAGTTTGTCATAGGGCTCAAAAAACACATCACCGGTCTGAAGATTCCGAACCTCGACACGCCCATTTCCCCGGTCGACACGCGTGACTTCGTGAAATACGTGGACTTTCACATGAAACCGATTCCAAAAAGTCTCGGGCGTCTGCAAAAGAAGGGCCTTCCGATCCGCAATTTCGCCGCCAATGTAATAGGGCAGCCCGCAATTGGCGAAAGACACGTAAGGGCCCCGCTCGAACATGACGATAGACGCCTGCTCATTGACCCGGCGTGCTTTGGCCGCCGCACTCGCGCCACCGGCGACGCCGCCCACAATAACGATACGGGTTGGTTCGGTTGTCACGATTCGCTCCATCAGAAATCCATCGGCTCCGCCAAGCTCCCCTTATGCTTGCTCTTTACCCTGTGCGTGTGTCGATTCATTTGAGGGAGACAGCCATCACCAAAGAAAAAAAGCCAGCACTCGGGCTTGACGCGACATTTTCCCGATAATCCAGGGGCTTTGTGTTACGCGCGGAAGTTATCCACAGCAGCCTTTAGACTTATCATCTGGCTTCACACCGGCGGGTGCGGACAGAAACTTTTTCCGGCAGTGGTCGCCGCAAAAGTAGAACGTCTTTCCATCACGAACCTCATGCAGAGCTGTGGTTTCGTCTACGGTCATCCCACAGATGGGGTCTTTGGTTGCGGATTTTGTTTCTTTCATGGTTATGCTCCATTTTTGATTTCTGTCATTTCTTTATTCTTAACAGTCGCGCATTGATCGCCACGATCACGGTGCTGGCGGACATCAACACCGCGCCCAAGGCCGGGGTCAGCAGCACGCCCCACGCGTAGAGCGCGCCGGCCGCCAGCGGGATGGCGAAGGCGTTGTATCCGGTCGCCCAAAAAAGATTTTGAACCATCTTGCTGTATGTGGCGCGGGAAAGTTTCAGGATGGCCACCACGTCCGAGGGATTGCTTCTCACCAGAATGACATCGGCAGTTTCAACCGCGACATCCGAGCCGGCTCCAATGGCGATCCCCAAATCAGCCTGCGCCAAGGCGGGAGCGTCGTTGACTCCATCACCAGTCATGGCCACCAGTTGGCCCCGGGATTGGACTTCTTTGACTTTGGCCGCTTTGTCCTGCGGCAGGACTTCGGCGAAGTATTCATCCAGGCCGACCTGGTCCGAGACCCATTTGGCCACGGCTTTGTTGTCCCCGGTGAGCATCATGCAGCGGATGTCCATTTCTTTGAGCGTAGCGATGGCTTGCTTTGCCTCTGGCCGGACGATGTCGGCCAGGGCCATCGCTCCTTTCAAAGCTCCATCCACCAGGACAAACACCACGGTCTTCCCTTGCGCTTGCAATGGTTCCACGCGCTGGTCGGTCATCGGAATGTTCTGTTCGCGTAAGTATCCCGGGCTCACCACCTTGACCTCTTTCCCCTCGACCCGGCCTTCAGCGCCTTTGCCCGCGATGCCTTTGAAGTTCTCCACGGGCGATTTCTTATCGGAAGACGCGACAATGGCTTTGGCAATGGGATGTTCGGAATGCGCATCGACCGAAGCCGCGTATCGGCGCAGTGTTTCTTCATCGATCTCCGGCGAAAGGAGGAGCGTGTCTGTCACCCCAAAACGCCCTTCCGTGAGCGTGCCCGTCTTATCGAAGATGATGGCTTGCAGTTTCCGGGCACCCTCAAATGCGACGCGGTTTCGAATCAAAAGGCCGTTTTTGGCGGCGAGCGCTGTGGAGACGGCGACCACCAACGGCACAGCGAGACCCAGGGCATGCGGACAGGCGATCACCATGACGGTGACGGCGCGCTCGATGGCGAAGGAGAAGTCTTTTCCCATGAGAGCCAGCCAGATGATCAAGGTGATCGCGCCGCCGCCCAGGGCAACGATGGTAAGCCAAAGAGCGGCGGTGTTGGCGAGGTCCTGGGTTTTCGATTTGCTTTCCTGAGCCTGCTTCACCAGGTCAATGACCTGCGAAAGAAACGAATCCTTGCCCGTGCCTTTCACCTCAATTTTGAGTGAGCCTTCACCATTAATGGATCCGCCGATCACTTTTTCACCGGTCTTTTTGACGGCAGGGGTCGATTCTCCCGTGAGCATGGCTTCATTGACCGAGCTTTCTCCTTCCACGATGACGCCATCGGCGGGAATTTTCTCGCCCGGTTTGATCAACACCTTATCGTTCACCGCCAACTCATTGAGCGGCACGTCCTTCACGCTGCCATCCGGCATGAGTTTGTGGGCGTCGGAAGGCATGAGTTTCGCGAGCGCTTCAAGGGCCTTTGACGCGCCCATCACGGATTTCATTTCAATCCAGTGCCCGAGCAACATGATGTCAACCAGAGTGGCCAGTTCCCAAAAGAACATCTTGCCAGTCAGACCAAACACCACGGCGCTGCTGTAAAGGTAAGCGGTGGCGATGGCCACGGAGATGAGAACCATCATCCCCGGCTTTCGGGTTTTCAACTCCTCGAACAAGCCTTTGAGAAAGGGCCAGCCGCCATACCAAAAGACAGCGGAAGAGAAGCCAAAAAGGACGTAAACGTCACCGGTAAAACGGATTGCTTTTCTTAGACCTACCAACTCTTGAAGCATCGGCGAGAGAACGAGAATCGGCAAGGTCAGGGCCAGTGAGATCCAGAATCTCTTCCTGAAGTCCGCAGCCATGTGCGCGTGATGATCAGCGTGGCCTTTCTGGTCAGAGCCGTTGTGCGATATTTGAGCCTCGGCCTCCAACCAATTCTGCTTGTCGTGTCCTTCCGGATGGCCCTCTTTTTCATAGAGGGCGTAGGCCTTCTTGGCCACCTCGTCCCGCCCCGGTTTAGCTTCGGATTTTGGTTTGGTTGCGACCGGTGTTTCGGTGGGATGATTGTGCGCCATAAAAGGTGTTCCCTTGTGTGCTTAAACTTATTTTTTGGACAACTTGTTAATCCCGACGACCAGCAGGACGACTACCAGTACGGCAGTCACCGTCCAAAGCCACATCCCACCCCCCATCCAGCCGTTCATATCATTCATCATAAGGTCTCCTCGAATCGATACGTTCTCGAAGCAGCCCTGGCTGCAGAAGTGATAGGCCTTCCCTCCATCTAACCCTTACTCTTAATGAGATCATCCGTGCGGCCGCCTATCCCGCTGATTTTTTACACCCGATCCTTGAAGATGATGCCACGGCGCCCGATTCGCTCGAAAGGCCATGAAAGCCAGATCGAACGGAGCCCAGACCCGCAACGTAACTATCACAAGAGTCCATGTGAAGACGCCAAGGAATGGCTGGAGGAACAATGAATGGCAGGACCCTTTTGGCTTGCTGGTCTCTCTTGGCGTTCGGCGCGACGCCCTCTTCCATGGCAGCCGTCCGGGAGTACACGCTCGAGATTGATCAAAGACTCATCAATCTGACCGGCCGCCCTGTTCCCGCGATGACGTTGAACGGAAGCATCCCCGGGCCCGTCCTCCGTTTCCAGGAGGGCGACACCGCGCGCATTCATGTACGAAACAACATGCCGGTCGAAACGTCGATCCACTGGCATGGGTTTCTTCTTCCCAACGAAATGGACGGCGTTCCCTACGTGACCTATCCGCCCATCGCGCCGCATACGACCTTCACGTACGAGTTCCCCATTCGTCAGAAAGGCACGTATTGGTATCACTCCCATACGATGCTTCAGGAACAGAGCGGCCTGTATGGTGGCATCGTGATCGCCGGCCGTGATGAAGATATAGATGAATCAGCCGATCATGTCCTTGTCCTTTCAGATTGGACAGACCGGAATCCCCACGATGTGCTTCGCACCCTGAAACGAGGCAGCGAATGGTTCTCAATTGAAAAGAAGGGGGCGCAAAGCATTCTGGGAGCGGCCACGATGGGCATGACGGGAGCCTATTTCCAGCGTGAGCTTCAGCGGATGCCGCCCATGGATATTTCAGATGTCGCGTACGATCGGTTCCTCGCGAACGGCCGACCGGAAATGGAGATCGAGGCGAAGGGAGGGACTACGGTTCGTCTGCGTGTCATTGATGGATCGGCCGGGACCTTCTTTTATCTGGAGTACGCCGGCGGCCCCATGACGATCGTCAGCGCGGATGGTCAGGATGTCGTTCCGATTGAGGAGAAAAGAATTCTGATCGGCGTTGCTGAGACTTACGATGTGCTCCTGCAGGCTCCCACCCATGGAGCCTATGAGTTCCGGGCGACGTCACAAGACGGATCGGGAGCGGCGTCCGTGTGGATAGGAAAGGGCGAACGCCATCCGGCCGACACCGTCCCCCATCCCAATCTGTATCACGCGATGGGAGAAGTAAAACTTTCCCAGATTTTCGCCCTGACGCCGGCCGGCGCCATGGGCATGCCGGACAAGAAAGTGAACGCGGGCGAGTTTGATAAGCCGGGTTCCATGATGAATATGGAAATGGGTGACATGGGAGCCATGGATGAACCCATGTCCCACGCCGGACAACACGGAAGCAGGATGCAGATGGATCACGCCAGGATGCCTCCCAAACCGGCTTCGTCCCGGCCTTCTGTGCTTTTGAAAGACGACATCGCGTCCGCTCCGTCGCATGCGATGGACGGGATGGGACCTGAGCGGCCTTGGCCGCTGTACGACCAACTTCGCTCGCCGCAATCCAGCGCCTTATCGTCCACACAACCGGTGCGGGAGATCCGGTTGACCCTGGATGGCGACATGGAGCGGTACGTCTGGAAGATCAACAACAAGACGTTATCGGAAAGTGACGCCATTCACATCCGGAAGGGTGAGGTCGTTCGTTTCATCTTGATTAATCGAACCATGATGCATCACCCCATGCACCTTCATGGACATTTCTTCCGCGTCGTGAACAAGCAGGGCGACCACTCTCCGCTAAAACACACCGTGGACGTGCCGCCCATGACCACCACCGTTATAGAGTTCGACGCCGATGAATTCGGGGATTGGTTCTTTCACTGCCACATCCTCTACCACATGGAAGCCGGGATGGCCCGCGTTGTCCACTACGAATCCTTCACGCCGTCACCGGATGTTCAGCGCGTTCGTTCGAAGCTTTACCATGATCCATTGTATGCGTGGGTCGATGCCGATATCTTGAGCAACATGACCCAGGGAACGGCGTATTTGACCAACTCCAATTACGTTCTCTCCGGCCAGTGGGAGGCCGGATGGGAGAGGGTTGAGAAAACAGAATGGGAAGGGATTGGGACCATCGACCGCTTGATCAACAGGTTCACGCGGCTTTTTGTCGGCGTGGACACCATGGGAGAAAGCACGAAAGAGGATGAGACGCGCGCGGTCGCCGGGCTGGCCTATCTGCTGCCGCTCAACATTCACTCGAGAAGCTGGGTGGATGAGGATGGCGGAGCCCGTTTCATCCTCGAGAAGGAATTCATGCTGACTCCCCGGATCGCACTTGATGGCGAAACGGAATACGACACGCATGATAAATGGGAAGGACGTTCGGGCCTTCATTATCTTCTTGCGAAAAACGCTTCTCTGCTGGCGCAATGGCACTCCGACTATGGATGGGGCGGCGGAGCTGAAGTTCGGTTTTAATCGGCCCAGCCCCACTGAAGAGTAGGTCGGAATGGCCGTCCCATTTTTCATTTCATGCTTTCGACGTCAGGTTGAGCGATGGAATGGGCGACGAAACCACATCCCTCGTATTACCTGACGAAGTCAGGGAACCCGCGCTTGTGCAACCTGAATATCACGAAGCTGATGTGGCGAAGGACGAGTTCGTCCGCACTTTCCTTGGATCCCTTTTTGGCCTGAGCGCTCAGGGTCCGTTCCTCAGAAAGAGAAAGCTTTTGGTAGGTGCCGACTCAGGCCTCGAAAGTGTTCCCACATCCCTCGCCTGAGGCCCAGCGCCGACATGGACGCGACCGTCGCCGGGTTAATGTCCACCAGCATCGCCGCGTCGCCGGCCCAGATGATCTGGTTGCTGGGCGATCATCGTAAAGATGCTCCCCCGATGAGACTCGGACCCGGTCGTAGGACTTTGGAAGGTGAGAGCATATCTTTCCGCCGAGAGAAAATATTTTTTCGCTGTTAACTGGGCGAAGAGCGGAATGATCGGATTAAGATGCTTCGATGCGATTGAGGGGCCGAAAAAACCAGGTTTCCGTCAGAAAGAGGCTCAGCCTAGAGCATCTCGGCACCGCGTAGGTAGATTCTCCGACGAGGAAGTCGAAGACGGCAGTTAACTAAAAAACATTGATATTAAAGGCATTTAAAAATGTTTCCCGTACTAGACGATCTTCGCAACTGAGTATTCACCGCTTAATGGGCTGGCTCCAGAGGTGGCCCAACCGAACACGACTCCACAGGGCGGGGATAAGCTAACGTCGAGGTGCGCCCTCGAATGGGTCCGATTTCGATTCCCACCAAAGCATGAATGGAGCCTTGAAATGCAGACTGAGCTGACGAAAGAAACCCCGCGAGTTCACTCTGGGGTGCATGGACTTGACGACATCCTCGGTGGCGGGCTTACGCCGAACCGCCTGTATTTAATCGAAGGCGATCCTGGGTCGGGCAAAACGACACTTGCTCTGCAATTCCTCCTTGAAGGGTCCCGCAATGGGGAGCTGGGGCTTTACGTAACGCTTTCAGAGACCAAGGAAGAACTGCTCTCCGTTGGAGCCTCCCACGGTTGGTCGCTGGACAAGCTGAATATCTTCGAGTTGGCTTCGGGCGGAGAGGCGTTGGCCCCCGAGGCGCAATACACGATGTTTCATCCGTCTGAGGTGGAATCGACGGAGACCATGAAACGGATCCTGGCTGAAGTGGACCGCATCGGCGCCACCCGGATTGTTTTTGATTCACTTTCCGAGATACGCTTGTTGGCCCAGAACTCGCTGCGTTACCGCCGCCAAATCCTGTCGTTAAAACAGTTTTTCGCGGCACGGGATTGCACCGTTCTGTTGCTGGACGATCGTACTTCGGAAGATTCCGACCTCCAGTTGCGGAGCATCGCTCACGGCGTCATCGTCTTGGATCAATTGGCGCCAGAGTACGGCTCGGAGCGGAGGCGGCTTCGTATTCTAAAACTTCGAGGTCAGAAGTATCGAGGCGGATACCACGATTTTATCATCGCCCGCGGCGGTCTCCGGATCTTTCCACGCCTCATTGCCGCCGAACACATCGTTTCCATTGCCCGCGAACATGTGCCGAGCGGCCTCAAACAATTGGATGCCCTGATGGGTGGCGGCCTGGGGCGCGGGACGAGCACCCTTCTACAGGGGCCCGCCGGCACAGGGAAGTCGTCGGTCGCGATTCAATATGCTGTCGCGGCCGCCCAAAGAGGTGAGAAAGCCGCCGTCTTCATTTTCGATGAGAGCGTCAACACGCTTGAGGCAAGATCTGAGGGACTCAACATCGGTCTGCGGCGGTATCTTGACGATAAGACGATCACCATCCAGCAAGTGGATCCGGCCGAGCTCTCCCCGGGCGAGTTCGTCGACACGGTACGGCGATCCGTGGAAGTCGACAGGGCCAGGATTATCGTGATCGACAGCCTGAACGGTTACCTCCACGCGATGCCGGATGAACGGTTCCTGGTCATCCAGCTCCATGAACTGCTGACCTACGTGGGACAGCAGGGCGCGAATACGATTCTCGTCGTCGCTCAATCTGGGCTGGTTGGATCGATAACAACGCCCGTGGAAGTCAGCTATCTGGCGGACAATGTCCTTCTATTCCGCTATTTCGAACACAGCGCAGAATTGCGAGTCGCCATTTCAGTCATGAAGAAACGAAGCGGCGAACACGAAAGAACTATCCGAGAGATTCGAATGAGTAAGAACGGAATCGAACTGAGCGAACCCCTGAAGATTTTTTCGGGAATATTGGGAGGCGCTCCGGTTGTTGATGAAAGAAAAAAAGACCTCTAAACCCGGCAGCGAGCGGATCCTGGTCCTGGCGCTCACCGCCCGGGACGCTTCGTTGAGCCAGGCCGTCCTCAAATCGGTGGGCATAACGTCATCCGCCGTTTTGAGTGCCGGGGAGCTGTGCGAAGAATTGGCCGCTGGAGCGGGCGCCATCCTCCTGCCGGAGGAAGCCGTCGAGATGGACGACGCTGGATTGCTTTTCAGGTATTTGGCGAAGCAGCCGGCCTGGTCTGATGTTCCCATCCTTGTCATGACGAAAGGCGGCGCGGATTCCACCAACGCGTTGAAGGCGCTGGAACATCTGGGGAACGCCATTCTCCTTGAGCGTCCAGTGCGAATCAACACTCTTGTCAGCACGGCGCGGGTTGCGCTCCGTGCAAGGAGCCGTCAATATGAGATACAGCGGCTCCTGTTGGAAAACGAGGAATCAGAAGCGGAGCTGAAGAGGAGTGGGCACAAACTGAAGGAAGAGGCGGAGAGACTGTCCCGATCGAACCTCGAGCTGGAACAGTTCGCCTACGTTTGCTCGCACGATCTCCAGGAACCGCTTCGTAAAATGGCCAACTTTTCCCAATTGCTCACCAGGAAATTTGGCGAGAACCTCGGGGAGGATGGCAGGCGGCATCTGGAGTCGATTTCAGAGGGCGCTATCCGGATGGGAAACCTTATCAGCGATTTGCTGACGTTTTCCAGACTGAGCCGGGAAGACGATGAGCAGGCGCCGGTCGACCTTTCGTCAATTCTGAGTCGGGTGCTTGTCGATCTGGAGCTCACTGTGGCCGAGAAGAAGGCCGTCATAACCTTCGTTCCGTTGCCCGTGGTTGTCGGCAACGAAAGCCAGCTTCACCACGTGTTCCTAAATCTTCTTTCGAACGCCCTGAAGTTCCAGGCAGAAGATCCTCCGAAGATCCACGTCGGCGCGGTAACGGAAAACGGATTGGCGCACGTTGTCGTAAGCGATAATGGAATCGGATTCGATCCGGCTTATTCGCGCCAGGTGTTTGAAATATTTAAGCGACTTCATCCGAAAAGTCACTTTCAAGGAACCGGCGTCGGCCTGGCGATCTGCAAGAAGGTCATCGAGCAGAATGGCGGACAGATCTGGGCTGAAAGCGCGCTCGGGGCCGGATCGACTTTTCACTTCACCCTTCCCCTCCCCGGCAAGATCCAATCCAAATAACCGGAAGCTCCCGTATCGTTGTTCAAGGACGATGACGGGTTTGTTTCTGTCACTGATTGCTGGCACCCTGATGGTCGGATGCGCCCAACGCTCGGCCAAGAAGGCGTCCGTCGAACCGAGCCCGCCGGGAGTTTTCCTTCAACAACCTGATCCGCTGCGGGGCCTGTGGCTGTAAGGTCCTCGGCGAGGAAAAGAAGAAGCGGTACACCTATTACCACTGCACGTTTACGAAAGGGCGGCATGACTTCCGGCCCTACCTTCCCGAGGAGCGGCTCTCCCAGATGTTTGAACGCTCCGTCCAGCAGATTACCCTTCCCCCCGACATCGCCGACTGGCTGAGCGCGGCTCTGACCGAACAGGCCGGGAATACGGCGGACCTCCCAGGCGAACAGAGTCAGGGCGCTGCGGACGCAGCTTGAGAAGGCCGAGAACCGGCTCAGCAGGCTCTACGACGCGCATTTTGATGGTGAGATGGCCGAGGACACCTTCAAGAGCAAGGAAGGCGAGTACAGAGCCCAGGTGAGCGAATTGAAATCGCGGCTCGCCAGCGGATTGGAATGTGACACGGAAAGAGTCGCGACGGGTTTCCGAACCCTCGAACTTTCAAAACACCTACACACTGAGTTCATTCGCGCAAACGCGCAGGGAAAGACTGGAATCCTGAAACGGGTGGCCTCGAACTTCACGCTGGACGGTGAAAACCTCTCACCTACATACAAAAAGCCCTTCAGCTATATAGCCGAAGGGCTTCGTTGTTCAAATTGGCTCCCCGGGTGGGACTCGAACCGCCCCCTTTGAGACTTTGGAAGGTGAGAGCATCTTTTTCCGTCGATGGATGGCTCGCGAAAAAGCTGTTAACGGAACCGAAAACAGAGACGGGGCACCGTCTTGGCTAAGCCTTGTTTTCATGGCCGTTTAATGGCATATTAACGGCATGATAGTGCCATTAAACATGCCACCGACTTTCGATCCCACATACAAGATCACGAACAAGCTGGCCGCCGCGCTTCTAAAGCTCGAAGGCATGAAAGAGCGCATTGGCAGCCTGCCCATCACTCCCCAGGTACTGGCGAGCCTGCGCGAGACGGCGAAGCTCTATTCCACACATTACTCGACCCGAATCGAAGGCAACAGGCTCACTGAAAAGGATGTGGAAAAGGTCGTCCTCAAAAACGAGCGCTTTCCGGGACGGGAGCGCGATGAGAAAGAGGTGAAAGGGTACTACCGCGCTCTGGCTGCGGTTGAAGAACTTGCGAGACAAGCCACGCCGCTGACCGAGAAGGACATCAGGATGATTCACGGTCATGTAATGGGAGCTGGCAAGAGGAAGACAAGCGCTACGCCTTATCGCGATGGGCAGAATGTCATCAAGGACAGCCGGACGGGCCGCATCGTCTATATGCCGCCCGAGGCCAAGGACGTCCCTGCCCTCATGTCGGAGATGACGAATTGGATCGGCATGGCGGACGAGATCCCGTGCCCGATCCGCGCGGGCATCGCGCACTATCAGTTTGCGACCATTCATCCCTACTACGACGGTAACGGGCGGACCGCCCGGCTTCTGACCAACCTCATCCTTCATGTCGGTGGCTACGGCTTGAAAGGAATCTACTCACTCGAAGAGTATTACGCGCGCGATTTGCAGGCCTACTATGACGCCATCGGCGTTGGCCCGTCCCACAACTATTACGTGGGGCGGGCGGAAGCCGACATTACGGGCTGGCTGGAGTATTTCCTGGAAGGGATGGTCGACGCCTTTGCCAAAGTCGAGGCACATGCCAGAGAGGCTGCGGATCGCTGGGAAACGGACAGATCTCCCGAGCTTCGGAGGCTTGATCCCCGGCAGCGGAAGGCGCTGACCTTGTTTGCTCGCCAACAAACCATCACAAGTCAGGATCTGGCGACACTTTTCTCGTTCGCTCCCCGGACGGCGCGCATGCTTATGCAAAAATGGACTGACCAATGCTTCCTGGCGATCGCCAATCCCTCCAAGAAAGCCCGCAAATACAAGTTGTCGGCGGAATTCGAGAAGCTGTTCTAGCGATCGTCCGCGTCATCTCGACCAACCTGAGCGCTCTTCACGGGCAGAAGATCAACTTTCCTTCGAAGAATATCGCGACTTTCGCTGTTAACTGCCGCGATTCTGGAATCATCGAATTCTGTTACTTCGATGCTTATGGTTGGGCGAAAATGGCGGCTCTCCGACGGAAAGATGCATCTGTGGGAGCATCTCTTCTCAAGTGCTAGGAATTGTCCGACGAGGGGTTCGAGGTAAGCAGATTACTGACAACAGTTGATATTCATTGCATCTCAAAAATGCTCCCCGTACTAGACGATCTTCGCAACTGGCTTTTTTGTCGGGCCGCGTAGGCTGCCGCCGGGCGCGACCAATAGGACCAGAAGGGCCACCATCGCAAAGATCGCACCGGTAAAGAATGTTGTGGCGGGCCCCTGCTTCGTCCACAGCAGCCCGGCGACAGCGCTGGCAAGCAGAACGGCGCCCCCGCTTGCGAGGTTGAAGAATCCGAACGCCGTGCCGCGAGATTCACTGGGCGCGGAGCCCGCCACCAGCGTGGCCAGCAGCCCCTGGGTCATCCCCATGTGCAGTCCCCATAAAATGACACCGACCACCACCAAGGGCAGACTGCCCGCGAACGCCAGTGCCAGATCCGATGCCACCAGCACCAAAAGCCCCCCGGCGAGCAGTACGCGCCGATCGAAACGATCCGCCAGCCTCCCGAATGGATAGGCGGACGCTGCGTAAACGACATTCATCAGAATCAGAACGCCAGGGACCCATGGGCCGGGTAACCCACAACGGTGAGCTTGAAGCAAAAGAAAAGCCTCACTGAAACGGGCCAGCGTGAAAATGGCGCCAACAGTGACCACCCACCAATAGCCCGCGCCCATTCGCTTCAATGCTCCCCAGACCATTGATTTTTGAGTGGCGCTGAAACTCTTTGTCCCTTCAGGTTCTCGAATGCCGGCCACCAACAACGCGACAGAGATGAATCCCGGAATCACGGCCGTCCAAAACACGGCCCGATAGTTCCCGGCCCACACGTTCATCAAAAGAATCGCAAGGAGCGGTCCAAGAAACGCGCCGACCGTATCCAGCGACTGTCGTAGGCCATAGGCCGCGCCTCGAATGGGTTCCGGCGTCAGATCGGCGATGAGCGCGTCCCTCGGCGCGCCTCGAGTTCCCTTTCCGATGCGATCGATGAACCGAGCCAGAAAGACACCATCCACGGACCTTGCGATCGCGAAGAGCGGTTTTGAGAGAGCGCCCAATCCGTAACCGAAAACGGCGAGCGCTTTCCTTCGGCCGAGATAATCGCTGATCGTTCCGGAAAAGACCTTGGTAATGAGAGCCGTGGCTTCAGCGACGCCTTCTATTATTCCCACCGCCAGAGCCGAGGCCCCGAGCGTCGATACCATGAAGACCGGAAGAAGGCTGTGGACCATCTCTGATGAGATATCCATGAACAGGCTGACGAAACCCAGTACCCAGATGCTTCGGGGAATCTCGAGGAGACCAGTGCGTGTCGGCGGCGGCATAGATTCAATCAAGGAAAAAACGGCCCGCTTCGCAACTGGCTTTTGGCCGGTTAACCGGTGGCTTCCATCACTTCGGGCTGTATTTCAGAAGGAATAGCCCCGCCAAGGAGAGGACGATGCCGAGGATTCGCGGCGCGTAGGCAGGTTCCTTGAAGAAAACAATCCCTGCGAGGGCCATGAGAGATGCGCCGCCCGCCAGAATCATCGGTACGGAGGACAACGGACCGCCCTTTTGGAAAAGGAGGAAGAAGAAGAGCGTTCCGACACCGACGCAGATGCCGGTCAACACGGAATAAAATACTCCCTCCGAACTGATGGGCTGATTCCACTCCCCCCCGAACTTCAGCCATAGGAGGTAAAGTCCGATTGTCGTCGCTGCTGTCGCTTCAACAATGAAACCGCCCACCCCGTCGCCAATTCCTTTTGACGCTATTTTCGTGAATATCTGATGGAGCCCGTATAGGATCGATGCGCCGACTGCATAGCCAAACCAGTTCATGAAGTCTCCCTGAATTTACAACTGACCTTTGAGCACCTGACACCAGCCCCCCTGAATCATGACGGTGTACACGTCGGCTCCTATGAGCCGGTCGATCTTAGCAGGGCTGGCGGCTTGCGTCTCAAAGCCCGAATTAATACATTCGTTCACACGAATATGACAACCGCACCCAACAACCTCTTGAAGGCTTTTGCCGACGAAACCCGCCTTCGCATCCTGAGCCTCCTTTCCGGCGGCGAGCTTTGCGTCTGCGACATCATGTCGGTGATCAAGGCTCCCCAGCCCAAGGTTTCCCGCCATCTGGCCTATCTTCGTCGCCACGGGCTCGTGGAAACCAAACGAGAAGGGCAGTGGATCTATTACTCCCTTTCCAGGCCCTCCGGCGGATTCCACAAGCGCCTGTTGGCCTGCCTGGACGACTGCCTCGAGGAAGCGCCCATCTTCGCGAAGGACAAGACCACCTTGAAGGGCCTGGACTGCCGGAAGTCCGGCTGTTGCTGACTCTTTTTTTAGACGTTATATCTGCCTGTCAGAATATACAAAGAGGAGTAAAGCCGATGATCGACGAGGTTAACGATGTCTGGTAGCCAGTGTCCCCGCACGTTGTCGTTCCTCGAACGCTACCTCACGCTGTGGATCTTTTCAGCGATGTTCCTGGGCGTCGGCATCGGGTACCTCTCTTCCAACGCCGCGGCCTTTATTGATCGCTTTTCAATCGGAACGACCAATGTCCCGATCGCGGCGGGACTCATCATCATGATGTACCCCCCCTTCGCCAAGGTTCGATATGAGGAACTGGGCGACGTTTTCCGAAATAAGCGGCTGCTCGGCCTGTCGCTGATTCAGAACTGGATCATCGGGCCCGTCCTGATGTTTGCGCTCGCGATCATCTTCCTCCGTGAGTATCCCGACTACATGGCGGGACTGATCATGATCGGCCTCGCCCGCTGCATCGCCATGGTCATCGTGTGGAACGAGCTGGCGCAGGGCGACACGGAATACGCGGCCGGGCTGGTCGCCTTCAACAGCCTGTTCCAGGTGCTCTTCTACAGCCTGTATGCTTGGGTGTTTATCACCCTGCTGCCCCCGCTGTTTGGGCTGAAGGGAAGTGAAGTGAACATCTCCATCGGCCAGATCGCGGAGAGTGTCGCCATCTACCTGGGCATCCCGTTCCTCGCCGGAGCGTTGACCCGATTTGTCGGCGTGAAATTAAAAGGCAGGGAGTGGTATTCGGTGAATGTCCTTCCGCGTATCAGCCCGCTGACCCTGATCGCGCTCCTCTTCACCATTGTCGCCATGTTCAGCCTCAAGGGAAAACTGATCGTCTCGATCCCGATGGACGTGGTCCGCATCGCGATTCCGCTCCTGATCTACTTCATCCTGATGTTCCTGGTCTCGTTCTGGATGGGACGAAAAGCAGGGGCCGATTACAGCAAGACCACCACGCTCGCTTTCACCGCGGCCAGCAACAACTTCGAGCTCGCGATCGCCGTGGCCATTGCCGTCTTCGGCATTAATTCCGGCGCCGCCTTCGCCGCCGTCATCGGCCCTCTGGTGGAGGTCCCCGTCATGATCGGCCTCGTCAACGTCGCTTTCTGGTTTAGAAGCCGTTACTTCAAGACTGTCCAAGGAGACTGATCCAATGAAAACGAAAGTTCTGTTCGTCTGTATTCACAACTCGGCCCGAAGCCAGATGGCCGAGGCGCTGCTCAAAAAAATCGGCGGCGACGCGTTCGATGTGGAGAGCGCCGGTCTGGAGCCGGGAAAGCTGAATCCGCTCGCGGTCGAAGCGATGGCCCGCATCGGCATCGACATCTCGAAGAATCCCACGAAGAAGGTTTTCGACCTCTTCAAAGAAGGCCGGATGTTTAATTTTGTCGTGACGGTTTGCGACGAAACAAGCGCAGAGCGATGCCCGATATTTCCTGGTTTCAGCAAGCGGGTTCACTGGAGCTTTTCCGACCCTTCCGGCTTCCAAGGCACAAACGAAGAAAAGCTGGCTGGAACGATTCAGGTCCGCAACGAGATCGAGGCGAAGGTGGCGGAGTTCGTGCGGGCCGTCTCAAGCGGCCAACTCTCCGTGTCGGGAAAGTAATCATGCTGCTCAAAGACCTGAAAGACCTTCTCGCCACGAACACCGACCGCGCTCTCCGCATCCAGCTCGCAGATGGCGAGTCGGTGCCGGAATCCTTCCACGTCACGGAGGTCGGGCAGGTGAGCAAGACGTTCATCGATTGCGGAGGGACGGTTCGTGCGACGACGGCCTGTGTCCTACAGACGTGGCTCGGTTCGGACGCGGATCATCGGCTCTCGTCCGGAAAGCTGGCGAAGATTCTCAATGCGTCCGAACGGATCATCCCTGTCGATCGAATCGAGCTGGAGGTTGAGTACGAGCGCGGCGTCATTTCGCAGTATCCGGTGACCAGGGCGAAGGTTTCCGATTCGGAAATCGTCCTTCACCTCGGAGTCAAACACACCGACTGCCTCGCGAAGGAGTTGTGCGGAACTCCCACGGCTGCCGCAATCCCGATCAAAGCCAGCGGAAAATGTTGCTGACATCGCGTTTCAAACAAAAATGAAAACTCCCCGAGCTAGACGATCTTCGCAACTGGCTTTTCAGTCAATCCGCGGAAGCCCCGCTGGGAGACCACAACAAGACCAGAGCGCGGGCCGCGCCGCGTATCGACTCCCGCGGGCGAAATGGCGGCGCTACAGAGGTCCCCGGAGATGTGACCGCGTAAACTCGAAACTTTACCGTCCCATAACCGTGCGCGCCATCCACAGATATTCGCCCAGAAGTCACCATTAAGTAGCATCGTAGAGCCAGCCTAAATGTGATCCAATGGAGCTTTCGTGCGTCCCGCAGAACCAACCCTTCTCCCCCCCTCGCTTCTGGTCAAGTCGCCCAGCGGAATAAATGGTCTCGACGAAATCACCAACGGCGGTTTCCCCCAGGGGAGGCCCACCCTGATTTGTGGCAACGCCGGCTGTGGGAAAACCGTGTTCGCGATGGAGTTCCTGGTTAAAGGGGCTCTCCAATGCGGTGAGCCTGGCGTGTTCGTGTCCTTTGAGGAAACAGCCGACGACCTGAGAAAGAATTTTTCATCTCTGGGCTTCGACCTCGCGAGCCTGGAAAAGGAAAAGAAAATCGTTTTGAGCTATGTCCATGTGGACAAGTCCGAGATCATCGAAACGGGCGCCTACGACCTGGAGGGCCTGTTCATCCGCCTGGAGCATTCCATCAATTCAATCGGAGCCAAGCGCATCGTTCTGGACACGATTGAGTCGCTTTTCTCCGGGTTCACCAATGACGCCCTGTTGCGGGCGGAACTGCGGCGCCTTTTCCGGTGGCTGAAAGAAAAAGGAGTGACGGCCGTCATCACCGGAGAGCGCGGAGGGGCGGCCCTTACCCGGCAGGGCATAGAGGAATATGTTTCCGACTGCGTCATTCTTCTGGACAACCGCGTCATCAACCAAATATCAACGCGGCGGATCACAATCGTTAAATACCGCGGGTCGCCTCACGGCACCAATGAATATCCATTCCTGATCGATTCGGAGGGCGTTTCGGTTCTTCCCATCACCTCCCTGGAGCTGGATTCGCACAAAGGGCATGACACGAGAATCTCCACCGGGATTGACGACCTCGACAAGATGCTGGGAGGGCAGGGAATCTTCAAGGGAAGCACCATGCTCATCTCCGGCTCCGCCGGAACTGGAAAGACGAGCGTCGCCGGTCACCTCGCAAAGGCGACATGCCGGAGCAATGAAAAATGTCTTTTCTTCTGTTTCGAAGAGTCGACCAACCAGTTCCTGTCGAACATGCGATCCATCGGCCTCGACCTCTTTTCGGAAATCGAGCGGGGATACCTGATCGTGAAGTCGGCCAGGCCGACGATGCACGGCCTCGAAGAGCATCTGGTCAAAATTCATCGACTGATCGAGGAAACCAAACCGTCCCTCGTGATCATGGACCCGATCACGAGCTTCATTAATTCCGGAACCGTCTCGGACATCGGGCTGATGCTCACCCGTCTGTTCGATTACATGAAGATCCGGGACATCACCTCGGCATTCACCATGCTGACGGATGGAGGAGAATCCCAGGACCAGGCAAGCCTGGGGATTTCGTCCATCGCGGACGTGTGGATTTCCATCGCGAGGATCCGGTCAAAAGGCACGCTGACCCGAGAGTTGAGCGTCGTCAAGGCGCGCGGGATCGGCCATTCCGACTCTTCACGAGAGGTCCTGATCTCCAGCAGCGGAGTGTCATTGGCCGAGTTGAATCGATCGTTACCGCCGGAGATCAAAAACGCCGGGGGGAGATGACCATGTTAAATATGGAAGTGATTCAACCGGACACCAATAACTGGAACCTGAGACTCTACGTTGCCGGACAGACTCCGAAGTCCCTGACCGCTTTTTCAAACCTGAAGAAGATCTGTGAAGAACATCTGGCGGGCCGATATACGATCCAGGTGATCGACCTCCTTGAATGCCCTGAGCTTGCGGAGGGCGACCAGATCATGGCGATCCCCACCGTCGTCCGCCATCTTCCTCCACCCGTAAAGAAACTGATCGGCGATCTTGCCAATTCAGAGCGGGTGCTTATCGGACTGGACCTGCGCCCGAAAGGGCAATCGATATAGAGGTGAGCCAGGACTTCTTTACCAATCCAGCGTCGGAGACGAAGGACAGCTATGTCCTCAATCTTTACATTACGGGCAGCACGCCTCAATCCCTGCGAGCCGTCGCCAACATCAAGTTCATCTGCGAAGAGCACCTCGCGGGACGCTATCAGCTTCAGGTGATCGATATTTTCAATAATCCAGGCCTCGCCGAGGGCGAACAGATCATCGCCGCCCCGACACTGGTGAAACTCCTTCCGGAGCCCGTCCGCCGCCTCGTCGGAGATATGTCCAACTTTGACCGGGTCCTGGTCGGGCTGGATCTGAGCAGGCGGTCAAATGCCTGACTGCCGCAGCCAGGGCTCCGGCTTCGCGGACGTTCCGCCGGGTTCGGACCTGGAGGTGATTCGTCTCCGGTCGCGCGTATCGGAACTGGAAGAAACCCTTCGGGCCATTCGCGAAGGCGAAGTCGACGCCCTGGTCGTCACGGGACAGGCAGGAAAAAAGATTTACACGCTGCAGGGCGCAGACCATCCCTACAGGGTTCTCGTCGAAGGGATGAACGAAGGCGCCGTTACTTTCAACGATGCCGGATACATTCTGTACTGTAATCGGCGTTTTGGCGAAATGCTGGGCCGGCCGACCGAGCTCCTCATCGGCACAGCGATTGCAGCGCTGTTCAGGGAAACGGAGTATCCGCGGTTCGCAGCCATCCTAAAGACGAGCTTGTCCGGGAACATGGGTGCAGGAGAGGCGTCGTTCATAAAAGCGTGCGGAATGGATCTTCCCGTCCATCTGTCTATCTCTCATCTGGAGATCGAACATCTTCCCGTCTCCTGTATGGTGCTCACAGATCTTACGGCGATAAAGAATGCCGAGGAATCACTTCGGCGATCCCATGAGGACCTGGAAATCAGGGTCAGCGAACGCACAACGGATCTTTCACGGTCCAACGCGGAACTGGAGCAGTTCGCCTATGTCGCATCGCACGACCTCCAGGAGCCGTTGCGGAAAGTCGCGAACTTCGTTCAATTGCTGGGTGCCAAGAACAAGGAATTGAGTCCGGAATCATCCCGTTACATTGATTTGGTGCTCGAAAATGTGGCACGGATGAAAGAGTTGATTCAGGACCTCCTCGCCTTTTCTGGCGTGACCCGAGCTGATGTTGGAATCGAAATAGTCGACCTCAACGAAGTCGTTGCTCAAATCCTGAGAGACTTTAATGACACCATTGAGCTGAAACACGCGACCGTGACGACGGTCTTGTTACCGTCGATCACCGCTAGCCGGTTCCATATGCATCAGTTATTTCAAAACCTTCTGGGGAATGCACTGAAATTCAGCGACGTAAGATCCCCCCTCATCGACATCTCGGTGGAAGAGAGAGATGGGTGGACGTTTTGCGTACGGGACAATGGAATCGGAATTGAACAGACCTATCTCTCTCAGATCTTTAAAGTCTTCCAGCGCCTTCACGCAAAACATCAATATCCCGGAACGGGCATCGGTTTGGCCATTTGCCAGAGGGTCGTACACCAGTATGGCGGGCGTATCTGGGCCGAATCCGGTCCGGGCGATGGATCTCGGTTTTATTTCACACTTCCCGCCACCGCCTAGCCTCATGCTGGCCGCAATAAAAAGCCGCGCATCTCAAAAAGACGCGCGGCATTTTTAATCGAAGCTCCCCGTACTAGACGATCTTCGCAACTGGGTTTTGTCATCCTAGCGAAGGATAAGGGCTGAACAACAACACATCCGGGGAGAACGGACGCCCTTTTAGGGCCGATACGACGATTTACCATCGGAGAGAGCCCTATTGCGGTAGAAGAGTATCCTCTCGAGGGAGTTGATCCATGCCTACGAAAAAAACTGATGGCTCCGCTAACGACAAAACCACTGACACGGTGGATGCCAATACCGAGGACCGACGACAAGAGGCCCTGCTGACAGCGGGGGCCTTGCAGAAGGCTATTTTCCACAGCGCCAACTTCTCGAGTATCGCCACGGACGCGAAGGGCGTCATCCAACTATTCAACGTTGGCGCGGAACGTATGCTGGGCTACGCGGCTATCGAAGTGCTTGACAAGATCACGCCGGCCGAGATTTCCGATCCGCAGGAAGTGATCGCGCGCGCCAAAACATTGAGCCTCGAGCTCGGAACCCCGATTGCTCCGGGCTTCGAGGCCCTGGTCTTCAAGGCATCACGCGGAATTGAAGACATCTACGAGTTGACCTACATCCGCAAGGACGGCAGCCGCTTCCCGGCGGTCGTGTCGGTCACGGCCCTGCGCGACGCCCAAAACGCAATCATCGGCTATCTGTTAATCGGCACTGACAACACCGCGCGCAAGCAGGCGGAAGAGGCCCTGCTGACAGCGGGGGCCTTGCAGAAGGCTATTTTCCACAGCGCCAACTTCTCGAGTATCGCCACGGACGCGAAGGGCGTCATCCAACTATTCAACGTTGGCGCGGAACGTATGCTGGG
>Ga0163151_10000972_pt1 | contig 49826 bp, 43 predicted proteins | sample OliLakLV19MP5IB2_FD_145596 | JGI IMG/M metagenome (GOLD analysis project Ga0163151, IMG submission 145596) | Freshwater microbial mat bacterial communities from Lake Vanda, McMurdo Dry Valleys, Antarctica - Oligotrophic Lake LV.19.MP5.IB-2 | ecosystem: Environmental > Aquatic > Freshwater >...
CGCAAAAATTTGTTATTAGTAAATGGAAACAGCTGAGCTATTAAAAAAAGTTAGAAAGATTGAAATAAAAACACGAGGTCTCTCCAACCAGATTTTTTCTGGAGAGTATCAAAGTGCTTTTAAGGGGCGTGGTATGACTTTTTCTGAAGTTCGTGAATACCAACCAGGCGATGACATTCGCTCTATCGATTGGAATGTTACAGCTCGTTTTAACACTCCTTTTGTTAAAGTATTTGAAGAAGAGCGTGAAATGACCGTAATGATTTTGGTAGACGTAAGTGCATCAGGAGAATTTGGAACACGCAAACAACTGAAACAAGATTTAATTACGGAGCTGTGTGCTGTACTTGCCTTCTCCTCAATTCAGAACAACGATAAAATTGGTGTTATCTTTTTTACAGATAAAATAGAAAAATTTATTCCTCCTAAAAAAGGGAAAACACATGTTTTACGGATCATTCGCGACTTAATTGAGTTTAAACCTGAACATAAAAAAACAAACATTGAACTGGCTTTAAAATATTTAACTGGTGCAATTAAAAAAAGAAGTATCGCTTTTGTGATTTCTGATTTTATGGACTCCAACTTTAACGATGCTTTAAAAATTGCAAACAAAAAACATGATTTGGTAGCATTGAGAATATATGACAAACGTGAGCAGGAGTTACCAAACGTTGGATTATTGAAACTCATAGACGCTGAAACAGGAACATTAAAATGGGTGGACACATCCAACAAAAAAGTAAGAACACAGTTTATGGTGAATGCAAAAAAGCATGAAGCTAATTTAAAAGAAGCATTTACAAAAAGTGGCGTGGATACAGCTAACATTAATACCGAAGAATCATACATCGTTCCTTTAACGAACTTATTTAAAAGAAGATAGTACAGATAACGCCCTTCGGCTGCGCTCAGGGTGACAACGAATTATGAATCGGAGTGCGTCCTCCTCTATGAGGGAGCAGGGGGAGGAAAAGATTACAAATCGAACTATGAATACAAAAAGTAAATACAAACATTTTAATAGCATAATCACCTTATGCCTAGCTTTGTTGTGTATTCACCCAAGTTCTTATGCTCAACAAATAAAAGCAACGGCCAAACTGGATAATAATGAAATTCAAATTGGGGAGCAAGTACAACTGAAATTGAGTATTCAGTACCGTGTAGATAATGGAAAAAGAATTCAAGTATTGTGGCCGGAGATTGCTGACACCATCCGCAAAGAAGTTGAAATTGTTAGTCAGAGTAAAATCGACACTATCGTTGATAAAAATGATCCATTTTTATTTACTCAAACACAAATACTAAATATTACCTCTTTCGACTCAGGCTATTGGGCAATTCCACCTTTTAAATTTTTAGCAGGCGATACCAACGGAATTTTCACCGATCCCCTTTTACTTCAAGTGACTACTATGGCGGTTGATACCACACTAGCAATCAAAGATATTAAAGAGCCTTATGAACAAACTTATTCCTGGCTTGATTGGTTAAAAGACAACATGCTTGTACTTTGGGTGATACTGGGTGCTCTTCTAATAATTGTTATTCTTATCCTTATTTTTAAATACACAAGAAAAGTAGAACCATTAATGGTGGAAGTTGAAATTCCGAAAATTCCTGCTCACATCATTGCTTTTGAAAAACTGGATAAACTAAAAACAGAAAACTTATGGCAAAATGGTAAACTGAAATTATATCACAGTCAGTTAACAGACATTGTTCGCGAATACATAGAAAACCGATTTAAAATTGCAGCATTGGAGCAAACAACGGATGAGATATTATTCGGTTTCAGAAAAGTAGCCATTGACGAAGACAGCAAAGCAAAATTAAAAAACGTGCTATTGCTAGCCGATTTAGTAAAATTTGCAAAAGAACAGCCCTTGCCGACTGAGAACGATATGAGCATGGTAAATAGCTATGATTTTATTCATGGAACAAAGCAGGATTACAGTGGTATGGAAGAAACAAAGAAAGTAGTAGACAATAAACAGTAGACAATTAAATACCCTTCAGTTCGATTTGTCACCCAGAGCTGAGTTGAAGGGCGAGAACAAGGGAGTTAAGAGCACGAATCAAGATAGTAAAATATAAAACATGTTTGACTTTTTTAATGATATCACATTTGCAAACAAAGAATTACGCTGGTTATTCCTGGTAATTCCTGTGATTATCATTTGGTATATTTTTAAAAGCAGAACATTGAATGCGGAATTAAAAACATCTTCATTAGGTGGTTTTGATAAAATAAATGCATCTTATAAGCAGTACTTACGACACATCATTATTGTAATCCGACTTGCTGTATTGTCTTGTTTGATTCTTGTTTTGATGCGTCCACAATCCCGTTCAAGTTATAAGGATGTTAAAACAGAAGGAATTGACATTGTGTTAGCCCTTGATATTTCTTCAAGTATGCTTGCAAAAGATTTTAAACCAAATCGTTTGGATGCAGCTAAAGAATTAGCAACTAAATTTATCGACAGTCGCCCAAATGACAGAATAGCACTGGTAATATTTAGTGGAGAAAGCTTTACACAATGTCCGCTTACCTCCGACCATGATGTTATTAAAAATTTGTTCTCAGGAATAAAATTAGGAATGTTGGCTGATGGAACAGCCATAGGAAATGGTTTAGCAACCTCTGTAAGTAGAATAAAAGACAGTAAAGCAAAAAGTAAAATAATTATTCTTCTAACAGATGGCGTAAACAATCAAGGCTCTGTAGCTCCTTTAACGGCAGCAGAAATCGCTAAAGCATTTGGCATACGAGTGTATACCATTGGATTAGGGTCAATGGGAAAAGCATTGTCGTTTGCAGGAATCTATCCTGATGGAAGCTATGCTTACGAATGGGCAGAAGTGGTAATTGATGAGAAAACAATGACAGAAATATCTGACATGACGGGTGCAAAATATTTCAGGGCAACGGACAATGAAAAATTAAAGGAGGTTTACAAAGAAATTGATCGTTTGGAAAAAACAATTTTCGAAGAAAAAAACTTCACGAATAAATCCGAGCATTTTTTGCCATTTGCAATTACTGCAGCTATTTTATTATTGATAGAATTTTTATTAAAAAATACATTATTTAAAAGCATACCATAAACCTTCCCTTAAATTCTCTCTCCATATGGAGAAGGGGCTAAAGGTGAAAAATATAAAAATGTTTCAATTAGAAAATACATATTTCATTTTTGCATTCGGAATCATTCCTGTTCTGCTTGTTACCCTTTGGCTTGTGAGCAGATGGAGGAAGAGAGCATTGAAAACCTTTGGAGACATAAACATTATTCAACAGTTATTTCCTGATGTTTCAAAAACAAAACGAATATGGAAAAGTGTATTGTATCTATTTGCATTTACCTTATTAATCATTGGATTAATCAATCCACAAGTAGGAAGTAAGTTGGAAGAGGTAAAACGAAAAGGTGCCGACTTAATGATTTGTTTGGATGTTTCCAATAGCATGAAGGCCGAAGATTTATCACCAAACCGTTTAGAGAAATCAAAACAAGCACTTTCAAAATTAATCGATAAACTGGAAGGCGATAGAATTGGGATTATTGTTTTTGGTGGTGAAGCTTATGTTCAACTGCCCATCACAACCGATTACTCAGCAGCGAAATTGTTTTTAGAAAGCATAAGTACTGATTTGATTCCAACACAAGGAACAGATATTGGAAAAGCAATTGATATGGCCATGACTTCGTTTGGAAAGGACGAAGGTAAAAACAAAGCAATAGTGATTATTACAGATGGAGAAAACCATGATCAGAATGCTCTCAACGCTGCTGAATCAGCGGTAGAAAAAGGCATTACTATTCATACTATCGGGATGGGTTCCGCAGAAGGCGCTCCAATTCCAGTTTACAAAGGAAATGTAAGAGAAGGATTTAAAAAAGACAAAGATGGAAATACAATTGTAACAAAATTGAATGAACAAATGTTGCAAGAATTGTCGGCTGTAGGAAATGGAATTTACGTAAGAGCTACCAATTCGGATGCTGGCTTAAATAATATTTTAGATGCGATTGATAAATTAGAAAAAAAACAATTTGAAAGCAAAATGTATAGCGATTATGAAGACCGTTTCCAGTGGTTTATTACGGGAGCATTTTTACTATTATTAATTGAAACGCTTCTAACGGAGCGCAAAAGTAAACTTTATCAACGCTTGAACTTATTTGGAAATGAGAAGCAATAGTTCAACTACAATCTTAAACTTTTATAATACAAGCATATTTTTGCTTGTGCTGTGCCTTTCATTTCCATTTTCGAATTATGCTCAATCAGAAAAAAAACACATCAAAGATGGAAACGAAGCTTATAAAAAATCAGATTATACAACTGCTGAGAAGGAATACAACAAAGCATTAGGAAAAAATAAAGATTCATACAAAGGATCATTTAACTTAGGTGATGCTTATTATAAACAAGGGAAATATGAAGAAGCGGCTAACCAATTCCAATTATTAACTCATCACGCCACTTCAAAAGATACGCTAGCGAAGGCCTTTCATAATTTAGGAAATTCCTTATTAAAATCAAAAAAGTATCAGGAAAGTGTGGATGCTTATAAAAATGCTTTAAAAAACAATCCGAATGATGCTGACACACGCTACAACTTAGCTTATGCACAACAATATTTAAAGCAACAGCAAGAGCAGCAAAAAAAGGAAGAAGAAAAAAAAGAGAAAGAAAAGAAAGAGGAAAAAAAGGATAAAAAGGAAAAAGAGAAAGAGGAAAAAGAAAAAGAAAAGAAAGAAAAGGAAGAAAAAGAGAAAAACGATAAACCCGAAGAGCAAAAAAATAAAATTTCGAAAGAGGATGCACAACGTTTATTAGATGCTTTGCAGAATGACGAAAAAAATCTTCAAGACAAAATGAAGAAAATAAAAGCAAAAGGAACAAAAGCAGAAATTGAGAAAGATTGGTAAAAAAGCAGACAGTCGACAAATGAAAAAATAGACAAAAAAATAAAGAAATAGAATTTAATTCCCTTTGAAAATAATAGTTTACATAGTATTTACATTGTTCGTTCTAACAAATTGTTTGTTGGCTCAAACATTAACAACTTCGGTTAGCACTACCAAAGTTGCTTTGGGCGAAGCATTTCAATTACAGTTTTCTTTGAGTGGTCCGGGAAAGAATTTTAAACTACCTCCTATGTCGGAACTCGACATCCTTGAAGGGCCTTATCAATCATCCAGCACCTCTGTTAACAATGGAACGATTACTCAATCTTCTTCCTTAACGTATGTAGTATCGGCAAAAAAAGAAGGTAAATTAACTATTGGAGCAGCTACTGTAATTTCTAATGGCAAAACAATTCAATCAAATCCTGTTTCTATTGACGTAGCAAAAGGAGCCAACAATGCGGGAACTCAAAACAATAATTCAGGCGGACAAATTGTAACCAAGCCAACCAGTTCTGATATAGGAGACAATGTTTTTGTAAGAACCAATGTAAGTAAATCAAAAGCTTATGTTGGAGAAGTGATAGAAGTTACATTTAAAGTATACACTCGCTTAGAAATGCAGATGCGAAACATTTCAAAAATGCCTGCATACGATGGTTTTTTTGTTCAGAATATCAAAACAAATGAACAAACAAAACAAACAAATGAAACGATCAATGGAATTACTTATGTAGTTGGTGAAATCTATAAAACTTATGTCATCCCTCAACATACAGGAACATTAACCATTGAACCATTTGAAGTAGAATGTATTGTTCGTCAAAAATCAAAACGCAAACCAAGAGATATTTTTGAGCAAATGATGGGCGTTGGTTATGAAGAAGTAGTTTTACCATTAAAAAGTTTACCTATTTCAATTGAGGCACAAGCATTGCCCGAAGAAGGTAAACCTGCAGGCTTTTCAGGAGCTGTTGGGAATTTTACATACAAAGCAGCAATGTCGAAAGAAAGTGTAAAAGCAGATGATGCCGTTAACATTACACTTACACTTTCGGGAAATGGCAATATTAAATTAGTAGAACCTCCAAAAGTAAACTTGCCTGAAGATTTTGAAACCTACGATGCAAAAATAAGTGAAAACATTTCTGTAACAAGAGGTGGGATAAACGGAACAAAAACATTTGACTATCTTTTTATTCCTCGTCACGAAGGTGATTACACAATTGAAGCTTTAAATTTTAGCTATTTTGATCCGAATAAAAAAGTATACGTTACTCTACCTTCTCCTAATTTTAAATTGCATGTCGACAAAGGAACTGGCACCTCAGCAACAGTTGTTGGAGGAACAAATGCAAAAGAAGAACTTAAAGTATTAGGAAATGACATCCGTTATATTAAAACGGCTACCGAATTAAAAGAAAAAGAACAATACTTTTTTAATTCAGCACTTTTTTATTCTTTACTCCTTTCACCTCTACTTTGTTTTATTTCGTTTTTAATTATCAGAAGAAAAAGCATTGCAAACAACAAAGACGGAGTGGCAGTAAAAAGCAGAAAAGCCACCAAGATGGCTAGAAAACGATTATCCATTGCCGAGCAGCATTTAAAATCTAGCAACAAAGAATTATTTTACATCGAAATATTTAAAGCGCTTTACGGATACATTAGCGACAAACTAAACATTCCTCTTGCGGATTTAAATAAAGAACATATTTCCGGCACATTAAAAAACAGAGCGGTTTCTGAGGCAACAATCGAAAAATTAATGACAACACTTGATAATTGCGAATTTGCAAGATATGCGCCTAGTTCAGTGTCGGGCGATTTAAATGGCATTTACAACAACACCGTTGAACTTATTACAAAAATAGAAGATGAAATTGCATAGAGTAAAAATTGTGCTTGGTGTATTCCTTATGCTTTTTATTTGCAAACCATTTTTTGCAAATGAAGGAGATCTTGCGTTTGACAGTGCCAATGCATCTTATTCGAAAGGTAATTTTGAAAAAGCAATTGAGCAATATGAAAGTCTAGTTGCTAACAATACTATTTCTTTTGAGTTGTATTTCAACCTCGGAAATGCTTATTACAAAACGAATACTATTGGTTTAGCGATTTTAAATTATGAAAGAGCAAAAAAAATAAATCCGAATGATGACGATTTAACAACAAACTTAAAACTAGCAAATCAAAAAGCAGAAGATAAAATTGATGCTGCACCTCAGCTCTTTTTATCGGAATGGAAAAACGGAATAGTTGATGTTTTTGATGAAAAGACTTGGTCAATTAGTTGTATTCTCCTATTAGCTATTTCATTATTCTTGATAGGTTTATACGTTGTTTCTCAAAACAACACCTTAAAAAAACTGGGCTTCTTTGCAGGAGTTGTATTTTTAACAGCAACCATTTTTACATTTTTCATAGCTCAGAACAAATATGAGTTTACAAAAAACAGTTCGGATGCAATTGTAATTTCTAGTACAGCCACCATAACAGGTTCACCAAACGAAAAAGGAACAAAACTGTTTATCTTGCATGAAGGAACAAAGGTGATTATTGTGGAAGAGCAAAATGAATGGACTGAGATAAAAATAGCTAACGGAAATGTGGGCTGGATGAAGTCAAATCTCATCGTAAAAATTTAAGCTTTTACCTGTCGTAATTGTCCGTTAATCCAATACTGGACTCCTTTTCAACAAAATTCCCGTATTTTTAACAAAATCAGATAAAGATGCAACCTTTTATCTAGGTTTTGTATCTATATAACATATAACAACATCAATTTTTAGGAAACACTCTTATTTTCTTAAACCAAAAAAAATGAACTACTTCAAACTATTATCACTCACAGCACTTTCGGCCATTTCTAGCGCATCGTTCTCTCAAATTGTAGATGCATCTCCTGAAACACAAACTATCTGTTCTGGCGGAAGTGCAAATTTAACTGCTGTTGTAACTCCTGGCGGACCGGGCAGTTTACCAACCACAAGTTATGCAGTAAGTGCTATTCCCTACGCACCCAATCCGTATACAGGTGGAACAAATGTTACTCTTACAGATGACTCTCAAAGCGGAGCATTGCCTATAGGATTTACATTTTGTTTCTTTGGAACAAGTTATACTCAATTCTACATTGGTTCAAACGGCTGGGTTGCATTCAGTCCGCAGTCTACAACTTATACTTCAGCACCAATTCCTTCTACATTAGCTACTGTTCCTAAAAATTGTGTAATGGGGCCTTGGCAAGACTGGCATCCGGGAGTTGCGGGAGGTCCTTACATCAATTATCAAACATTAGGAGTTGCACCAAACAGAAGATTAGTTGTTAATTGGAACAACTGTCCAATGTTTTCATGTACTACTACATTGGGACGTTTTCAGATTGTATTATACGAATCAACAAACATTGTTGAAAATCACATTGCAACCAAACCAAATTGTATGGCATGGGCAGGAGGAACAGCCGTTCAGGGGCTTCACAATGCTGCAGGCACTGTTGCTTTTGTGGTTGCGGGAAGAAATAGTACTGCGTGGACAACAACAAATGAAGCGCAGAGATACACTCCAAATGGCGTAGCTACCTACACAATTAACTGGTATGTTTTACCTTCTAACACATTGGTTGGAACAGGTTCTCCAATCACAGTTACTCCTCCAGCAGGACAACCAAGTACATCTTATTATGCAGCCATCACTGGAACGTCTGGTTGTGGCGCAGCACTTGCAAGTACTGACACTGTGGTTGTTCTTCAAACTGTTGTGCCTGCAATTACAGCTGGCAACAACGGACCAATATGTGCCGGAGCCCCATTGAACTTAACAACATTACCAGCTATACCGGGAGCAACTTATGCCTGGACAGGACCGGGAGGATTCACATCAACACTTGCTAATCCAACTATACCTGTTTCTGCAGTGGGTAATTCCGGGGTATACACTGTAACTCCTACTTTAGCAGGATGTACAGGCGCACCGGCAACAACAACAGTCACTATTAATCCCGTCCCTGCTACTCCAGTAGCTGCAGGAACAACACCTATCTGTTCGGGAACAACATTGAACTTATCTACGACTTCAACCGGTCCTACATGGAGCTGGACTGGTCCGGGAGGATACACTTCAACTTTACAAAACCCATCTATTGTTTCTGCTACTACAGGAGCTTCTGGGATATATTCTGTTACTGCAACATCAGCAGCCGGATGTACAAGTTTACCAGGAACAATCAACATCACAGTTAATCCAACTCCGGTAGCACCAACAGCTGCTAACCAAAATATCTGTTTTGGAATGTCTGCAACACTTACAGCAAGTGGATCAGGAGCAACCTACCAATGGTATGATGCACCAGCAGCAGGAACGTTATTGGGATCTGGCGCAACTTATAATACACCTCCAATAGCAGCAACTACAAATTATTATGTTCAAACAACTGCTTTAGGATGTACCGGTCCGATGACTACTGTTACAGTAACAGTTGCTCCAAGTCTTACAGCAAATGCTGGGGTTGACGATAGTATTTGTTCTGGTTCTTCTTATATTTTAGGCGCTTCGCCAACAGGTGCTGGTTACACTTATACATGGGATGCTCCAGGAACACCGGGATTCTCAACAAGTGCAACACCAACCGTTACGCCTGCTGCAACAACAACTTATACTGTAACCGTTGCTGATGCATTAGGATGTACAGGAACAGATGCTGTTACAATTACTGTTGGTTCACCTTTAGCAGTGACCGTAAACGTTACTCCTGCAATTTGTTTTGCTGCTTGTAACGGAACAGGGAGTGTTAGTGCTTCGGGAAGTTTCGGAGGATATTCTTATAGCTGGTCAACAGGCTCAGCTGCAACTGTGATCAATAGTCTTTGTGCATCAACATACACCGTTACTGTAACCGACTTATTCGGATGTACTGCATCGAATACTATTACTGTAACTCAGCCTACTCAAATTGTTTTGGCAGGTTCAACAACAACATCAAATTGCAACCAACCCGATGGTTCTGCAACAGTAGTTGCTGCAGGCGGATCAGGAGGATATGCTTATTTATGGTCGCCAGGCGGACAAACGACTGCAACTGCTACCAACTTAATCCCGGGATTATATTGTGTAACCGTTACAGACTTAAATGGTTGTTTCGACAGCATTTGTTTAACTGTACCTAATACTCCAGGAGTAAATATAACTATTGCTTCTACGCAAGTAACATGTAATGGTTTATGTGATGGAACAGCCACTGTAACTGCTAGTTTAGGTATTGCTCCTTATGCTTACTTATGGATGCCGGGAGGACAAATTACACCAGCAGCAACAGGATTGTGTCCTGGTTCATATACCTGTACAATTACTGATGCAAACGGATGTACTATTACTGCAAGTGCAACTATTACTCAACCCAATGTTATTCTAATAAATACTATTCCAGCGGTAACTATTTGTGTTGGTCAAAGTACTACGTTAATGGCATCTGCTACAGGCGGACATCCATTAGGAGGATATACTTTTGACTGGATGGCTCCTGCTTTTACAGGTGCTAATAATACTGTTTCGCCAACTGTAACTACAACTTACACTGTTATTGCAACAGATACCGCGGGCTGTGTTTCACAAAGTCCACAAACAGTAACCGTTACTGTAAACCCCGCATTAGCAGTTTTTCCTTCAGCAAACGTTTCAATTTGTCCGGGTGCTAGCACAACTTTATCAGCAGTAGCATCAGGTGGAGACGGTTCATACATTTATAGCTGGATGCCTGGTTCAGGAGCAGCTAGCACTTTCTCTGTTTCTCCGGCAACAACAACAACCTATACAATTACTATTACAGATGCTTGTACAACTTTACCAGCAACCGGAACAGTTACTGTTACCGTATTGCCTTTACCTGTTGTGTCCTTTACTCCGAATGTAATAACGGGTTGTGAGCCAACTTGTGTAACATTCACAGATGCATCAACAGTAGCAGGGGGAACTGTAACAGCATGGAATTGGAATTTCGGAAACGGAACAACATCTGCTTTACAATCACCAACTCCTGTTTGTTACAATGATGGTATTTTTGACATTACTTTAACAGTTACATCAAATGGTGGTTGTACTACTACAAGCACAATCAATAACATGATTACAATTTATCCTCAACCGGTTGCTCAGTTTGTATTTGGTCCACAGCCAACAACAACAGAAAATCCTACTATCAACTTTACAGATCTTTCGGTAGACGGGACTACTTGGTCTTGGGATTTTGGTGATCCAGGAAACTTATATGAGCCAAACAGCAGCAGTCAAACTAATCCATCACACACATATGGTGATACCGGAACATATTGCGTTACATTAACTGTTCAAAGCCCAGGAGGATGTAGCGATATCACTACAAACTGCTTAGTAATTGAGCCTGAATATACATTCTATATCCCTAACGGATTTACACCTAATGGCGATGGATTAAATCCTGTTTTTGCTCCTAAAGGACAAAACATTGAAGAATTCACAATGCGTATTTACGACCGTTGGGGGAACATGATTTTCAGATCCACTGCTGTAAACGAAGGCTGGGATGGTAAAGTGCAGGGCAAAGCAGATATTGCCCAACAAGATGTTTATGTTTACACAATTGATGTAAAAGATAATCTTGGAAAACGCCACAAATATACCGGTACAGTTACCATCGTAAAATAGATTGCGACTTGACTTTCATTTTTGAAGGCATAGTCGGATCTATCCCGAACTTGATTCGCGATCTTTCTTAAATTAAAATAAAAAATGCTCCAGGTTGAAAAATCCGGAGCATTTTTTATTTATTATTGCACTATGCAACGTATCGCACTTTTATCGGATACTCATAATTATCTGGATCCTAAAATTTTAAAATACTTTGATTCCTGTCACCAGATCTGGCATGCAGGCGACATTGGAACCATTTCCATTACAGATGAACTTTCTAAAATAAAACCTGTTGTAGCCGTTTATGGCAATATTGATGGAGAAGATGTAAGAAAAGTGCATCCATTGAATCAACAATTTATGTGTGAAAATGTAAGTGTTTTTATCACTCATATTGGCGGTTATCCCAATCGATATTCGATGGAAGCTTTAAAAGAAATCCAGAAAAATAAGCCGACTTTATTCATTTGTGGACATTCGCATATATTAAAAGTAATGTATGACGATAAATACAAACTGCTGCACATCAATCCGGGAGCGGCAGGAAATCATGGATTTCATTTGGTAAAAACAATGGTTCGATTTACCATAGATGGTGATAAAATAAAAGATTTAGAGGTAATTGAACTCGGCAAAAGGGCATAAGCTAATTTTATTCAAATTATCACTTGTATATTAAATATTCTTTGTATTATTGTAGCGCGTTTCGCTGTTATGTATTCACATAACAAAAACAATCAGAATTTTATCGAATAAAAAACACAAATTATTTTACATTTCTATCCTAAACTATCAATCATTCGAATTGATGTATTAACCAAATAAACAACCTATGTACGACATTATTGAATTGAACAACAAACTTGTTGGTGAGCTAAGAGAGATTGCAAAAAGCCTAGACATTCCCAAATACGAGGCTTTAAAAAAACAAGAATTAATTTATAAAATTTTAGATCAACAGGCAATTACACCTTCTGAATCTAAAACTCCAAATACAAAATCGGACGAGCGCATTCTTCGTCCAAGAAAAAACAAGCCGGAAAGCTCAGAAAATGAACCGAAGGCAAAACAGGAAGCAGAACCATCCACCATTTTTAATGACGATGATTTTGAGACTACAAAAAATGAGTCGACCGAAATAAATGAAACTCCTCCTATTGTTTCTGAAAGCACTTCAGAAAATGTGACAAATCAAAACGAAAATCAATCTTCCCAAGAAAACTCAAATCAAGATGGGAACAATGGGAACAGTGATAACAAAGACAATCAAAACCGTTCAAAATATAATAATGCACGACCTTCCGATATCTATAACTTTGATGGAATTGTTTCCAGCGAAGGTGTTTTGGAAATAATGCCTGATGGATATGGGTTTTTGCGTTCATCGGATTACAACTACTTAAATTCACCCGATGATATTTATGTCTCTCAATCTCAAATTAAATTGTTTGGATTAAAAACAGGTGATACCGTAAGAGGAACAATTCGTCCACCAAAAGAAGGTGAAAAATATTTCCCATTAATTAAAGTGGAGAAAATCAATGGTCGTGAGCCAGCCTTTGTGCGTGATAGAGTTCCTTTTGATTATTTAACTCCATTATTTCCTTATGAGAAATTTAATTTGACAGGTCATCCTCAGCAAAATCTTTCTTCTCGCATTGTGGATTTAGTTACACCAATTGGAAAAGGACAACGTGCTTTAATTGTAGCACAACCAAAAACCGGTAAAACCGTTTTATTAAAAGACATCGCCAATGCAATTTCAGCTAACCACCCGGAAACATACTTAATCATTCTATTGATTGATGAGCGTCCTGAAGAGGTTACAGATATGGCTCGTAGCGTTAAAGCAGAAGTTATTGCTTCCACCTTTGATGAACCAGCAGACCGTCACGTAAAAATCGCCAATATTGTTTTGGAAAAAGCAAAACGAATGGTAGAGTGTGGACACGATGTTTGTATTTTATTGGATTCGATTACTCGTTTAGCACGTGCTTACAATACGGTACAACCGGCTTCTGGAAAAGTATTATCAGGAGGTGTGGATGCAAATGCATTACACAAACCAAAAAGATTTTTTGGAGCGGCCCGTAAAATTGAAGGTGGTGGTTCATTAACAATCATTGCTACTGCTTTAACGGAGACAGGTTCTAAAATGGATGAGGTAATTTTTGAAGAATTTAAGGGAACAGGTAATTCGGAAATTCAATTGGATCGTAAAATTGCAAACAAGCGTATTTACCCTGCAATTGATATTGTTGCATCAAGTACTCGTAGAGATGATTTATTGGTGGATAAAGAAACACAACAACGTGTTTGGATCTTACGTAAACACTTATCCGATATGAATCCTGTAGAAGCTATGGAGTTTATGAAAGATAGAATTAAGAACACTCAAACAAATGAGGAGTTCTTGATTTCGATGAATGGTTAGTTAAGCAGACAGTAGATAATAGAATGCCTGTCAGTTCGAGCGGAGTCGAGAACAAGGGAGTTGAAACTGAATCAAAATTTAACACCAATATGAAGATTGGAATAAGCATTAAACTAGGAATTTTAGCAGGTCTAATTAATTGCGTTGCATGGTATTCTTTTGCAAAATCTCTTGGATATTATTCTGTTGAAGTTTATATCTACAGAAACTATGTCACACTTGCTGTTTTAATTATAGGCATTTTTCTTACTATTTTTCTTACAAGAAAATATAAAAATAGTTTTTTAGAATTTAGCGAAGGACTTAGAGCTGGAGTTCTTTTCAGCTTGATGTTAGCGCTTGTTATCGGCATTTTCAATTACCTTTATTTCAAATACATTACTCCCGATACAATCGACTTCTTTTTAAGTGAGGCAAAAAAATCTGATTTTGCCAAAAACCTTTCAGGAGAGGAGTTAAATCAATTTTTAGTTGCTGAAAGAAGTACATTCAATTCATTTAAACTTGTTCCCCCTGTACTATTTTTCGGATTAATTTCATCTTTATTAGCCAGTGCTATTTTCAGAAGAAAGAATCCTGAAGCTTCTGTAGAAGAAAATTAGCAAAAAACTTCAAAACAAAAAGTTGGAATTAAGAGTAAAAATAACAACCATCTTCAATTGCTCTTTAGAAAGAGCATTTAAAACACCAATGCTTTGTGACGTCTCCAAAATTCATACGGGTTATGGTGTTATGCCTAAAGTTACTCATTGCACGGAAGATGAAAATTGGGGAAAGCCTAATTATAGCAAAAAAGTATTTATTGCTAAATCAATTTCACAAAAAGGTGGTTGGGGTTCTGTCGACAAAGTAATTGAACGTATAGAAAATTCCTACTGGAAAATTGAGGTTAGCAATTTCCAATCATGGATGTTAGGATTTACAAAATTCATTGGCGAATGGAAAACAACAGAACTTGAATCAAACAAAATTTTAATCGAATATATATATACTCTACATTCGGATGTTACTTTACTTTACCCTTTGAATTGGTTATTTGCTAAGCTTTTTTGGAAAACTTATATGAAAAGAGTTTTAGAGAACATAAGGAAAATGACAGATAATCAAGAGCCTTATCTTTATAAATAGTTTCGCCAACTAACTACATCTTTGTCGCAAGAAGTGATGCAGTTGTCAATGTCATTCTTTACTTCACAACCTTCTCCCCTAAAGCTTTAAAATCAATTCCATCAAAATTTCCGGAACTCATCATCAAAAGATTTTTATTTTCGAAATTTATTTTCAGTAACTCTTCTTGCAATACCACTGTGTTGGTAATAACTCTGATATTAGTTCCACCAAAAGCATTCTTCACTTGTTCTTCGCTAATTGGCTTTAACTTTTTATGCTCTATGGTATGCTGATTGAAATAAACAATTGCATCATCCGCCAACTCCATAGAACCATTGTACTCTTTTAAAAACTCTTCTGTTAAACTACTAAATGTATGCAGTTCCATACAAGCAATTAATTTACGATTCGGAAATTGTTTTTTAACTGCCTGTGTAGTTGCTTTTAATTTAGAAGGGGAATGTGCAAAATCTTTATACATGGCTGTGACAGCATTCTTTTTCACTAGCTCTAATCGTTTTGCTGCGCCCTTAAAACTTTGGATGGCTTCATAAAATTGGACGTCAGAGATATTCAGCTGATTGCAAACCAAACGTGCTCCGTTTAAATTCATTAAATTGTGATCTCCGAAAATTTGCAGTTGGCAATCTCCAGTCGGCAATTGATCAAAGGTTAAAATTGTAATTCCGTTTTCTATTTTATGTTTTGGAATAGCATATGGAAGCTTTTTAATGTCACCTCTTGCACCTTCACATACTTTTTTCACTTCTTCATCCAGTTCACAATACACCAGACTTCCACCCTGCTCTATTTGATTCACAAAAATTCGAAATTGTTCTACATAAAAATCAAATGTTGGAAATACATTAATGTGATCCCAAGCAATCCCACTTAAAATAGCAATGTTTGGTTTGTACAAATGGAATTTTGGTCTGCGGTCGATTGGTGAACTCAAATATTCATCACCTTCAATTACTGCAATTTTTGCTTCTCTTGTTAGTTTTACCATCGTATCGAAACCTTCCAGTTGAGCACCTACCAAATAATCGCAATCTATCTTGTGAAAATTTAATACATGCAAAATCATAGCAGTAATGGTAGTTTTACCGTGACTTCCTCCTACAACTACTCTTATTTTATCTTTTGTCTGCTCATAAATATATTCGGGATACGAATAAATCTTCAAACCTAACTCCTGTGCTTTAATTAATTCAGGATTATCGATACGCGCGTGCATGCCTAAAATAACAGCATCCAAACCCGAATGAATATTACTTTCATCCCAACCTTCTTTTGCAGGAAGTAGATTCAGTTTTGCCAAACGACTTTTGGAAGGTTCAAATATTTCATCATCGGAGCCAGTGACCTTAAATCCTTTTTTATGCATCGCGATGGCCATGTTGTGCATGGCACTTCCGCCTATTGCAATTAAGTGTACATTCATACAATAAACTTAGGAAATCAAATGATTGGAATAAAAAGGAAGAAAGGAAGTTTTTAACACGAAGATGTTAGCCTCTATTTTTTCAATCGAGGGTCCAAAGCATCTCTCAAGCCTTCACCCATTAAATTATAAATAGTAACGGTTAAGAAGATTGCAAGCCCAGGGAAAACAACCAACCACCAAGCACTAAACTGTTCGTGACCTGCATTCAACAATGAACCCCAAGTAACTGTAGATGGCGGAACCCCAACTCCTAAAAACGACAAAGCCGATTCAATTAAAATAGCCGAAGCAACGCCAAAAGCGATTGCGACCAAAGCTGGAGCCAATGCATTGGGCAAAGCATGTTTAAATATGATTCTGTATTCTTTCAATCCCATCGATTTTGCTGCTTGAATGTATTCTAAATTACTAATTCGTAAAAACTCTGCTCGTGTTAATCTCGCTATGCCCGTCCATGTTGTTAATCCAATAATCACCATTAAGTTAATCATTGATTTTTCTTTTGCTATTGCAGAAATAGAGATGATTAAAATCAACAAAGGCATAGAGATTAAAATTTCAATCAATCTGGAAACCATAGAATCTACCGGAATAAAAACACGAGTACTTAAGAACGAAATTTTACCAACTTGCTTTCCTAAAAGATAAAACAAGAAAACAACCAAGCTAAATATTATTAAACTGATGAATAACTGTAGTAAAACCGCTACACCGGAATCTGCAAATGCATCGGTAATGTTGTACGAGCGAACAGAGAATCCATAATAATAAGCAATCACAACACCCACTACCATTGTCCAAAATGAACCACGAGTAGTCTGTAATTTTTTATCTCCGAAATATCCGGCCATTGCTCCCAATAAAATTCCTAAAAACGAAGCAATAATCATAGAAATAATTCCGATGCTCAAGGAAATACGAGTACCATTAATTAATCCCGAAAGCACGTCCTCTCCTCCTTTTCCTGTTCCCAACCAATGTCTGAATTTTGTCGGCATTGGTTTTTCATTGCCTTCTTTATCAATAAAAATCTGCTTTCCTCCGGGAGCAACATAATCTGCATTATTATAATCTGTTTTATTGGGATTGTATGCAACCGGAGCAAAAATAATTGTTGTAGCATCTAAGTGTTTCCACTCGGCAATATCATATTGAATCTTTTCAATTGTTCTGTCTTCATTTTTTATTTCACATGAATTAGAAAACGAAAATGCAGGAAACATACTCACACCTTTGTATTTGCAATATAGCGGTTGATCAGTTGCTATTATTGGAGAAAGCACAGCAAGAATGATAAGAAAAATTAAAACTTTATAAGAATAATACGCAGGTTTATTTTGTTTGAATTGTTTCCATGCAAACTTCTTAAAATTAAAATCCTGGTTCGATTCTGATTTGCCCACAACTTTGTCAATATTTGTTTTTTGTTCTTCCATCAGTTATAAGAAATTCGTGGATCAACAATGGCGTACAAAATATCAGAAATCAAATAACCGACAAGTGTTAAAAATCCGGTTATTGTAAGAATTGCAATAATCATGGGATAATTATTGGTTTGAATAGCATAGATGGCTTCAGAACCCATTCCAGGAATGGTGAAAATACTTTCGATAATAACTGAACCTCCAATAGCAGCAGGAAACACGTTTGCAAAAACAGTAATGATTGGAAGCAGCGCATTTCTTAATCCGTGTTTCCAAATCACCTTCTTTTCTGATAAACCTTTGGCTCGTGCGGTACGAATATAATCCTGATTAATAACATCCAGCATAGAAACGCGCATCGTCCTTGATAAGAATGCAAAGGAACTATAGGTATAACAAATTGCAGGAAGGATAATATACGGAAAAGATATTTTTACCATCTCAAAAAAAGACGCACCATCGGGATAACCCAAAGGTGGTTTTACTCCAGAAGCAGGAAGCCAAGAAAAAACATCTGTATTCGCAAAAGTCATGATTAATAATGTTGCCAACCAAAACGAAGGCATTGAATACAACATAAATAAAACAATGGAGGAAGATTTATCGAAACGAGAACCTCTTTTTGCCGCGGCTCTCACACCTACCGGGATACTTACAAAATATGCCAAGATGACTGACAACATCGTAAAGAAAAGCGACCATCCTATTTTTGAATAAATAACATCCGAAATCGGTTGACGGGTAACATAGGATGTTCCAAAATCTCCATGAAGCAATAAACCCCTTGAAAATTTCCCTCCATCACCAAACAACCATCTGTGATATTGATTTTTGTAACTATAAAATGCTACACGAGGAATATAATTTTTCCAAGGGGTGGATGTTTTTTCAATCAATAAAAAATCCCGCCTAACTATTTCGAATTCAGATTTGAATTTTTCGAGAAATGGATAGGATTTTAAAAGTGAAGTTATTTTATTCATCTTCACCTCAATCACTGCTTTATCATAAGTACCTTGAATAGCAGATGCCTCAAACTTAAGCTGATTAAGGGTTTCGAGCACCTCATTTTTATCGTACTTTCTTAGCTGATTGGTATCAGCAACAAAAGAAAGTTGGGAAAAATAAAATTTATTTAGTGATAAGTGATACTTCTGAATTGCATCCCAATTACCATAAATTGAAATTAGTCGATCAAGTGCTTCTTTCTCGTTTTTATCTATTATTCTATAGAGAGTATCTGGGCGGGAAACAGAAGTTAAAGAAAAATAAAAAACAGGAAGATCCAATCCTAATTTTTCGCGCCAAGCTCTTTTTTCTTCAACAACATTAATTGTTTTTGCATTATCGTCAATAGAAGGTCGCACCATCCGCTCCACAGGATCACCAGGAGCATTCACGCTTATAATAAATCCTAAAAGCGTAATCGCAATAAGTGTAGGAATAAAAATGAAGATTCGTTTTAGAATGTATTGAAGCATACCATATCGATATCAAAAAATATTTTCGGGTTACTCTTCTCTAACACTCCTATACTAATTTGAATTTGCCGACACTTTCATAGAAGCGCCATCGCCTGATAATAACTGAAGATTACTCAACCAAACTCCTGGGCGTTCGAAATACATTTCTTGGTTCCCAAAACGCTTGTGAATAATGTTTCTTCTAATTCCTGCAAACATAAAGATATAAGGTTGTTCTTCGTATACAATAGCTTGAAAGCGTTTCAACATAGGAATTGATAGAGCAGGATCCAAAGTAAATTTTATTGAATCGATTAATGCATCTGTTTCAGCATTTCCGAAACCTGTAAAATTTGAGCCTTTAGAAGCCCAAGCTGATGTATGCCAAAGCTGAGTATAATCTTCCGGAAACACATTACCTGCCCAGGAAGCTATAAACATATCGAAATTATGATTGGATGCTTGCTCTACCATTACTGAAGGATCGAGTGGATTTAGTATTGCAACTACGCCTGCTTTATACATTTGCTCAGAAATCATTTTTGCCATGTCTTTCCACTCAGCAGAAGTAGTAAAATAACCCAACATAAATTCCATTTTAACTTTTTCCCCATCAATCATCTTGTCACGGATATTATCACCATCGGTATCTTTCCAACCTGCTTCATCCAACATTTTTTTTGCCGCTTCTACATCCAATGGAATTAGTTTTAGATCCGTATTGTATTCGGGTTTCAAAAAGGATACGGGTCCTGTTACTCGTTTATTTTTCCCTTTGTTATTTATCCGATTCATATCATCAAGCGGAGCAAGTAAAGCCATTGCTCTTCTTACCTTCTTATCGACAAATAGTTTCTTATGTTTGATTCCATCCGGTTTCATATTCATTGCTATGTAACCATAGTTGTAGGTATCCGTAAAGCGAGAATTATAATTTTTATTGAAATTACTATCGGCTTGAAGGTCGAGCACTGTTTTAGTAGATAGCGATGTAGAAGCATCAAATGTTTGGGCTTTAAATTCAAGCATTTGAGAATTTGGTTCTTTGTTCAATTTGAAAATAATTCTATCAGGATAAGAAGTGTAATACATTTTATCAGTTCCTTTTGTCCAGTGATTTTGTTTCTTCACCAATGTAATGCTTTGTCCGGCATCCCATTTCTCCAATCGGTAAGGACCAGCTCCAACAGTAAATTTTGGGTCGCGACTATACTTAGCGTTATTGAATTCAGTTGCCCATTCAGTTAATTCTTTATGTTCGTCTGCTTTAAATTTTTTATCATTGAATTGAGCAAAAGTGTATTTAGAAAGTACATTTTTAGGATCAAAAAAGCTTCGTTGCATAATCGGAAATTCTACCAGAAATCTAATATTCTGAATATATTTCTCCTTCATAATAATTGTGAACACATTGGGATTGTTTTTATCTACTACAATATCCAGCATATTTTCTAAATAAGATTTTGCACTAGGATTATTTGTAAGCGGACATTTATTTGCTTTATAAGTATAAATAATATCCTCGACTGATAAAGTACTGCCATCATCATACTTTATGTCGTTACGCACTTCATAGGTATATTCTTTTCCGTTTTCGGAAACAGTGGGCATTGCTTTAACTGCGATTGGACGCAAAGTCAGGGTTTGAAAATCAGTTCCAATAAGATAAACCTGCGTATAACCCATAATTTCACTACGATACACTATTATTCCATTGGTAGGGTGCATTTCATCGGGTTCACCAACAACATTGTAAACTAAAACATTCTCTTTCGACCATGAAGGAAGAAAAGTAGTGGCGTCCTCAATCTTAATAAACTTGGTTTGATCAGCAGATATGTTTTTGCTGTGTTCGTTGGAAGTAGTATTAGATGTTTCTCCATCTCCACAAGCAGTTAACAAAACAACTGAAAAATTAATTAATAAGAAGGTTAGCCAATTATTGGTAAACATATTCTGCTTTTTTTATTAGAATAAATGTATTACAAATATAGCATACGGATATGATAATTACATTAAAAATAGGAGGGAAATTGCCCTTTTTTTATTGGCAAACTATAGCCAAAAAAGGATAATAAAAAAAGCCACTGATTGTGGCTGTGTGACCCCATTTGGATTCGAACCAAAGGCCTACGGTTTAGAAAACCGTTGCTCTATCCAGCTGAGCTATGGGGTCAATTTTTGAAGAAAAAAAAAGGTTAACGATAAATATGCTATAAGTAAGATATAACAAATAACCATTAACCATCTATTTTGTCGGGGCGGCAAGACTCGAACTTGCGACCTCCTGGTCCCAAACCAGGCGCGATAACCAACTACGCTACGCCCCGAACTATTATAAAAGAACTATTTAAGCGGATGCAAATGTACCATTATTTTTATTCCTGCAAACAAAAAAAAGATTTTTTTGCTATTCGATTCAGACTTTTCTTCTACCAACGAAAGCCCAAAAACAGAGAACTACACATTTTAGTGAATTACAGAGATGCTTATTGTATAAACCTTCAAAAAATTATACTTTCAACAAACCACGAAAAGCCCTTCCTGCATAGTAAGATTCTGCACCATTGTGATAGGTAAAGACAGTACCATATCTATAATCGCAAAAAATCGCACCTCCAAGTTTTCTAATATCAGCAGGTGTTTTCACCCAACTCGAGGTTTTAGTATCAAATTTTTCCAGCTTCTGCAAATCGCGGTATTGTTCTTCAGTTAAGATTTCAACACCCATGTCTGTAGCCATTTCAATAGCACTGTTTTTAGGTTTGTGTTCTTTTCTTGCTTCTAGTGCTTGGTGGTCATAACAAATACTTCTCCTGTCTTTAGGGGTTTCTGCTGAGCAATCAATAAAAATATATTCCTTACTGCCTGCTGTTTGGCTCCCGCCTTTACTAGCAAAACTAACAACATCCGGCTCACCACCTGTTGTTTCCATTTCATATAGTGACCATAGCTTTTCCTCATTCTTTTCCAATTTCGCATATACTTTTACCCATTCAATACCTTTATGGCGATTCATGTTTTTCTCAAAACGAATCTCTAATGTTTTAAGCAGTTCTGCGCGTTGTTCCGATGACAATTTTTTTTAGTGCTTTTCATTTTATTTATTTTATAGTGTCTAAATTAATCAAAAAAGGCTTGAGATTATGTTCTAATGCATTTTATTGGGCAGACTTTCGGGTTAGCTTCGCTGGTCCCTGGACTCCCATTTGAAAAATGAAACAAAGCCTTGCTTCACAATGCTGTTTTCTTATTCCCCGGCAAACCCATGAAAGCTGAAATCGCTTTCTGGTCTTTCCAGGAAAAAAGAAAAGTCCCGCGAAAAGCGGGATCTTGTTTCATTCGTCAGCGGAGAGAGAGGGATTCGAACCCTCGGTACAGTTTCCCGTACGACAGTTTAGTCCCTACAGTAATGTGGGGATTCCTTCCTGCCTCATACTTTAAGCAAATTTTTTGTTGACTTTATTAAAGCTTCTATTCTTTCCTTTGTAGCCTTTTTTAAATTTTTTTCTCTTTTTAATGCATTAGCTTTTAGCGCATGCTCTTCAACATGCAATAGTTTCCAAGGAGTTTTACGAGATGTATAAATAGAAAATCCAGAATTATGTTGTTTTAATCGCTCAGAATAATTTTCAGTAAACCCTTTATAATAAGAGCGATCAAGATCACTTTGTAGAATATAAACGAAATATGCCATAAAAAAAAGGTAGTCAAAAATGACGACCTTCTTGCGGAGAGAGAGGGATTCGAACCCTCGGTACAGTTTCCCGTACGACAGTTTAGCAAACTGTTCCTTTCGGCCACTCAGGCATCTCTCCTTTTCCTTTTTTCAAAGGAATGCAAATGTAAAAAAAAGATTTCCTACCACAAAACAAAAACCAACATATTCCTTCCAAATTGGCTTCTATATAGGTCTTTTTGCAGTAAATACACTACACATGCCAGTCATCAATAGATTTTATACATTTGTTGTATGAGAAAAGTTCGCCACTACGAAAACTTGCACATCCCATTGTGGTTATTAAAAGATACCTGTTGGATGCTTCAATGGAAAATTTCAGGAATAATAATGATAGTTCCAACGGTGTCTGTTGCACTTATGATTACATATAAAACGTGGAAAGAAAAGGATGATGAATTTTGGATTAATCTGGCTATTTCCTTTTGGATTTTAGCGAACTCCTATTGGATGATTTGTGAATTTGCAACACATGAAGAATTGAAATATTATGCCGGAATACCTTTTGTAGCAGGAATGATTTGTGTCGCGTATTTTTATATAAAACAGTTTGTAAATAGCAAACAAGATAAAGATATCCTGTAATTTACAGCCCTCTCTGAAGTGCAATCATTTTCATAACAGTAACTGCCGCTTCATCGCCTTTGTTTCCATGTTTCCCTCCTGCCCTGTCTTGAGCTTGTTCCAGTGTATTTGGAGTAAGCACTCCAAAAATAACCGGCTTATTGTATTTTAAACTCACATTGGTAACACCATGAGCAACTGCATCACAAATAAAATCGAAATGGCGGGTTTCACCTTGAATTACACAACCTAAAGTAATCACACCATCAATCGTTTTGTCTTCACACATAAATTGTGCGCCCATCGTTAATTCGAAACTACCGGGAACAGTAATAATAATAATATCATCCTTTTTAACACCATTCTTAACTAAGGTTTGTACCGCGCCATCAAATAAAGCTCCTGTGATAGCAATATTCCATTCAGCCACAACAATTCCAATGCGCATTCCTACTCCATTTGGAATTTCACTTCCTTCAAAGTTCGATAGATTTTTGTGTGATGATGACATTTACCTTTTATGATTTTGATTATTAATAGAGATTTGCTGATTTCAAATTTCAGCTTAAAACGTTTCGAATTTGTTCCGAAGGAATCCCTTCGGGAAAATTTGAAACCTGAAATGGCAAATGTTATTTAATAAAAAAGGTGATTCTTTTACAAAATCACCTCCTTAAAAAATCTATTTATTATTAAAGATTACCTAGCACTTTAGCACGAGCAATATATTTATCCATTTCTCTGCCTTCATTCGTTTCAGCATATTCGTTTTTGATGCGCTCATAAATTTTGATTGCATCAGCATAATTTTGTTTTTCTTCGTAAGCCAAGCCTGCTTTTTTCAAACAGATAGGAGAATCAAAAAGGTTGTTATTGTGCTCAGCTGCTTTTAAATAAAAAGTAATCGCTTCGTCAACTTTTCCTAACTCCATGTGTGCATCACCAATTCCTGCTATAGCTAAAGGTGCAACAATTTGATCTTTCCCGTCAAACTCTTCCAAGTGAGTAATCGCATCTTCGTATTGACCTTTTTTCAAATAACACATACCCAAATAGTATTCTGCTAAATTTCCAGAAGGAGTAACTCCATAATTGTCAACTATTTCAATAAATCCAATAGAACCTTTTCCATCACCATTCATTGCAAAATCAACTGAGTCTTTTCCGAAATAATCTTCAGCCATAAACATTTCTGCTCTTGCTTTTACTTCTTCACCTTCTACATACCACAATTTGTAGGCAAAATATCCTCCCACCAAAGCAACAATTACCCCGAGAATGATTCCAAGACTCTTCTTATTTTGTTCAATATAAAGTTCGGTTTTTCCAAACGCCTGTTCAACGTCAACAATAGGTTCGTCTTTTATTTCTTTAGCCATAATCTTATTTAATCTAATTTGGATTGCAAAAATAAGTTTTTTTTGCAATATCTATAATTAATTCTGAACAATCTGAATTTTAGCCTGTTTTTTGGTTATTTTTACCAGCGAGTCCTTTTTCCTGCTTGCGTTTGACAAAAAGGGCTTCGGTAAACAAAATCGCTCTATTTTATTGCAAAAATCGCATGTTTTTAAAGAAATTATCTGTCCTCAATTTTAAAAATTACCCCGAAGCCGAACTTAGCTTCAGTAAACAGATAAACTGCCTAACTGGCAATAATGGCGAGGGAAAGACCAATATTTTAGATGCTATTCATTATTTATCCTTCTGTAAAAGCTTTTTTAACCCTATAGATAGCCAAAACATCCTTCACGATTCCCAATTCTTCATGATTCAGGGCGTTTTTGAGATGCCCGAGCAGGACGATGAGATTTATTGCGGACTCAAACGCAATCAAAAAAAGCAGTTTAAACGTAATAAAAAGGAATATTCAAGGCTTGCCGACCATATCGGACTTTATCCCCTAGTGATGATTTCTCCTGCCGATTCGGAACTTATTACCGAAGGAAGTGAAAGCAGAAGACGATTTATTGATAGCGTCATTGCTCAATTTGATAGAGATTACCTCGAAAACTTAATCCGTTATAACAAAGTCCTTTCCCATCGAAATGCCTTGTTAAAACAATTTGGAGACAGTCGCCAATTCGACAAAACCTCTTTGGAAGTTTGGGATGTCCAATTGATTGAACACGGCAAAAAAGTGCATTTGAGCCGGCAAAAATTTATCAATAGCTTTGTTTCTATCTTTCAAACCTATTATGAATTGATTTCGGGCGGAAAAGAAAAAGTACACATTCAATACATTTCTCATTTAAATGACAACGCTTTCACGGATGTATTGGAAAAAGCATTGAACCGCGACAGAGCAATTGAGTATACAACAGTTGGAATTCATAAAGATGATTTAGAATTTTTGATAAATGAATACCCGATTAAAAAATTTGCATCACAAGGACAACAGAAATCATTTTTGATAGCTTTGAAATTAGCGCAATTCGATTTTATAAAAAAAATAAAAAGCATCACTCCTATTTTATTGTTGGATGATATTTATGATAAACTGGATGATTTACGCGTAAAACAATTGATGGAAATTGTGAGTAGCGATAATTTTGGACAGCTATTTATTACAGATACACATCCAACACGATTGGCTGATCTTTTTCAAATAAGCGATGTGGATGTGAGGGTATTTAATATTGTTAATGGAGTGATCGAAAATTCCAAATTTCAAATTTTAGATTAAAAGGAATCTGTTTCTACGAATGAAAACAGTAGACAGTAAATAATAGACAAAAAATAATATTAGGACCGTCATTGCGAGGAACTAAGAAGAATACCAACAAACAGATGAGTAAACACAACGAACATAGCTTAAAAGAAGTCATCGATAAATTATTGAAGGTTTATAAACTCGATGAAAAACTGGCAGAAAGAAAGCTAATTGCTTCCTGGCAAAGTGTTATGGGTGTTATGATTGCAAACCATACGAAAGATTTATACATCAAACACAAACAACTTTTTGTTACATTAGATTCTGCAGCATTAAGAAACGAATTGTCATTAGCAAAAACCAAGATTGTAAAAATGCTGAATGATCAAGTGGGAACGGAAGTTATTAATGATGTAATTTTGAAATAGGTGATTGGGTGATTAAGTAATTGAAAATTGAAAACAAATTAAATAATTTGAAATATGAAATTTGAAATAAAAACATGCAAAATGAAAAGTACAATTACGCTCTCAATTCTTTTGCTATTTGCAACAAATGGTTATTCTCAAACCGATTCTGCCATTTTCAAAAAAATATACAACGAAGCTTTAACGAATGGAAAAAGTTATTCCAATCTAAACTACTTGTGTAAAAAAATTGGCGGTCGACTAGCAGGTTCTCCACAAGCACAACAAGCGGTAGAATGGACTTTCAAAACCATGAAAGAAGCGGGAGCCGACACTGTTTATTTACAAGAATGCATGGTTCCACATTGGGTACGTGGCGAAAAAGAAGTTGGAAAAGTTATTTCAACAGGCGGAAAAGGAATTAAAGAAGTTCCTATTTGTGCATTAGGAAATTCGGTTGGCACTCCTGCTGATGGAATTACAGCTCAGGTAATTGAAGTGTTTGGAATTGAAGAGTTAGAAAAACTGGGCAAAGAAAAAATTGAAGGTAAAATTGTATTCTTCAACAAACCAATGGATCCAACTAACATCGAAACATTTCGTTCGTATGGAGGAGCCGTAATGCAACGTTGGGCTGGTGCTTCGGAGGCTGTTAAATTTGGAGCTGTTGCAGTGGTGGTTCGTTCTCTTACAATGGCGCAGGATGACAACCCTCATACAGGTTCAATGGGTTATAAAGATAGTTTGAATAAAATTCCTGCATGTGCTATAAGTACAAACGCAGCAAATTGGTTAAGTAGCTATTTAAAAACAGATAAAGAGTTGAAATTTTATTTGAAAATGAGTTGCAAATTTCTTCCAGAAGAAAAATCTTACAATGTTGTGGGAGAAATTTATGGCTCAGAAAAAAAGGATGAAATCATTACCGTTGGCGGACATTTGGATGCATGGGACAATGGTGAAGGAGCTCATGATGACGGAGCGGGCATAGTTCAAAGCATAGAAGTATTACGCATCTATAAAGCATTGGGATTAAAACCCAAGCGCACCATTCGTGCTGTTGCATTTATGAATGAAGAAAATGGATTACGTGGAGGAAAAAAATATGCTGAACTGGCCGTTCTTAAAAAAGAAAAACACACTGCTGCTATTGAATCGGATGCCGGTGGATTTTCTCCGCGTGGTTTCAGCAATGAAATGAAACCGGAGCAGCGCAAAAAATTATTAAGCTGGGCTCCCTTGTTTTTACCATATGGAGTATATGATTTTGACAATGATGGTGGCGGAGCTGATATTGCCCCCTTACGCGATGCTTTAGAAACTCCGGTGTTTGAATTAATGCCCGACTCCCAAAGGTATTTCGATTTTCACCACACAGCAATTGACACTTTTGAAGCAGTTAATAAACGTGAACTTGAATTAGGTGGAGCAGCAATGGGGGCTTTGATTTGGATGATTAGTGAATATGGATTGTAGGCTCATAAACTGGACTGACTTTTAACTTACTTTGTCTTAAAAATTGGATGCAAATTTATTTAAAGTAATAAGATGCAGCTGCAATTGCCATTAAAAGTATCAAGGTCAAAATTAAAAACCCGGCATTGCTTTTTCTATTCCTCGGTTTTGTTTGATTTTTTGGTTTTTCTAAACCAAGTACATCTGTTTCTCTTAATATTTCTGGTGCTTGTTGTTTCATAGGATTGTTTTACAATTATCTATTATAAACCCAACTTATGCATAGAAGGCAATGAACTTGTTGCGCTGCTTGCATTAGGTGGATTAATCCCGATTTACAAAATAACCTTTCGGGTGCAGTTTTTTGTGCCACGAAAGGATTGATTTTCTTACATCGATTATTCATTAGCTTTTCTAATGAATAATTTGGGATAAATTATACTAATATGCTTCTGAGTAATGCCAATGCCGCAATTGTTTTAGGCTGTTGAAATCATACTATTACAACTGCCCTATCGGTATTATTAAGCAGTAATCACTTTTGCTTCAGGATATCGGGGTAACCATGCTTTCAACTTTTCTATATTGGATATTGAAATTACAGTTCTATAATCCAATTGCACCTTAATCAATTTGGCTGTAGTGCTTTTTACATATTCCAGCTTTTTTATTTTCTGTTTCATATCGTGCTCATTTTGTTAAACAAATGTCAAACTATTCAGCTGGTGAAGTGTTATACATTTTTATAAAAACATTACATAGTTCACATATTAATAAAGATGTCCCTTTTGTAAAAAGTGTAGCATTCCAATAAAAAGATGAAATTATATAGGCTAGTTAATCCACAGCCGCATTAATTTGACAAATTACTCAATACGAATTGTAGAAAATATTTTTTACTGATTGAAATCATGACCTTGCTTTACTTAATAAGGTAACTTTAAACAAAATTGACACAATGGAGTTTATTGATTACTACAAAATTTTAGGCCTTGCGAAGAATGCCACTGCTGAGGATATTAAAAAAGCTTATCGAAAATTAGCGCGCAAACATCATCCTGACCTTAATCCGAATGATAAAGAAGCCAATAAAATTTTTCAACAGATTAATGAAGCCAATGAAGTATTGAGTGATCCAGAAAATCGTAAAAAATACGACAAGTATGGAAAAGAGTGGAAGCATGGTGAGGAATACGAAAAGGCTCAAAAAGCACAAAGTCAGCAAGGTAATTATGCCGGTCGAAATTATCAAGAAGGAGCAAATGAAGAAGATTTCTCCCAATTTTTCAGCTCCATGTTTGGTGGTGGAAATGGTTCAAGAGGAGGACGGCAAACAAAATTTCGTGGGCAAGATTTTAATGCCGAACTGCAACTTAATTTAACCGATGCATTTAAAACACATCAACAGACGCTTGCCGTAAATGGGAAAAATATTCGCATAACTATTCCTGCTGGAGTAGAAAATGGACAAACTATTAAAATTTCAGGTCATGGAAGCCCAGGTGCAAATGGCGGCCCTAACGGAGATTTGTACATTTCCTTTTCAATTACTAACAATTCTAAATTTAAACGAGAAGGAAACAATCTTTACGCGACTATTGATTTAGATTTATATCAAGCCGTTTTGGGTGGCGAAATTACGATTGACACCCTTGATAGTAAAGTAAAACTGAAAGTCAATCCAGAAACACAACAAGGAACAAAAGTAAAGTTGAAAGGAAAAGGCTTTCCCATTTATAAGCAAGAAGCACAATTTGGAGATTTATACATTACCTACTCTATTAAAATCCCTACGAATTTAACCGACAAACAAAAAGAACTATTTACCGAATTATCTAAATCATAGAGCTATGGAAAATTTAGTATCTGCAAATGAATTTTGCATCAATCATCAGATTGAAATTTCTTTTATCAGTTCCCTAAAGGAATTTGGTTTGATTGAATTAACCACCCTAGAAGAAGTGCTCTTCATAGATTCGAATGAACTACAAAAATTGGAACGCCTTCTGCGACTATACAATGAAATGGACATTAACATGGAAGGAATTGAAGCTGTTGTTCATCTTTTGAAAAAGAATGAAGACCTACAAACAGAAATTATTCGACTGAAGAATAGATTAAGCTTGTATGAATAGAATTAAAAAAACTCCCGATTCTATTATGAATCAGGAGTTTTTTATACAAAATCAGTATTAACTAATTCCCCTCATTATAAGCGCTCACAGCAAAGTAAATGCCTACTCCTATTGCAATAACTGCTAACACTGTCAACACAATTTTGATAACACTGTATGGTCTTTCGCCTTGCACTTCTCCAGTTCTTCCATTAATCATAAAGCGATATACTTTTTCGTTGTAACGAAATGCACTCAACCAAATGGGTAATAAAATATGTTTGAATGTAATATCATTATAAACCGTACTCACAGAAGCGATTTGTTGATGATCTCCACCAATATCTCTGCAAATGGATGAACGAATACCAGCATCCATAATAACTTTTGATTTTTCAAAACCCGTTTTTACATCTACTTGATAACTTTCAGTTCTAAATCCACTTAAAAATTTATCGTTGTAAGCATTAATATTTTCCACATCCCAAGGCTCTAATGCATTTGTATATTTTTCTGGTAACGAATTACTAGCTAATACCAATACATCATCGAAATTATTGCATACATGTCCGCTAGCATAGCTCCAACGAATTTTTGTTACCGTTCTAGTATTCGTTTGCGATTTACCATTTACAACTGTTGTATATGTTTCAGTTGTTACATAATTATCACCACGCTGACCAGTATAATCGCTTTCTGTTTTGGAATCATAAGTCCAATATGGAATATACATACCGTTTAATTTATCGGCACTGTCCACATAATGCTTCAAATCATTTGGAGCAAACCATAAACTTTTCACCCACTTTTTAAATTCCTCAAAAGCATTTTTTTGATCGATTTTAAATGGCAATAAATATTTTGGTTTAATAATACTGTTTGTTGTTCCGCCTGTTACAACCAATGGTGTAGCACAAAACGGACAACTATCAGATGTAATGTTTGGTTTTAATGTAGTTGAAGCTCCGCAATTTCCACACTTCACTGTTGTTACTTCTTGTTTTTCAACATTGCTATTGTTCTCGTTCAGAAATTTTTCGAAATCTATTTCTTCAACAACCGTTGCTTCAACAGCTTCTTTAATTTCGTTAGCCGCACCGCAATACTCACATTTCAAATGTTCTGTTCCTGGAGCATATTTCAGCAAAGCACCGCAATCTCTGCAGTCGAGCTGATTACTTACTTCGTTTGTTTTTTCTTCGTACATTTTTTGTAGTATAAAGTTCAAAGTTATAAAGTTCAAAGTCAAAGAAATGATAAAAAACATTGCTACAAAAGTGACAATAAAAAAGGGCAAATTATTCTATCGTCAAAACTTTCCAACTTTGGACTTTGAACTCATTTTACATCGGAGGAGGCAATGGCGGTGGAACAGCTGTAAATAATTTTGCTATTTCAGCTACTTGATCTGCAGCAGCCCAGGCAGCCATTCCATTTTTCCAAATCATTGATTCTTTTTTCAAAGAACCTTGCTGAATCATTTGAGCCATTACGTGTTCGGTAAACGGACCAGTTTGTGCTCCATTCACAGCTACAAAATATTGTGTCATCGCTGGTGGTGGCGGTGGATTATTATTGTTTTGGTTGGTATTGTTGTTCTGGTTTTGATTCATCATGTTACCCATCTGATTTCCCATACCCATTCCCATTCCCATTCCTAACCCTGCTCCCATCATGCTGTTTCCATTCTCTGCTGCTTTTTCCATTGAATTAGCCGCTTGATATTGTGTGAATGCATTTAGGTTACCAATAATTCCCATACTGCTTCTTTTGTCCAACGCTGCTTCCACATCTGGAGGCAATGAAATATTTTCAATTAAAAGTTTGGTTACCTCAATTCCTATTTCTTTAAACTCAGGATTAATTTTATCACCAATCAGTTTCGACATTTCATCATAGTTAGATGCCATATCCAAAACTGGAATTTTACTTTCAGCAATCGCATCAGTAAAACGAGTGATTACCAAATTACGCAATTGCTCCGTTACTTCTTCAGTTGTAAAATGTTGATCAGTACCTGCAATTTCTTTCAAGAATTTAGATGCATCCACAATACGAATCGCATAACTTCCAAACGCACGAATACGGATTGGGCCGAATTCAGAATCACGCAACATTATCGGATTCTTAGTTCCCCATTTTTGATTTGTAAACTGTTTTGTATTTACAAAATAAACTTCCGCTTTAAACGGACTATTAAATCCATATTTCCAACCTCTTAAAGTCGACATGATAGGCATGTTTTGAGTTTGTAGCTCATACATTCCAGGCTTGTATTCGTCTGCCATCTTTCCTTCATTCACAAATACTGCTACTTGTGATTCGCGAACAGTTAATTTCGCGCCCATTTTAATTTCATTTTGGTAGCGAGGAAAACGCCAAACCATTGTATCATTCGAGCTATCTGTCCACTCGATTATATCTACAAATTCACCTTTTAATTTATCAAATAATCCCATTTTGTTTTTGGTTTAAATTTTACAATATTTTTTCATACTTAACCAAATATAAATAGAAAATGGTTATACTTACAAAAAATATAAGGAATATTAAATCGAATGAATGTAATTGTTATAGGTGGCGGTGCAGCAGGCTTTTTCGCTGCAGTTAATTGCCCGAAATCAGCCGATATTTCTGTTACACTTTTGGAAAAAAGCAATAAACTACTTTCCAAAGTTCGTGTTTCGGGCGGAGGCAGATGCAATGTAACACATGCCTGTTTCGATAATAACTTATTGGTTAAAAACTACCCCCGAGGAGAAAAGGAATTACGAAGTTCTTTCAGTCGATTCAGCACAGCTGATACAATTAATTGGTTCAAAGAAAGAGGAGTTGAGTTAAAGACAGAAGCAGACGGAAGAATGTTTCCTACAACTGATAACTCCGAAACAATTGTCAATTGCCTCATGCAGGAGGCAGCAAAAAACAACGTAAACATTAAGTTAAATGTATCTATTCAAGAAATTATAAAAAATGAGGATGAAACATTTACGCTCAAGGCAGATGGCGGAGGCGAATTTAAATGTGATAAATTAATTATTGCCACAGGAGGAAATTCAAAAGAAGAAGCTTACAGCTGGTTAAAAAGATTAGGACACACCATTTTCACACCTGTTCCTTCACTGTTCACATTCAATATTCCCAACAATGACATCACCAAATTAATGGGTGTAGCTGTTCCTCATGTAAAAATAAGAGTAGCAACCACAAAACTAGAAACCGAAGGTCCTTTAATGATCACGCATTGGGGAATGAGCGGACCGGCAATTTTAAAAGCTTCAGCTTGGGGTGCACGAATATTAAATGATTTGAACTATAATTTTTCAACACTAGTCTCCTGGTTGCCGATGCATACAGAAGAAAAAATTAAAATCGAGTTCAATAATCAAAAGGAGGAAAATGCTGCCAAAATTGTTTTAAACAATTGTCCTTTTGAATTGCCAAAACGACTCTGGGAACATTTAGTTTTGAAAGCAGGCATAAGTGATACTGTTCGATGGGCAGATTTATCAAAGAAAAACGGCAACTTATTAGCACACTTTTTAGCAAGTGATGAATATAAAGTAGCAGGAAAAACAACTTTTAAGGAAGAGTTTGTGACTTGCGGTGGCATTCAATTAAAAGAAATTGACTTTTCGAAGATGGAAAGCAAAATCGTTTCTGGATTATACTTTACAGGTGAAGTACTAGATGTAGATGGTGTTACGGGTGGTTTTAATTTTCAAAATGCCTGGAGCAGTGCTTGGATAGCTGCAAATAATTTATTTTAACATTTTTTACAAAATACATGTCTATACATATAATGTATTTGTATTTAAATTTTACTTATCTTTGTATCGTTAAATAAAACTAGATGGAAATCGGTAAAGAGATAAAACAAACAAAATTCAAAAATGAGTATCAAAAAATGCTCATCAATATATTGTTTACTAGCGGATGGTTAAGTGCTAAGCATACTTGTCAAATAAAACCTTACGGAATATCAACTCAACAATTTAATATTCTACGCATTTTAAGAGGCCAACATCCAAAGCCAGCTACAGTAAATTTATTAATTGAAAGAATGCTGGATAAAAATTCTAATGCATCTAGGTTGGTAGAAAAATTAAGAGTGAAAAAATTGGTTGAACGTGCAGTTTGTCAGGACGATAGAAGAGCAGTAAATGTTATCATCACACAAAAAGGATTGGATCTTTTGGAAGAACTTGATAAATTGGATGGTGGAATGGTAAAAGAATTAAAGAACTTAACAGAAAAAGAAGCGGCTAGTATCAGTCAGCTTTTAGATAAACTCCGAGGTTAAAAAAATTTATTATAATATATGTATATACATACAATCTGATAACTAATAAAGAAAAAAAAATGAAAACGACAATCCACAAAGCATCCGAACGCGGACACGCAGACCACGGCTGGCTAAACGCAAAACATTCATTTAGCTTTGCAAGTTATAACGATCCAAGCAAAACACATTTTGGATTATTACGGGTATTGAATGATGATATAGTAGCTCCCGGAATGGGTTTTGGAATGCATCCGCACGACAATATGGAAATTGTTACCATTCCATTAAGCGGAACATTGGAACACAAAGACAGTATGGGAAATATTGGAGTAATTCGTCCCAACGAAATACAAGCCATGAGTACTGGTTCTGGATTGATGCACAGCGAATACAATCATTCTAAAACTGAACCGATTAATCTTTTGCAAATTTGGGTTTTCCCAAAAGAAAGAAACATTACTCCACGCTACGATCAACGCGTTTTTTCAGAAGAAGATAAAAAAGGGAAATTTAAAACAATTGTTTCTCCTCTTAAAGCAGATGATGTAATGTGGATTAATCAAGATGCTTATTTTTCTTTAGGGAAATTTGATAACGCAACTTCCATTGATTATAAAATTCAACACAAAGGAAATGGAGCATACATATTTGTAATTGAAGGAGAAGCAAACATTGAGGGAAATAAAACTGGTAAACGAGATGCAATTGGTATTTGGGAAAGCGATACAATCAACCTTAAAATTGCTGGAAATACTGAAATTTTAATAATAGAAGTTCCAATGAACTAAGTGTAATAGTTCCTAGTGAATGATTCATTAGGAACTACACTTTTATTCCCAATAGTAACACATCATCGGTTTGGTAAACTGAACCTTTCCAATCATTAAAGTCTTTCGAAATACAATGAAGCTGTTCTTCCATTGGAAGTGCACATACTTCAGACAATAAATTCTGAAGTTTTTTAACCATAAATTTTTTGCCGTTCACTTGTCCAAATTGATCAGCAAATCCGTCAGAAAACAAATAAAACGATTTCCCACCTGATAAATCAATATCCACTGACGAAAATGTTTCTTCCATTGATTTGATGCCACCGATAGAATAACCATCGCCTTTAACAATTTCAAATCCTTTTTTTGAACTTATATACAATGGTCTAACTGCTCCATAAAACTGAGCCTTTTTATTTAACAAATCAATTTTTAACAATGCAACATCCATCCCATCTTTAGAATTTCTAGTACTGATATCTTCGTTCAAAGTATTTAAAACCATACTATGTAAACGATTCAATATTTCAGAAGTATCAGTCACATTCATTTCATTGATAATTTGTCGCAGGAAAGCAACTCCAATCATACTCATCAAAGCGCCAGGAACTCCATGTCCTGTAAAATCAGCTGACGCTAGATACAACTTGTCCTCTTTTCTAAGAGCCCAGTAAAAATCGCCACTAATAATGTCTTTCGGTTGATAGAAAATAAAATTATCTCTAAAATACTCATCCAATACTTTTTGAGAAGGCAACATAGCATCTTGTATCTTTCTTGCATAATTAATGCTGTCGGTGATCTCCTTGTTTTTTTCTGTTACTAATTCTTTTTGTTCATTAATAGCAATATTCTTATCTCCTAATAATTTATTTGCTTTGCGTTTTTCTTGATATCTATACATAAGCAAAAAAAGTAAAATAACAACTAAACCAATTCATATAAAGAGAGACATGCTGACTGTTCTATTCAAATCATTGTCTTTAGTCAACAATTCAATCTCCGTTTGTTTTTTATCCGTTTCTTACTTAGCAGATAGTTCATTGATTTGATTAGAGCTTACTTGATATAAAACAGAGTCTTTCGTCTCACTATATATTTTATAATATTTTAAAGAATTTTCAAATTGTTTCATTTCAGCATAAATATCTGACAAGTTGATTGCAGCCTTTTGCAAACTAAGATAGTAAATTACAATTAAAGACGTATACCAAGAATAAGTATATCATCTATCTGTTCAAGATTTCCTTGCCAATCGAAAATCAATTTTTCAAGAATTGTTTTTTGTTCGGACAGAGATTTACCAGCATTCTCAATGAGAATACTTTGCAACTGCTTATACTTAAATTTCTTTCCTTTGGGCCCACCAAACTGATCAGCAAAGCCATCCGTAAAAACATAAACTGTGTCGCCTGGCTGAATTGCTATCTCATGATTTGTAAAACTCTTTAACTCTTCTCCTAAAAATAAACCAACGGGCTGCTTGTCAGCTTTTATTTCAACAATCGCATTGTTCCTCAAAAGCCACAATGAATTAAATGCGCCTGCATATTCCAGCACATTCGTTTTCTGGTCATAAGAGCACAAGGCTAGGTCCATCCCATCTTTTACAGCAGAGTCTTCAAATGTTTGCTTCAAGGTTTTTGTAATTCCTTTATTCAACTCATTTAAAATCAAATTTGGTTTAGTAAGTCCGTGTTCATTCACAGCCTGATTCAATAAATTATATCCAACAATACTCATGAATGCTCCAGGAACACCATGTCCGGTGCAATCAACAGCTGCAAACATTTTTTTGTTACCCCAATGTTCGAACCAATAAAAATCACCACTCACAATGTCTTTGGGTTTATAAAACACAAACGACTCGGGAAACAATTTTTTAATAAATTCACTATTAGGCAAAATGGCTTCTTGCAAACGCTTTGCATACTTAATACTGTCAAATACTTCTTTGTTTTTTTCTTCGAGCAAATTACTTTTCTCTTCAATTTCGATGTAAGCATTTTGCAATTTATTATTTGCTTTTTGTTTTTGTTTTAAATTTCTAAAAATCAAAAAGGCTACAATTAATAGCAATATAAACCCAAGAATAAAAAAATTACGAATAATAACTTGCCGCTTAGCCGCTTCCTTTTGCTCCAACTCTTTCTTCTCACGTTCAAGATTTTCTTTTTCTGCTTGTTTAGAAAATTGATAGTTCAACTCAGCCTGAATTGACTTTTCTGTATTAGTTTTATTGTAAACACTGTCTTTATAAGAATTATAAATTTTAAAATACTTCAAAGCATCGTTTGCTTTTCCCATTTTCTCATAAGCATAACTCAAGGTTTGAGCGCTTTGTTTAATCAATTCCAAATTTTGCATCTCATTGGCTACAGCATGACTTTCCAAAGCGTATTCAACTGCTTGAAGATACTTTCCTTGAATGCTATTTATTATTCCTAAATTATTACGAATATCACTTGCACTATACTTATCACCCATCTTATTACGTAAAACCAAGGCTTTCATAAAATAAGCAACAGCAGCATCGTATTTTTTTTGTTCCTGATAAATAATACCGATACTATTATTAATGGCCGCTTCGATTGAAATATTATTAATCTCATTCTGAATGACCAATGCCTCATTGTAGTATTGCAAAGCCAGGTCGTATTTTTTTAAACTGATGTGTAAATTACCTAAATTTATTTTTGCCTGAGCAACACCTAACGATTTACCTATCTGCAATTTTATTTTTAAACTTTTATTATAGAAGTCCAACGCTTTTAAAAATTGTGATTGACGCTCATAATTCAAGCCAATGTTATTATACGCAATAGACATTCCGTCTTTATCATTCATTCGCTCATACGATGCTAAAGACGATAAATATTCCTCAATGGCTTTTGAATAATTTCCTTGGCGGGAATAAATAATACCCAAACCATTGCTGGATGAAGCTAATCCATCATCATCTTTTAAAAGTTTTGTAATCTCGGAAGAAAGCGTGTAGTAATAAATTCCCTTTTCATTGTCACCTCGCAAAACATAAGACGCACCAATTGTTCTCAACAATAAAGCTAACCCTTTTGGATATTTTGTTTCACGGTTTTGATCGAATACGCTTTTGGCAATAACACAAGCTGTATCCGGATTTTCATACATGTATTCCCAAACAAAATCATCAATCGCTTTAAATCGGATGGAATCACTAGTGGATTTTTGATAAACAGAATACAAGGAATCTTTGGGATTTCCAGAATACGCATTCAGCGAGAATGACAAAAAAACACCGATGAAAATTTGAGCAGAAAATTTCATGCTTAAATATATATATTTAATAAAACTGAAAAATCAGACCCTAATTACACTTTGAATCCCAACACCAAAACATCATCAACCTGTCCTAATTCACCTTTCCAATCACTAAAAATCTGACCCAATTTTATTTCTTGCTCCGGCATCGATAACTCATGAATATCTATAAATGTCTGTTTCAGCTGCTTCGACATATATTTTTTCTTACTTGCTCCACCAAACTGATCTGCAAATCCATCTGAAAACATATAAATAATATCATCTTCTTGTAATTGAATCGTATGACCGATATATTCCTGATGATCTTCAATATGTCCGCCAATAGAAGCTTTTGTGGGCTTATATTCAACAATTTCTTTGTTTCTCAAAATCCAAATCGGCCGATTTGCTCCGGCATAATTCAAAATTTTTGTTTTGTTATTTAATGAACAGATGGCTATATCCATACCATCCTTTGAAGAAGAAGAATTCGCTTTTTGTTTTAAGGCTCGTTTGATACTCATATTTAATAACGAAAGAATCTGCGGCAAGCGTTCTACTTTTTTATCGATAAGGCTGTTGAGTTTATCTATTCCTATCATACTCATAAACGCTCCTGGAACTCCGTGTCCTGTACAATCAGCTACTGCAAAGTAAACCGACCCATTCAACTCACTGAACCAATAAAAATCTCCGCTCACCACATCTTTTGGCTGATAGAAGCCAAATCCACCTTTTGGAAAATAATTCCCCAAAATAGATACATCTGGTAACATCGCTTCTTGAATTTTTTTTGCGTAGTTGATACTGTCTTGAATTTCTTTCTTTTTTTCAGCAAGTTCAGAATTTGTCCTTTTAATTTGTTTGTAGGCTTTATAAACAAAAAAGGACATTGCTATTACAATAAGTAAAATTCCTGCAACAGAAAAAATAATCACTTTACTTTTCTTCAGCTTCTCTGATTGCGATTTTACTTTTAAGGCTTGAATTTCTTCTTTTTGTTTTAGTAATTCAATTTCTTTTTCTTGCTTCTCATTGTCCAACCGCTTCTCAATTTCTTGTACTTGTAGCATACCCTCTACATCATCAATAGAATCTTTTAAAGCAAGATATCTATTTTGAAAATAATAAGCTCTTTCATAATTTTTTAAATTTGAATACACATTTGCTAAACCATCATAAGCATCTAGTCTAAAATTATTATTTTTACTTTGTTGAGCTTCAATAACTTTTAAGCCTTTAAGATAATATTCAAGTGCTTTATTATATTCTTTTTTGTGACTATACACTTCGCCAATATTTGTATGCAAACCAGCTGCCATTGAAGAATCCTTTGTTTGACGAAATACAAGAATTGCTTCTTCATAATAATCCAATGCTTCATCATAGTCGCCTAATAAATCACTTATTGTCCCTAAACCATTGTTTACAGATGCAATCCCTAACTTAAAATCTGATTTCTGAAACTGTGCCAATGCCAATCTGTAATACTTTTTTGCATCTTGATAACGACCTAAATCTTTGTAAGCAATGCCAATATTATTACACGCAATTGCATATCTAATTGGTTTATCCTGCAAAAGTGAAATATCTGCAACTTTGAGAAAATATTTCATACTTAGCTCATTTTTCTTTTGATTGGAATAAATGATTCCAATTTTATTATAACAGGATGACAATGAACCATACATCTTATTTTTTTCACCAACAACACTTGCTTTCAAATAGTGCTTTAATGCTATTGAATAATTTAGTTTTTCGGAATAATAATCACCTAATAATATATTGGAAAGACAAACACCTTTTTCATAATGAGCTCGTTCAGATAGTTCTAATGCCTCTCTAACAAAACCGACTCCTTTTACAATTTCAGCATCTCCATAAGCATTTGCTATCCCAATTAACAAATCCACTTTTGTGGTGTCATCTAACGCTTTAGAATACAATTGATACAAACTATCCGCCTTCGCTTGCTGTGCGATGGATTTTACAGATAAGAAAATCGATAAGAATATTAAAAGTAGTATATAAAAGCGTTTCATGAAGCTTGTTAAATATCCTGCAATATATTAAAAAAAATTGGTCTGTAAAATAGGCAGAGACGAATGCTTTAATAAGCCATAAAGTCATTTAAAATCAAAGTAGTCAGCCAATTAGTCCTAACAATTGTCATTTTAAATGTTGGACTACTATTTGACCTTTATTTCATGCAAAATTTAAAACTATGAACTTAAATAACTATACCATAAAATCGCAAGAGGCTGTTCAACAAGCAGTACAAATTGCAACTGCCAATGGGCAGCAATCTATTGAAAACGGACACCTTTTTAAAGGAATTTTAGAAGTGGACGAAAACGTAACCCCTTTTATTCTAAAGAAGCTAAATGTAAATACTGCAATGTTTACAAAGGCCTTAGACAAAATGATTGAAGGGTATCCGAAAGTTTCGGGTGGACAGCCATTTTTATCTAATACTGCCAATCAGGTAATTTCAAAAGCAGCTAACTACCTAAAAGAATTTGGTGACGAATTTGTTTCTATCGAACACTTGTTGTTGGCTTTGCTTTCTACAAAAGACAACGTTTCACAATTGTTGAAAGACAATGGAGTAACTGAAAAAGATTTAAAAGCTGCAATTACAGAACTGCGTAAAGGCGCTAAAGTAAACAGTCAAACAGCAGAAGATACTTACAATGCCTTGAATAAATTTGCCATCAATTTAAATGAGCAAGCAAAAAAAGGAAAGCTAGATCCTGTGATTGGGCGTGATGAGGAAATTCGCAGAGTGTTGCAAATTTTATCACGTAGAACAAAAAACAATCCGATTTTAGTTGGTGAACCAGGTGTTGGTAAAACTGCTATTGCAGAAGGATTGGCACATCGCATCATCAACGGAGATGTTCCTGACAATTTAAAATCAAAACAAATTTTTTCTTTGGATATGGGCTCACTCATTGCCGGAGCAAAATTTAAAGGTGAATTTGAAGAACGTTTAAAATCGGTGGTGAAAGAAGTTATTTCCGCAGAAGGAGAAATTATTTTATTCATTGATGAAATCCATACACTTGTTGGTGCCGGTGGTGGCGAAGGCGCTATGGATGCTGCCAATATTTTAAAACCGGCCTTGGCTCGTGGAGAATTACGTGCAATTGGTGCAACCACTTTAAATGAGTTTCAAAAATATTTTGAAAAAGACAAAGCACTCGAAAGACGTTTCCAAAAAGTAATGGTGGATGAACCAAATGCAGAAGATGCTATCTCTATTTTACGCGGAATAAAAGAAAAATATGAAACGCATCACAAAGTGCGTATCAAAGACGAAGCAATTATTGCTGCTGTTGAATTATCACAACGATACATCAACGATCGTTTTTTACCAGATAAGGCAATCGACTTAATGGATGAAGCGGCTTCTAAACTTAGAATGCAGATTAACTCTATGCCAATAGAATTGGATGAAGTAGAACGCAAAATCCGTCAGCTTGAAATTGAACGCGAAGCAATCAAACGCGAAAAGAATACTAAAAAACTAGAAGAACTTCACAAAGAAATTGCAGAATTATCTGATAAAAGAAGTGATTTGCGTGCTAAATGGCAAGGTGAGAAAGAAGTAGTTGAAGGCATTCAAAAAGTAAAAGAACAAATCGAGAACTTCAAATTTGAAGCTGACCAGGCAGAACGTAATGGTGATTATGGCAAAGTTGCTGAAATACGTTACGGAAAAATTAAAGAAGCCGAAGTTCAATTAAAATCGTTTGAAAGCAAATTAGCAGAAATGCAACAAAACGGCTCACAAATGATTAAAGAGGAAGTTGGAAGCGAAGATATTGCAGAAGTAATTGCTGTGTGGACCGGCATTCCAGTTTCACGAATGTTACAAAGTGAACGCGAAAAACTTTTACATCTAGAAGATGAATTGCATAAACGTGTGGTAGGTCAAGAAGAAGCGATTGAAGCCATCAGCGATGCTGTGAGAAGAAGTCGTGCCGGATTACAAGACAACAAGCGACCCATTGGATCTTTCATTTTCTTGGGAACTACAGGTGTTGGTAAAACCGAGTTAGCAAAAGCATTGGCAGAATTCTTATTCAACAATGAAAATAGTATGACTCGTATTGACATGAGTGAATACCAAGAGCGTCATGCTGTGAGTAGATTGGTTGGTGCACCTCCGGGATATGTGGGATACGAAGAAGGCGGACAATTAACAGAAGCAGTACGCAGAAAACCATACAGTGTTGTTTTACTGGATGAAATTGAAAAAGCACATCCCGATGTATTCAATGTTTTGCTACAAGTTTTAGATGATGGGCGATTGACTGATAATAAAGGACGCATGGTAAATTTTAAAAATACCATCATCATTATGACGTCAAACATGGGCTCTCATTTGATACAAGAAAATTTCGAAAAATTGACAGAACGGAACAGAGATGAGATCATAGCAAAAACAAAAGTCGAAGTTTTTGAATTGCTAAAAAAATCAATTCGTCCTGAATTTTTAAACAGAATAGATGAAACCATCATGTTTACTCCATTAACCAGAGAAAATGTGCATCAAATAGTTGAATTACAGTTCATAGGCATTGCTAAAATGCTGGAAGAAAACGATATTCATATCACTGCAACAGCTGAAGCAATAGATTGGTTGGCACAATTGGGCTTCGACCCTCAATTTGGAGCCCGACCGGTAAAAAGGGTAATCCAAAAACGAGTATTGAATGAGCTTTCTAAACAGATATTGGCAGGGAAAGTTGAAAAAGATGCCAACATTGTATTGGATGTGTTCAACAAAGAGTTTGTTTTCAGAAACCCTATTGATGAGGATAAGAAGAAAATAAAAAAAACTGTTAGTGAATAATTAGCGTTTTTCGACTCCGCTCGAAATGACAGTTCTAAATTCATTTCGAGCGGAGTCGAAGTACTCAGTGTGACAACAACACACTATTAAGTTTAACAATAAGCTGCTCACCAACTGTCACACTGAGCGGAGTCGAAGCGAAAGGAAACAAATCCTCGTTGTTAAAATATGTTAAGTATAAAACAATTGGCAGAGATATTGTGTTGTATGTTATGGATAATCAATAAAGAAATGATTTCGTAAGAATCACGAACACCTTAATAAGCAACAAAATGAGCAAGACAATGAAAATCAAAAAAGAAGTTATCGATAATCGCCCTAAATTCAAATTACAAATTGATACTAGAACTACCATTACGGTTCGGACAGAGGGTGCATTAAAAGCTTGGCAGGAAAAATATCCGGATGCCAAACTAATCGATTAAAAAACACCAACATCCCTAACCAACCAGGCCTGTTTCGATGAATATCGGATCGGGCCTTATTTTTTCCTATAGCCTTAATTTCACCCCCTATTTTATGCCATTTATCTAAAAAATTGCAATTGGTTTTATGAAAGGACTATATTTGTGCTCAAATTAAAAGAAGCATGAAAAAAGTACTGTTTGCGATTACTTTCATTTTAACGTTTGTCTCTACATTTGCCAAAGAAATTCCAGGTGAAGAGGTAGAGGTTGTAGATAATTCTGTAGTAATTGATCGTATTACAAATAGCGATATTGAAGTTACTTTGCCCTCTATAATATTCACATTCAAAGAGGCCGAAGTTAAATTACGATTTGTTAATCCTAATCATACCAAATTACAGTTAAATAAAGGCAGAATTAGTTTTATCATTAATGGTAAAGACAAAGAATTAGAATTTGTGGATGGACAAGCAAGTTTTATTCAAAAATTTGATACAAGCAAAAACCTAAGCATTTTTACAGAAGATTTTAGTTTCAATACTATAGTAACAGCCTATCCTTTGTGGGCTTTTCTTGTTCCAGTAGGATTTATTGTTTTATGGCTTATCAGACGTATGATGAAAAAATAATTTAGTAGTATAAAATAAAAAGCCGAGATGTTTAAATCTCGGCTTTTTATTTTAGCTTCTCTCGTAGCAATAGCTACAATACTTCTCACTTTTTGTTCCGTCTTTATTTGATCCTGAACCTTTTGGATCCTACTTTAAAGGCATTCAACAGCTTTCACACGCTTTGTTTGTCTACATAAAGTTTTATTTATAGGATTGAATAAGTACCTCGGTAGGAATTTTTAAATTATCATGTAATAATCGAATCATTTCCAAAGTCAATTTCCTTTTCTTATTCAAAATTTCGCTTGCGCGACTTTTTAGTCCAACTACTCTAGCTAAATCCGTTTGAGTATAACCCATTTGTTCCATTCTGAATTTAATAGCTTCAATAGGATCAGGAAAACCAATAGGGAAATGCTCGTCTTCATATTTTTCAATTAAGATACCTAAGATTTCCAACTCATCACCTGCAACTGAACCTTTCTTTGAATCAAATATCAATTCAAGTCTTTCAAGGGCATTTTGATAATCCTTTTTTGTTTTAATTGGTTTTATTGTCATCTCTTTAAATTTTAGTTGCATCAATCTTATCATATTCTGCATGAGTTCCAACAAATCGAACCCAAACCATCTGATAATCATAGCTGATTCTTACAATCAAGCGATACTTATTTCCTTTTATATTAAAAACTACTCGATTGTTTTCTAAAAAACTAGCACTTGGATACTCTTTTTTAATTTCTTTAGGCGACTTCCAACTCACTTTACTAGTCTCCTGAAACCAAGACTTCAGTTGCTGCTGACTATCTGAATGTTTTTCCCAAAACTCTCTAAGTATTTTTTTTGAAATTACCCTCACACACGCTTATTTACACAAAGATACAAAAAGTTCCCAATTTGGGAAATTATTTATTAATTATTTTTGCGGAGGGACAGGATATAACAATCTAAACGCGTTAAATACCGACTGATGTGTTATTGTTGCATGATCTTCCTGAGGTAAATAATCAAAATAGGTTGTTACATTTTTACTTTTTGTCATTTTTAATTTTTCTGCCAACACATTAGCCTCCACTTCCATTACATGCGGAAGCTCTGTTGGTGCTAAACCTTCTTTGCCTACTCCAATATAAACATCTGTTTGTTGTTTAAAATCTTCTTCTAAAACAGGTGCTTGTTGATTTAAAAGCGAACAATTGTTCCACCACAAACTCGGACTAATAATCACATACTTGTTAAAAAGTGTCGGCTTGGTTAACAGAATCTCAGTTGCTAATAAGCCGCCCATAGATTGTCCGATAATCATTTTAGAAGATGTAGTTTTATACTTCTTTTCAATAAATGGCTGTAATTCCTTTTCAATAAAGGCGATAAACTTATCAGACTTTCCTGTGGTTGGATAATTTTTTTTATCTTTTTCAATAGTAGTAGGGAAGCTAAAGTCTCTTTTTCTGTCCACATTCGCAATTCCAACTACAATGGATTTTGGAAGGCGATTGATCCATGGAAAATTATTGAATTGCACCAATCCTACAATATGAATAAAGTCCTCGTCAGCCGAGCCATCCAACAAATAAATAACAGGATAATTTACTGTATCGTTCTTACTATATCCTTCTGGAAGGTATATGTTTAGAATTCTTGTTTCTGCTAATTCCTTTGATTGAATTTCTTCAATTACACCCAATACAAAAGGTTTAGTGGTTTCTGTTTGTTTTGTTTTAGCTGTTTGTGCACTCAATACAGTGGTGAAGAAACAGAATAATAAAAAAGGGATTAGTCTCATACTTTAAAGATAGTAAATGATTTTTATTGAACGACAATTTGCCTTGATGACTAGACAAAAAAAGCCTTTCTGAATTATCAGAAAGGCTTTAAAATATGCATTATAGTTCTTACCTCAAATCTTCAATTGAAATCCCTTTGTGGGCTTTTGTATCGAAAACAAATTCAGTATCTGCTATTGGAATACTTCCCGCAAATGTTTTGATGGTATAGGTTTGAGTAGTTCCATCTTTCATAAACATTTTTACACTGGTGATTTGTTTTTTTGTTTTATCAATCGTTAGCTTAATGGTATGAAACTTCTTTTTGTCAGGGTTGGTTGGAAACAAACTAATGTTTTGTGTTGTAGCATCTTCTCCATCAAATTTATATTTGAAACCTTTTTCATAAATGGTGAAGATATTAGTAGGACTAATCGCATCCTCTCCTCCTGCTTCCATGTCTTTAATCTGAACTTCGTTGGCATCTTTTATATGATCCCAAACGGTTTTTCCATCGCAGTAAATTACGTGTCCTGGAATTTCTAATTTGTATTTGTTGCCTTTTGTTTGAATTTTTCCGCTTTGGGTATCTTTGGTTTTATCCTTTTTTTCTATCACCCAAGTAAATTCAGCTTTTATGGTGGTATATGCTTTTGTTTTTACGCTTAATTCGTCTAGAATTTTTTTCGCTTTCGGATCTTGATCCTGAGCAACTGAGTTTAAAGTTCCAATCGCCAAAAGTGCAATAATTGATAATTTTTTAGTAAACATTTTTTTTTTTTTAATTAATCCGTTTTTCCTTTTCTCGACTCCGCTCGAAGTGACAGCTCGAAGTGACAGCTCCGTATAATACCTAGTCACCTCATCCCTCAATCACTTAATCACCCAGTTACTTAGTCACCCAATCACTTATTCACCCTGAGGCTTATTCAAAAACTGTTCCAAAGATAACATATCCTTAATAAGTACTTCGCGGGCTTTTGAACCTTCAAACTGGCCAATGATTCCAGCGGACTCCAACTGGTCAATAATACGCCCTGCTCGGTTATAGCCTAATTTAAGTCTACGTTGCAGCAATGACGCAGAACCTTGCTGAGTAGAAACCACTATTTCGGCTGCTTGATTAAACAAGGCATCTCTTTCGGATGGATCATCCATTTTACCACTTCCTTCACCATTTTCATCCACATATTCGGGTAACATAAAGGCTGTTGGGTAGCTACGCTGACTTCCAATAAAATCACAAATTTTGTCTACTTCAGGAGTATCTACAAATGCACATTGCAAACGAATAAGGTCGTTACCCGTAGAAAGTAACATATCACCTCTACCAATCAACTGATCGGCTCCACCTGAATCTAAAATGGTACGCGAATCTATTTTAGAGGTTACTCTAAAAGCAATACGTGCCGGAAAATTGGCTTTGATTGTTCCTGTGATGATGTTTACTGAAGGACGTTGAGTTGCAATAATCAAGTGAATACCAATCGCTCGGGCAAGTTGTGCCAATCTGGCAATGGGTGTTTCCACTTCTTTTCCTGCAGTCATAATCAAATCGGCAAACTCATCAACAACCAAAACAATATATGGTAAAAACTTATGTCCGTTATTCGGATTTAGTTTACGTGCTATAAACTTGGTATTGTATTCTTTAATGTTACGCACTTGTGCTTCTTTCAAAAGGTCATAACGTTGATCCATTTCAATACACAAAGAGTTAAGCGTATGAATTACTTTTTTTGTATCCGTTATAATCGCTTCTGCACTATCTGGAAGCTTTGCTAAAAAGTGACGTTCAATTTTATTAAACAAAGTCAACTCTACTTTTTTAGGATCCACCAACACAAACTTAATTTGTGATGGATGCTTTTTGTAAAGTAAAGAAACCAACACCGCATTTAATCCAACCGATTTACCTTGTCCGGTTGCTCCTGCCATCAACAAGTGCGGCATTTTTGCCAAATCGGTAATAAATGTTTCGTTACTGATGGTTTTACCTAATGCAATTGGTAAATCCATGGTAGTGTTTTGAAATTTTTCGGATGCAATGAGTGTGCGCATCGGAACCATTTCGGGATTTAAGTTTGGAACTTCAATTCCTACTGTTCCTTTTCCCGGTATTGGTGCTATGATACGAATTCCTAATGCAGAAAGAGATAAAGCAATATCATCTTCTAAGTTTTTAATTTTAGAAATACGCACACCGGCAGCCGGAATAATTTCGTACAGTGTTACAGTAGGACCAACGGTTGCTTTGATTTTATCAATTTCGATTCCGTAATCGCTTAGTGTTTTTAGAATTCGATCTTTGTTGGCATTCAGCTCTTCGGTATTGATAACAATATCTTTTGAACCGCCATAATTTTCCAATAAATCCAATGGTGGAAATTGATAGGTTCCTAAATCAAGTGTTGAATCGTATTCACCCACTTGTTCAACCAATGCAGCAGCTATTTGTTCAGGAGTTAATTCTTGTTCTTTTCCTTCTATTTTTTCAACTGTAAATTGCACTCCGTTCTCGTCAGTAGAAAGCACAACAGGTTTTTCAATTTCTAATGGCTTTTCCACTTCTACTAGTTTTACAACCTCTTCAACAATGTCGTGCTTTTCCTCATTTGTAATTTCCAAGTCCTGAGCAACAGGCTCCTCCTCATTCGTCACAATTTCCATTTCCTTGAAGGTGTTCAGGGGCACTTCTTTTTCTTCGATTTCTTCTAATTTTTCCGTCACACTGAGCGGAGTCGAAGTATTTTCATCAATCGGATCTTTTTTACTTAAGTCGAATGAAATATTAAATGCGGCTACTAAATAAACTAACAAAACAAAACAAAGTAAAACTCCGGTTCCAACAAATCCGATAGCTGCATTCAACTGATTGCTGATTGTGAATCCAAATGCTCCGCCTAAATAAAATAACGCATCGTGAAAAACGTATCCGAGTGCGACTGAAACAAAAATCAAAAAGACAAATGAGTTGATGTATGTTTTTTTGAGATTTAATAATTCTAAATTGAATGTAATTCGGATACCTGAAATTAATGCTAAGAAAGAGAAGACATAAGAAGCAACACCAAACCATTTATGAATAAACACATGCGCGATTAATGCGCCAAATTTTCCGAGCCAATTATTCACTACCGCATCGGCTGCAAATAAATTCCCCATTACTTTATCTTGATCGGTTTGCCAGGTGAATAAAAAAGAGGTAAAAGCAATAGCCGTGTAGATGGATAAAAGCAAAAGAGAAAGTCCGACAATTTTTTGAAAGCGCTCGTTTTGAGCAAAAGCAAATAAATTATTTATTTTTTCGAAGAAAGAAACTTTATTAGGATCGTCAACATTTTTTTCCTTTTTAGCTTTGGGCTCTTTGGAATTTTTGGCATCAACAACCTCTTCTTTTTCTTTTAAAGTATTTTTAACAGTATTTTTTTTAGGCTCAGCCA
>Ga0163151_10000973_pt1 | contig 49803 bp, 58 predicted proteins | sample OliLakLV19MP5IB2_FD_145596 | JGI IMG/M metagenome (GOLD analysis project Ga0163151, IMG submission 145596) | Freshwater microbial mat bacterial communities from Lake Vanda, McMurdo Dry Valleys, Antarctica - Oligotrophic Lake LV.19.MP5.IB-2 | ecosystem: Environmental > Aquatic > Freshwater >...
CGTCGTGGCGCACGATCGCGGGCACGCTCATGACCCCACCGCCACGAGCCAGCCGTCATAGTCAGCCGCGCACCCGCTGTCGACCTCCAGGTCGCGCAGCGGACTCGGCACGGCCGTCGGCGCGAGGCGGTCGAGCGTCGTGGACGCCGGGGTGAGCGCGAGCAGCAGCGGCGTGCCGGCGGCCAGCGCGACGGTGAGCGCGGGAATCACGCGGTCGGCTCCGTGCGTGTCGAGCTGCCCCAGGACCTTGGCAAAGAGCCGCGCCGCGTCCCGCGGGCCGTGCGCGGCGTGGCACTGATCCCAGATGGCGGGAAACGGGGCGCCCAGATCCCGCAGCAGATCCGGCAGCACTTGGCGCACCGCTTGCGGTTTGCGGGCCAACTCGGCCAGATAGTGGCGGTCGTCGATCGACCGCTCGCCGCCTCGCTTGCGGGGATGCTGGACCTGGATCCCGTCGCGGCCGACGATGGTCACCGTGCTCGGCCCCACCCGGACCACGAGATCGAGCCCCGCCCAGCGTGTCCAGACGGAGTACATCGCGCCCCCCAGGCGGACCAGGGCCCGCGGCGTCACGGTCGCCAGCGTGGTCGTCGCCGCCTCAAACGCCAGCGGCACCGCACGGCACTGGCGCTGCTCCTCGGCGAACCGGGCGCCGGTCGTCTGCCCGGTCGCGTCCCGCACCGTCTCAAGCCGCGCGTCCATCTGGGCCAGGAGCGCCGCGTTGATCGTCGCCAGGGTCGTCCCGCTCGGAATGGGGACCAGCGCCTGCTGCCGTACCGCTTTGCCGCGCGCTTCGACGCCCCCTTTGTCGTGGCCTTCACCCGGTCGACAAAAACAGGCTTCCAACAAGTAGTGCGAAGCGAGCGCCGTAAACCGCGGGGTGAGGGTGCGGGCCCCGCCCACCAGAATCCGCACGACGGCGGCGCGCAGATTGTCGTACGCAATGCGCGCCGGGACCCCGCCAACGTGCGCAAAGGCCCGAACGTGCCCATCGAGAAAGCTGATCTGATCTTGGCGCTCGTAGATCCACGCGAAGTCGCGGCCCGAATACATCAGCCGCATCAAGAACAGCCAAGCCTTGCGGCGGGTCCCGTTGACGTCGACCAGCACCTCAAAGAAGTCGACCTCCGCGAGATCGCCCGGCCGATACGTGAGCGGCACGAAGACCTCGCGCCGCTGTCGCTTCCACTCCGCGACGGCGGTCTTAATGACGCTGACGCCGACCTGACACCCCTCCGCCACCAGCAGGGCGTGCAGCCGCGTGGCCGTCAACCGCTGCTTGCCGCCGGTCCAGCGGACCGACTCCGCCAGCAACGTCTGCACCCGCGGGGCCACCGCGTCCCAGACCGGGCGCGGCCGCGGTGTGGCCTCCGCCTTACGCGCCAGCGCCGCCTGGTCCACGTACTTGCCCACCGTCGTCCGCGACAGCCCCAGCTCCCGCGCCACCGCCCGCTGCGTCCGTCCTTCGATGAGCACTTTGTGCCGCACGACATGTACTTGATCCATCTTGAGCATCCTCCCAGCGAACCCCGGATCCCTCGATCCCGCAAGTCCACCAACAAGTCCTCAGGTGGCGTACTTTCTGAGCGGCGTTTGGCCTACTTTCTGAGCGGCGCGCCCAGGCCGACAATCGCGCTCACGGCGATCACAGACAGGCGCACGACAAAAACGCCTCCGCCGTGCGCGTGGCTGGTGTAGCATGCTGCCAACCCTGACCACGCCATGCGTTTCTTTCTTGCAGCCATCCTCTGTGTCGCTACTTCACTCCTCTTCGTGCAAGCCTCGGCACGGCCGGCCCAGACGACCAGCCTGACGCCGGAGATGAAGACACGGATTCTCGAGGCGATGCGACTGAACCGGCGCGCCTTTCAGGCGCCGGCGATTCTTGCGCGTTACGAGGAGGAGCGTTTGCCGACGGATCATCCAGCGTTTGCGTCCTGCGATTTGCCGCGGACCAGCACGGGAGAGCCGGCCAGCCAATATCCCTCGGCCAGGGCACGCGAGACAGCGCGCACGTATTCCGAGGCGGCGATTGTGGATTGCCTGGAGACGACTGGAGGGCTGTCGGGTACACGTGCGAAGCCATTAGCCCAGCATTACTACTGCAGTCTCCCGGGTCTGTCTCCGGACATCCGCGCCTGCTTCACGTTCCAGCTACGCCTGCCCAGGGTTTCGAGGAAGCGCGATATCACCGATGACCAAGGCTACCTGCCCAACGGGACGCGCACGGACCTGGTCAAGGGGTGGAATTTTCTGGGACCGGATCCGGCACAGGTTCCTGATGTCGGCGCGGCCTTCAACTACTGCGCCACAGACGGTCGCCCTCACACGATCCGCAGCCGACGAGGCAATCACCAGGTGGCGACGATTCATCCAGAGCCAACGCGGCCCATGTGCTGGATTGTCGAGACACAGGCTGAACTATTCCAGGGGATCATGGGCGGCACAATCGATCCGCCGCTCGAGGAGCAGGTGGCGCTGTTGAAGGAGTACTACCAGTGCGGCAAGATCAAAGGAACAGTCAGCGCCAGGCGATTCAAAGCGTTCTGCGAGATTGAAGCCATAGATTTTCGGTAGCGGTGGGCCCACTTCACCAGAGGGGGGTGTCTGCGCACGCTCATGGCCGAAGCCGCGCGCGCAACTCCTCTACGGCATCGACATTCTGGGCCTTCCGCGCCTCTTGTAGATCCTTCGTGGACGTTACCGGCCTACGAGCCGCCGGCCTTACGCGGCGTCGTCACGCGCTTGCCGCCCTTGGCCTGCTTGTCAGCCTTGGCGCCGCCTGCGGCGTCGGGCTTCGAGCGTCCGCCGCCCAGCGCCTGACGGATGCGGGTGCCCACGGACGCCTTCTTCGGCTTGTCGGCTTCGGTCGCCTTGGTCTTCGCGGCTTCCGCGTTGGGATCGAACTCACTGCCGAGCAGCTCGATTTCCGCGATCTCCGCGCTGTCACCACGACGATACCCGGCACGCATGAGGCGCGTGTAGCCGCCCTTGCGATCCGCGTACCGCGGGGCGATGGTCGTGAACAGGGTCTTGACCACCGCCTTGTCCACAATGTCCACGGCCACGGCCCGCCGCGCGGTCACACCCTTGGGCGAGCTGGGTTCGTCGCCCAGGCTGCGCTTGGCCAGTGTGATGATCCGCTCGACGAACGGACGCAGTTCCTTGCCGCGCGCCACAGTGGTCGTGATGCGGCCGTACTTGATCAGGTCGGAGGCCTGATTCCGGAGCATCGCGATCCGGTGTTCAGTGACCTTGCCGAGTTTTCGATGTGCTACTCGATGACGCATAAAATCCGTTCCTGTTCGTTCCTACTCGACCTTACTCGCCAGAGCCGGACTGATCCAGGCGCATGCCCAGGCTCAGGCCCATGGTGGTGAGGATTTCCTTGATTTCGTTGAGCGACTTGCGCCCGAAGTTCTTCGTCTTGAGCATCTCGCCTTCGCTCTTCTGCACCAGTTCGCGAATCGTGCGGATGTTCGCGTTCTTGAGGCAGTTGTACGACCGCACCGACAACTCCAGTTCCTCAACACTCTTGTCGAGGTGCTCGTTGCCCGAGGTCAGCGGCTGGTCGCCGGCCGCGTCGAGCGCCGACTCGCCCAGGTCTTCGAGGCTCACGAAGATGGTGAAGTGGTCGCGAATCAGCTTGGCCGCCAGTGACACGGCGTCACGCGGCGTGACGGCGCCGTTCGACCATACTTCGAGCGTGAGCTTGTCGTAGTCAGTCGTCTGACCGATACGCGCGGCTTCCACGACGTAGTTGACTTTCTTGATCGGCGAGTGGACCGAGTCCATGGGAATCCAGCCGATGCCGAGATCCTCGTCGAAGTTCTTGTCGGCAGAAACGTAGCCGCGGCCGCGCTTGATCCGCAGTTCCATCTCCAGCTTGCCGCCTTCGCTCACCGTGGCGATATGGGCGTCCGGCTCCAGAATCTCCACGTCGCTGTCCACCTGGATGTCGCGCGCCCGCACTTCGCCCGCCTTGCTCACGCGCAGCGTGAGCGTCTTGGGCTGGTCGGTGTGCACCTTGAGGGGGATCTGCTTGAGGTTCAGGATCAGGTCGGTCGCATCTTCGACCACGCCCTGAATGGGCGAGAACTCGTGCTGCACACCCTCGATCTTGACCGCCGTCACCGCCGCGCCTTCGATCGACGACAGCAGCACGCGACGCATCGCGTTACCCACCGTCGTGCCGAAGCCACGCTCAAAGGGCTGCGCCGTGAACCGGCCGAACCGGTCCGTCAGGGTCTCGCGCTCAAAGTCCAGCCGCTTGGGCCGTTGAAAACCTTTCCACAACATCGTCTTTTTCCTTTCGCCGCACGAACCGGGTACTCCGGTTCGTCCAGACCTGCAATGATGTCGTCGGCCTCCCGCTGCAGGTCTGAAGAGCTGCGGGCCGACAACTGGCGCGTGTGCGCTCTTACTTCGAATCCAACGCCTTACTTGGAATAGAGCTCAACAATCAGCTGTTCCTGCACAGGCAGGTTGATCTGCTGTCGTGTCGGCAGCGACGAAATGCGCGCGCCCGATCCGGACGCATCAATGGTCAGCCACTCGGGCACGCCGCGGCCCTTGACCTCTTCCATCGCGTGCTTGATGGACGCGTTCTCCACGCTGCCCTGACGCACGGAGATCGTGTCGCCCTGCCGCACCGCATACGACGGGATGTCCACCTTCTTGCCGTTCACGGTGAAGTGCCCGTGTCGTACCAGCTGCCGCGCCTGCGCGCGCGATGTGGAGAACCCCACGCGGTAGATGACGTTGTCGAGCCGGCGCTCCAGCGACTGGAGCAGCAATTCACCGGTGACGCCCTTCTGCCGATCCGCCGCTTCGAAGTAGCGCCGGAACTGGTTCTCGAGCACGCCGTAGGTGCGCTTGACCTTCTGTTTCTCGCGCAGCTGGATGCCGTAGCCGGCTACCTTCGCCCGCCGCCGCGAGGGGCCGTGCTGACCCGGAGGCACATTGCGCTTTTCGATCGCGCACTTCTCCGTGTAGCAACGCTCGCCCTTGAGGAAGAGCTTCATGCCCTCACGCCGACACAACCGGCAAACCGGTCCGATATATCTCGCCATCTGTTCTCCAATCAGCGGGGGCCAAATGCACCCCGCCTGGCTTCGGCCCTCTCCGCGCTGACGCTACGAGGGCCTCCGCACTGCTGCTTTTAACTCACACCCTACGACGCTTGGACGGCCGGCAGCCGTTGTGCGGAATCGGCGTCACGTCGCGAATCGATTTCACATCAATGCCCACCGTCTGCAGCGCGCGGATCGCCGACTCACGGCCGGCGCCGGGTCCCTTGATGCGCACTTCGAGCGACCGCAGGCCGTAGGTCTTCGCCACGTTGCCCGCCGACATCGCCGCCTGCGTGGCCGCAAACGGCGTGCCCTTGCGCGACCCCTTGAATCCGATGCCACCCGAACTGGACCAGGCAATCACGTTGCCTTCGGTATCGGTGATCGTGATGACCGTGTTGTTGAAGGACGCCTGAATGTGGGCGAAGCCGTGGTGTACCACGCGCTTCTCACCGCGCTTCTTGAACGCCTTCTTGGGCTTGCCTGCCTTGCCCGACTTGCCCTTGGCTCCCTCGGGTGTGGCGGCGTCTGCTGCTTGCGTCTTGGCCATCTGCTACTCCGTCCTCTACTCTGTTTTCTTTCGGGCAACCGCGCCCTTGCGCGGGCCCTTGCGTGTGCGGGAATTGGTGCGCGTGCGCTGGCCCCGGACCGGCAGATTGCGCCGATGCCTCGAACCACGGTAGCTGCCGATTTCCACCAACCGCTTGATGTTCATCGACACTTCCTTGCGCAGGTCGCCTTCCACGCGCCCCTGCTCCTCAATCACCCGGCTGATCTTGCGGACATCGTCTTCCGACAAGTCCTTCACCCGGATGTCGCCACTCACCTCGGCCGCGACAAGGATGTCGGTCGCGCGCTTCCGCCCGATGCCGTAGATGTACGTGAGTCCAATCTCGATCCGCTTCGTGCGCGGAAGGTCGACGCCTGAAATTCGTGCCATGTTCTTATCCCTGACGCTGCTTGTGCTTCTGATTCGGGCAGATCACGCGCACGACACCCTGCCGACGCACGATCTTGCACTTGACACAAATTCGTTTCACCGATGCTCGTACCTTCATCGCCTGTTCCTCGTCTTCCCACTGGCGCGGCTACAGCCACGCCCTCCGTGCCGGGCGCCCTACCTGGCCTTGGGCAGACGCCGGATGACCCGGCCCCGCCCGTGATCCTTTGGCGCCAGCGCCACCACCACGCGATCCCCGACGATCAGGCGAATGAAGTTGGTCCGGGGCCCCGACGCTGCATGCGCCTGCACCTCACGTCCGCCTTCAATCGCCACCCGATACAACGCTCGCGGCAACACCGCCAGCACCGTACCTTCCACTTCCACCGGGGCCACTTCCACCCGGGCCACTTCCACCCGGGCGCCGCCCGTCCCACCCTCGGCCTCGCGACTCACCGCGCGGCCGCCACCACTCCCGCAGGTATCGTCCGGGCGGTCAGGATGAGCGGGCCGTTCTCGCCCACCGCCACCGTGTGCTCGAAGTGCGCCGCCAGGCTGCCGTCCTTGGTGACGGCCGTCCAGCCGTCGCCCAGCACTTTCACCTCGGGCCGCCCCATCGCCACCATCGGCTCGATCGCCAACACCATGCCCGCCGCCAGTTTCGGTCCGCGGCCAGGGAGCCCGAAGTTTGGAATGGGCGGCTCTTCGTGCAACTGCTCGCCGATCCCGTGTCCCACGAACTCACGCACGACCGAAAATCCGTGCGCTTCCACCCACTTCTGCACGGCGTGACTGACGTCCGACAACCGCCCGCCGACCTTCACTTCGGCGATGCCTCGCACGAGCGACTCGCGCGTGACCTTCAGCAACGCCTTCGTCCGCTCCGGCACCACACCTACCGGCACCGTCACCGCCGAATCACCGTAAAACCCATCGAGCTTGACCCCGATATCAATCGACACGATGTCGCCGTCGGCCAGCACCTGCTTCGACGATGGAATGCCGTGCACCACCACCGCGTTAACCGACGTACACAAGGTGGCGGGAAACCCGCGATACCCCTTGAACGCCGGCACGGCACCGCCGGCCCGTACCATCCGCTCGGCCAGCACATCCAGTTCCGCGGTCGTCACTCCCGGCGTCACCGCCGCCTCAAGCGCCTCAAGCACCTGCGCCACCAGCCGATTGGCGGCCCGCATCCGGGCAATCTCCGCCGCAGACCGGCAGACGATCACCAGGCGCCTCCGACCATTACCGCGAGCCCCCCAGCACTGACGCCACGGCCGCCGACAAGTCTGCCGCCACACCACCTTCGGTCTGATCCCCGTCCACCGACCGGAACGTATTCCGCCGATGATAGAAATCCAGAATCGACTGCGTGCTCCGCGCGTACACCGACAGCCGCTCTCTGACAACCGCCTCGTTGTCGTCGGTGCGCTGCACCAGCGCGCCTCCGCACTTGGCGCACACCTTCGTGCCCGGAGGCGCCGTCCAGCCGCACGCGCCGCAAATGCGGCGAATCTGCAGCCGCTTGACCAGCACGTCCTCGGCCACCTCAATGTCAACCACCACCAGCGGGGCCGTGTCATCGAGCATGGCGTCGAGCGCTTCGGCCTGCGCCACCGTCCGCGGGAACCCCTCGAGCACGAATCCGGCCCGCGTGTCAGGGCGGCTGAGCCGTTCGGTCACGATGCCGATCATGATCTCGTCGCCCACCAGCCGGCCGGCGTCCATCACCTCACGCGCAGCGCGCCCCATCTCGGTGCCCGCCTGCACGGCCTCGCGCAGGATGTCGCCCGTGGACACTCGCGGAATGCCCCGCGCCTTGGCGAACCGCTCCGCCTGCGTGCCTTTGCCCGCCCCTGGCGGTCCCAGCATCACCAGCCGCACCACGCCGTTGGTCCCGGCGCTCAACCTCGACGCCCTCGAATCCGAGTCTTCTTCATGAAGCCGTCGTAATGCCTCATGATCAGCTGGGATTCCACCTGCTGCACTGTATCCATCGCAACACCAACGATAATCAGCAGTGACGTTCCGCCGAAATAGAACTGCACGTTCATGCCGTTCGTGATCCAGCCCGGCACGATGGCGTCAAGCCGTTCACCGATAAACGGAATCGGCTCCACCTTGAAACCGGTCAACAGGAACTCGGGCAGCAACGCCACAATGGCCAGGTAAATCGCGCCGGCCAGCGTGATGCGGGCCAGGATGCCATCAATGTACTCGGCCGTCCGCTTGCCTGGGCGGATGCCCGGCACAAACCCGCCGTACTTCCGCATGTTCTCGGCCACATCGTCCGGATTAAAGATGATGGCCGTGTAGAAGTACGCGAAGAAAATAATCATCCCCACATACAGCAGGATGTAGAGCGGATAGCCCTGTCCCAACTGCGCCACGATTCCCCTCGCCAGAGCGTTATTGGCCAGAAAGGGCATCGACGCAATCGTCGCCGGGAACGCCAGAATCGACGAGGCGAAGATGACCGGCATGACGCCGCCGGTGTTCACCTTCAGCGGAATGTGCGTGCTGGCGCCGCCGTACATCCGCCGGCCGACCATGCGCCGGGCATACTGTACGGTCACCTTCCGGTGCGCGCGCTCCACAAACACGATGACCGCCACCACCATCACCATCACGGCGACCAGGGCAATCAACCGGAACAGCCCCATCTCGTTCGTCTGCAACTGCACGATGGTCGCGGCCACCGCGCTCGGCAAGCCGACGACGATGCCGGCGAAAATCAGCAATGACATGCCGTTGCCGATCCCGCGCTCGGTAATCTGTTCGCCCAGCCACATGACAAACACCGACCCGGTGGTCAGCGTCAGCACGGTCATCATGCGGAAACCCCACCCCGGATTGAACACGAGCGGCAAGCCGCCGGTCATGTTGGTGTTGCCTTCCAGGAAAAATGCAATGCCCAGACCCTGCACGATACTCAGCCCGATCGTGCCGTAGCGGGTGTACTGCGTGATCTTGCGCCGGCCCAGATCGCCTTCTTTCGAGAGGCGTTCCAGGTACGGCCACACCACCGTCAGCAGCTGCAGGATGATTGACGCGCTGATGTAGGGCATGATGCCGAGCGCGAAGATCGTCATCTGCGACAGGTTGTTCCCCGAGAACATGTCGTAGAGGCCGAACATCGTGCCCTGCGCCCGATCAGCCAGCTCAGCCAGCGCCGCAGTGTTCACACCGGGAGTCGGAATCTTGCTGCCGAGCCGGTAGACTGCGAGCAGGCCGAAGGTGAAGGCCACCCGCCTGCGCAGTTCCGGGACGGCGAAGATATTCTTGACGCTATCCATAGATTATCCGGCGATCACTTCCGCCACGCCTCCGGCCGCCGCAATCTTCTGCGCCGCCGTCTCGCTGAACTTGTGCGCACGCACGGTCAGCTTCTTGGTCACGTCGCCGCGACCGAGCACCTTGATCAGCGCGCGCTTCTCGCGCACCAGGCCGCGCTCACGCAGCAGCTCAGGCGTCACGTCGGAACCGGCATCAAACACCTCCACCAGCGTGTCGAGGTTGACAATGGCGTATTCCACGCGGAACGGATTCGTGAATCCGCGCTTGGGCACCCGGCGGTGCAGCGGCATCTGGCCGCCCTCGAACCCGCGCTTGAAGCTGAAGCCCGACCGCGACTGCGCGCCCTTGTGTCCCCGGCCGGCCGTCTTGCCGTAACCGGAACCATGACCGCGTCCAACGCGACGTTTGCTGTGTTTGGCGCCCTTGGGAGGACGCAGATTATTGAGTGACATCGTTACTCCTGAACTTCAACCAGATGCCGTACGGTGCGCAACATGCCACGGATCGACGGAGTGTCCTGCACCGTGACCGAGTGCCGGATGCGCCGCAGTCCGAGCGACCGCAGCACCACAGCCTGCGACTTGTTGAACCCGATCGGGCTCTTCAACTGCGTGACGGTCACGTAGGCGACTTTCACGGGGGCGGTCTTCGCGCGTGCCATCGATTATGCTCCCACCAGATCTTCGAGTTCCTTGCCGCGGAGCCGGGCGATTGCGCTCGGGTCCTTCAGTCGCGACAACGCATCAAACGTCGCCCGCACCACGTTGTGGTGATTGGCTGAGCCCAGCGACTTGGTCAGCACGTTATGAATGCCCGCCGATTCCACGACCGCGCGCACCGCGCCACCGGCAATGATGCCCGTGCCGTCTGGCGCGGGCTTGAGCAGCACGGCGCCCGCGCCGAACTTGCCCAGCACCTCATGCGGGATGGACGAGCCCGACATCGGCACGCGAATCAGGGCCTTCTTGGCGGCTTCAATGGCCTTCTTGATGGCCGAGGGCACTTCCTTCGCCTTGCCAATCCCGAACCCCACCACGCCGGCGCCATCACCCACCACCACCAGGGCGCTGAAGCTCATGTTCTTACCGCCCTTGACGACCTTCGTCACACGGCCGATGTTGACGACGGTGTCCTTCAGTTCGATCTGGGACGCGTCAATTTTGTCGCGAAATTCCATAATCTGATCTCCGGCCTAAAACTCGAGTCCCGCTGCGCGCGCCGCTTCCGCCACGGCACGCACACGGCCGTGATACAGACGCCCGCCGCGATCAAACACCACGCGCGTAATGCCCTTTTCCTTCAGGCGCTCCGCGATAATCCGCCCGATGGCTTCGGCCCCCGCTTTGTTGCCGCCGCGCACCTCGCCCGTGAACTGCGCCTTGAGGCCTGGTTCCGCGGTCGACGCCGCCGCCACCGTCGCGCTCGACTGGTCGTCGATCACCTGCGCATAGATATGCGACACGGACCGGAAAACGGCCAGACGGGGCCGCTCAGCGGTACCCGTAATCCTCTTGCGTTGCCGGACGCGGATTCGCTCGCGGCGGTCGCTCTTTGTTTTGATTTTCATGACAACTACGCCCCCGTCTTTCTCACACCACAGTGCACTTATGCGCCTGTCTTCCCGACCTTCTTCTTCAGCACTTCGCCCATGTAGCGAACGCCCTTCTGCTTGTACGGATCGGGCTTGCGCAGCCGGCGGATATTGGCCGCCACTTGTCCAACCAGCTGGCAGTCCACGCCCGTCACCGTGATGTGCGTCTGCTTGTCCACCACCAGGTCAATGCCCTTGGGCACCTCAAACACCACCGGGTGCGAGTACCCCAGCGCGAAGACCACCTGCGACCCCTTCAACTCGGCGCGGTACCCGACGCCGACGATGTCGAGTTCGCGCTTAAAGCCCTCGGTGACACCGACAACGGCGTTCGCCACCAGACTGCGGGCGAGGCCGTGGAACTTGCCCCACTCCTTGCCTTCCTGCTCCTGCGTGGCCACAAGTTCGGCGCCCTTGAGCTCGAACGTGATCCCCGGCGGCAGGGGCTGCTTCAACGAGCCTTTCGGCCCCTTGACCTCAACGGCCCCGGCACTCACGTTGACCGTGACGCCCTTGGGCACTGGAATAGGTTTCTTGCCAATTCGGGACATATGCGTTCTCACCAAATATTGCAGAGCACTTCGCCACCGACGCCGGCCTTCACCGCGTCACGGCCGGTCATCACACCGTGCGACGTCGTCAGGATGCTGGTGCCCAGGCCGCCCATGACCCTCGGCACGTCGTCGCGGCCAAAGTAGACCCGACGGCCAGGCCGGCTGACGCGGCTGATGCCCGCGATCACCTGCTCACCCCGCGGGCCGTACTTCAGAAAGATCCGGATGACCGGACCGTCGCTCTCGGCGACCGGTTCAATCATCTTGTATCCCTGGATGTAGCCTTCGCGCTCGAGAATGCGCGCGATCTCGGCCTTCAGGCGTGAGGTCGGCACATCAACACGCGCGTGGCGCGCGTTGACGGCATTCCGGAGCCTGGTCAGCATGTCTGCGATCGGATCGGTCATGTCAGTCGTCCTTCAGTCTGTTGCAAATACCCAGAGCAGCCCTACCAGCTGCTCTTGATCACGCCGGCGACTTCGCCACGCAGCGCGTGTTCACGGAAGCAGAGGCGGCACAAAGCGAACTTGCGCATGTAGGCGCGCGGCCGCCCGCATCGCCGGCAGCGATTCCGCCGCCGCACTTCGAACTTGAGCCCCTGGGCATCCTTGACGCGTTTTGCAGTCGTGGCCATCGATATCGTCCTTTTCCCGTCCGGAACTAGTTCTGGCGGAACGGCATGCCCAGCAGCTGCAGCAACCGTCGCGCTTCTTCGTTGGTCTTGGCCGTCGTGACGACCGAAATGTTCATCCCGCGGTTCTTGTCCACCTTCATGTAGTCAATCTCCGGAAAGATCAACTGGTCGCGCAGGCCAAGCGTGTAGTTGCCTCGCCCGTCAAACCCCTTCGGCGAAATGCCCCGGAAGTCGCGCACGCGGGGCAGTGCCACCGCAATCAGGCGATCCAGGAACTCGTACATCCGCTGACCGCGCAGGGTCACCATCGCGCCGATGGGCATGTTCTCGCGCAGCTTGAACTGCGCGATCGACTTCTTCGAGCGCGTGATCGCCGCCTTCTGGCCAGTGATCTTGCCCAACTCCTCGGCGCCGGTCTCGACGATCTTGCCGTTCTGCGTGCCTTCGCCCAGGCCCATGTTGACCACCACCTTGGTCACCTTGGGCACAGCCAACAGGTTCGTGTACCCGAACTCCTGGGTCAACGCCGGCACGACGTCCTTGACGTAACGTTCTTTCAGGCGGCTCATTTGTCCACCACTCCCTTGCACTTGCGACAGGTCCGCACTTTGCGGCCGTCTTCCAACAACTGATGCCCGATGCGCGTGGCCGCTCCGCACTGGGGGCACACGAGCTGGACTTTGGCGGCCGCCATCGACGTCTCGCGTTCAACAATGCCGCCCTTCACGTTGCGCTGGGGATTCGGCTTCGTGTGGCGCTTGATCATGTTCACGCCCTCGACGATGACCCCGTTCTTCACGCGGTTCACCACCAGCACGCGTCCACGCTTGCCCCGATCACGGCCGGCAATCACCAGCACGTTGTCGTTCTTCTTGAGCGACGACTGTCCTGCGGCCATCACAGCACCTCCGGCGCCAATGAAATGATCTTCATGAACCGGCGCTCGCGCAGCTCGCGCGCCACGGGTCCGAACACGCGGGTGCCCACCGGCTCACCTTCGTCGTTCACGATGACCGCCGCATTCCGGTCGAACCGGATGTACGAGCCGTCGCGTCGGCGCAGTTCCTTGCGGGTGCGCACAATCACGGCCTTCACCACCTGGCCCTTTTTCACCGTGGCATCGGGCGTCGCTTCCTTCACCGACGCCGTGACGATGTCCCCGATGCGCGCGTAGCGCCCCGTGGACCCGCCGATCGGATTGATGACGGCGATTTTGCGCGCGCCTGAATTGTCGGCGACGTCGAGGACCGATAGCATTTGAATCATGGTCGTATCTCCTGGTTCCCTGCTGCCCTGCTCGCGAAACGGCTACTGCCGCGCCCGCTCCACGATTCGCGTCACGACCCAGCGCTTCATCCGGCTCAACGGACGCGTCGGCACGATCGCCACCAAATCGCCAATCTTGGCGTCTTCCTTCTCGTCGTGCGCCATGAACCGCGTGGTGCGCTTCATCTGCTTGCCGTACCGCTCGTCGCGGACCTGACGCTGCGTGGTCACGACCACCGTCTTCGTCATCTTGTTGCTGACGACCCTGCCCGTAATCTCTGCGTTCGCCATATCAGTTCCTGACACCCTTCTCGCGAAGGAGCGTCTGAATCCGCGCCATCTCCCGACGGAGCGGCCGCATCTTGTTGGCCGACTCGGTCTGGCCCATCGACTTCTGGATCCGCATCCGGAACGTCTGGTCTTCCAGATCCTTCGCGCGCTGCTGCAACTCGTCAGCCGACAGGCCGCGGAGCTCGGTACGCTGCTCGCTTACCTTCATGACACTTTCTCCTCGGCAAAGCGCGTCGCAAACCGGGTCTTGATCGGCAGCTTCGCCTGCGCCAGACGCATGGCCGCGCGCGCGTCCACCTCCGACACGCCTTCCATTTCAAACAGAATGCGACCAGGCTTGACGACCACCACCCAGCCTTCAGGGGCGCCCTTGCCCTTGCCCATTCGTGTTTCCTGCGGCTTCTTGGTGATCGGCTTGTCCGGGAACACCCGGATCCAGATCTTGCCGCCACGCTTGATTCCGCGCGCCATCGCGACTCGCGCCGCTTCAATCTGTCGGTCGGTCATCCAGCACGGTTCCATCGCCATCAGCCCGAAGTCGCCAAACGCCACCGTGCATCCACGATAGGCTTTGCCGCGCATCCGGCCGCGCTGCTGTTTCCTGTACTTGACCTTCTTCGGCATCAACATGACGATGTCTCCGGTCCTTCTCTGTTACGCCCGCGCCGCGCGACGCGGCTGACGATACTCTTCTTCGCGCCCGACACGCGGTGTCAGTCGCTCGCCCTTGTACAGCCACACCTTCACGCCAATCGTGCCGTAGGTGGTAAAGGCCTGCGCAAACCCATAATCGATATCCGCCCGCAACGTCTGCAGCGGCAACTGCCCGTGCAGATACCACTCCGACCGCGCGATCTCCGCACCATTGAGGCGGCCCGACACGCGCACCTTGATGCCCTTGGCGCCAAACCGCAACGCCGATTCCACGGCCTTGCGCATCGCCCGGCGGAATGCCACGCGCTTCTCGAGCTGCATGGCCACCGACTCGCCGATCAACTGGGCGTCGAGCTCCGGCTTCTGGATCTCCAGAATATTGATGAACACCTCGCGGCCGGTCACCTTGGTGAGCTCCTGGCGGAGCTTGTCCACTTCGGTGCCCTTGCGGCCGATGATGATGCCGGGGCGCGACGTGTGAATGTCGATCTTCAGCTTGTTGGCCGCGCGTTCGATGTCGATGCGCGCCACACCCGCGTGCGCGAACCTCGTCTTGAGCTCGGAACGCAGCTTCAAGTCCTCGTGGAGCAACTTGCTGTAGTCGCGATCGGCGAACCAGCGCGACTGCCAGGTCTTGTTGAACCCGAGCCGGAATCCGTAGGGATGAACTTTCTGACCCATATGCGTTACTCCGCCTTCGCTGCTGCCGCGCCCTGCGCGCCGGCCGCCTTCTTTTTCGCCCCGGCCGACCCTGCGACACGCGCCGCACGCGCCTTCGACGTCGCCGACCCCCCGGTGCCCAGCGCCTTCGCCCGCCGCTCTCCCACCGCCACCGTCAGGTGCGTCGTCCGCTTGACCACGCGGAACGCCCGGCCCATCGGGGCAGGCCGCACACGTTTCATGCCCGGGCCCTGGTCGGCATGACAGCTCGACACAAAGAGCCGGTCGTCGTCTCCGCCAAACCCTTCGGTCTGCCGCGCGTTCGCCATGGCCGAGCGCAGCACCTTCTCAATGTCCTTCGCCACCTTCTTGCGCGAGAACATCAGGGTCGCCAGCGCCTTGTTGACGTCACAGCCGCGAATCTGATCCAGCACGAGCCCGGCCTTCTGCGCCGAGGTCCGCACGTACTTCGCGGTTGCCTGAGCCTGCACCATTAGGCGCCTCCCTTGGCCGGACCGGCAGTCGCCGCCTTGTCGGCCCGCGTCGTGTGGCCCTTGAAGGCCCGGCTCGGCGCAAACTCACCCAGCTTGTGGCCGACCATGTTCTCGGTCAGGTACACCGGGATGAACTTCCGGCCGTTGTGCACCGCCACGGTATGCCCGATCATTTCGGGAACCACCGTGGACCGGCGCGACCAGGTCTTGATGACCTTCTTCTCGTTCGCCTGGTTCATGGCCTCCACCTTCTCGAGCAGGTGCAGGTCGATGAACGGGCCCTTCTTGAGTGATCTGCCCATAACTACTTCTTCCGCCGTTCGACGATGAACGAATCCGTGCGCTTGTTACGGCGCGTCTTGTAGCCCTTGGTCGGGATGCCCCATGGCGTGACCGGGTGGCGGCCACCCGAAGTCTTGCCCTCGCCGCCGCCGAGCGGGTGGTCCACCGGGTTCATGGCCACGCCGCGCACGTGCGGCCGCTTGCCCAGCCACCGGCTGCGACCGGCCTTGCCGATCGAAATGTTCTCGTGGTCAAGATTGCCGACCTGCCCGATGGTGGCCAGGCACTCGCTGTTGATGTGGCGGATTTCGCTTGAGGGCATCTTGACCGATGCGTACTCGCCGTCTTTCGCCACCAACTGCACGGCCGACCCGGCCGACCGCGCGATCTGACCGCCTTTGCCGGGCTTGAGTTCGACGTTGTGCACCATGGTGCCCAGCGGAATCAGCTTCAGCTTCAGGCAGTTGCCCGGCAGGATGTCCACGCCATCGCCCGACATCACCGGATCGCCCACCTTCATCCCGAGCGGATGAAGGATGTAGCGCTTCTCACCGTCGGCATAGGTCACGAGCGCGATGCGTGCGCTGCGGTTCGGGTCGTACTCCACGGTCGAAATCTTGCCGGGAATGTTGAACTTGTCGCGCTTGAAGTCGATGACCCGGTAGTTGCGCTTGTGACCGCCACCGCGCCACCACGATGTGATCTCGCCCTTGTTGTTACGGCCCCCTGAGCGGTGCAGCGGTTCGAGCAGCGGCTTGTGCGGCGTCGTCGAGGTGATCTCGTCGAACGTCTGCACACTGTAGAACCGGCGCGCCGGTGAGGTGGGCTTGTAGTTACGAATCCCCATGATCCCTTAGGCCCCTTCCAGGAACTCAGGCACTTTCTCGCCAGCCTTCAACCGGACCCATGCCTTCTTCCAGTCCGGTCGCTGTCCCGAGAAACGTCCCTGGCGCTTGATTTTGCCGTGCTGCAGTTGCGTGCGCACCGCGGCCACCTTCGAGCCAAACAGGGTCTCGACGGCCCTTCGAATATCCACTTTGGTCGCCTCGCGGGCCACTTCGAACACCATCACGTTGCCGGTTTCCCTGGCAACCGTGGTCTTCTCGGTGATCAACGGACGACGAATGACGCGTGTCGTCTTCATCCCAACACCTCCTGCAGGCGCTCCACCGCGGCGCGCGTGGCCACGATCCGCCCGGTATTCATCACGTCACGCGCGGTCAAGCGACCGCTCCGCACCATGCGCACGCCGACGATGTTGCGCGCCGACAGCACGAAGTTCTCATTGAGCTGCACGTCCACCAACAGCGTCTTGCCGGTCGCGCCAAGCCGCTTGAGGAACTCCACGGCGCCTTTGGTCTTGACCTCGCCGACCGAGATTTCGTCGACGATGGTCACCACGCCGTCCTTGAGCCGCGACTGGAGGGCGGCGCGAAGCGCGCCCTTCTCCACTTTCTTCGGCAGCTGGTACGTGTAGCTGCGGGGCTGGGGGCCAAATACCGTGCCGCCCTTACGCCACAGCGGCGACCGCGACGAACCCGCCTGCGCACGTCCGGTGCCCTTCTGCTTGTAGGGCTTCTTGCCGCCGCCACTGACCAGGGCGCGGTTTTTCGTCGCGTGCGTACCACGACGCTCCGACGCGTTCTCGCGCACCACGGATTCCCAGACGAGATCCTTCTTGATGGTCCCGCCGAATACCGCATCGCTCAGGTCGACGGCGCCAACCTTCTGATTCTGCGAATTCACTACATCTAGAGTCATAACTTTTACTCCGGCCCAGGCGGCCTCCGTGGCCTACTTCTTTCCCTTTTTGGCCTTTTCGACCTGCGGCTGCGGGTCCTTCTTCTTGGCCACCGCACGCCGCACGAGCACCACGCCATCGGGCGCACCCGGCACCGCACCGCGCAGCACCAGCAGGTTCTGCTCCGTGTCGATGCTCACGACTTTGAGGTTCAGCGTCGTGATGCGCTTGCCGCCCATGCGGCCGCCCATCCGCATGCCCTTGACCACCCTCGACGGATACGAGGACGCGCCGATGGATCCGGGCGCGCGGTGGAACATCGAACCGTGCGTGGCAGCGCCGCCGGCAAAACCGTGACGCTTGACCACACCCTGGAAGCCCTTGCCGCGGCCGTTGGCGACCACGTCCACGCGCTCGCCGGCCTTGAACATGTCCACGAGGACCTGATCACCGGGCTTGGGCGCGTCGTCGCCCTTGGCCACACCCACTTCGCGGCGAATGCGGGTGGCGGGGACGCCGGCCTTCTTGAAGTGCCCCACGGTGGGCTTGTTGGCAGGCGCGGGCGTGGCATCCACCAGACCCAGCTGCACCGCTTCGTAGCCATCCTTGCCAGCCGTCTTGGCCTGCACCACTACGCACGGCCCAGCCTTGATGACCGTGGCCGGCACGGCGGTGCCGTCGGGCAGAAAGATCTGGGTCATGCCCAGCTTGCGACCGATGATTGCCGTGACCATTATTTGTGTTCCTTCCCGAACGCCTTGATTTCGACGTCGACGCCGGCCGGCAGATCGAGCTTCATCAGCGCATCTACGGTCTGCGGTGTCGGTTCAAAGATGTCGATCAGCCGCCGATGGGTCCGGATTTCGAACTGCTCGCGCGACTTCTTGTCCACGTGCGGCGACCGCAGCACTGTCCACTTGTTCTTCTCGGTGGGCAGCGGCACGGGGCCGGCCAGGCGGGCGCCGGTGCGCTTCGCGGTTTCGACGATCTCGGTCGTGGACTGATCAAGCACACGGTAATCGTACGCCTTCAACCTGATGCGAATTTTGTCGCTGAATGTAGTGGCCATGGTCTACTTTCCCTGCACGCGCGCAATGACTTCCTGGCTGATTGCCGCCGGCGCCTGCTCATACCGATCAAAGTGCATCGAATACGCACCGCGCCCCTGGGTCCGTGACCGCAGGTCGGTCGAATATCCGAACATCTCGGACAGGGGCACACGCGAATTGATAATCTGCGTGCCGCCGCGCGAGTCCATCGACTGGATGTGGCCGCGCCGGCTGGTGAGGTCGCCGATGACATCACCCATGTGATCCTCGGGCACGGTCACTTCCACCCGCATCACAGGCTCGAGCAGGGCGGGATGCGCCCGGCCAGCCGCGTCCTTGAACGCCATCGATCCGGCGATCTTGAACGCCATTTCGTTCGAGTCCACATCGTGGTACGACCCGTCGTAGAGCTCGATCAACACGTCGTCGATCGGGTACCCGGCCAGCACACCCGTGGTGAGCGCTTCCTGGATGCCCTGATCGATGGGCTTGATGAATTCCTTCGGAATCGTGCCGCCGACAATCTTGTTTTCGAAGAGGTACCCCTCGCCCGGCTTGCGGGGAATGAGGCGAATCTTCGCGTGGCCGTACTGGCCGCGGCCGCCAGTCTGCTTGATGTAGCGGCCTTCGCCCTGGGCGGCCTTCGTGATCGTTTCCTTGTACGCCACCTGGGGCTTGCCAACCGTCGCCTCGACGCTGAACTCGCGCTTGAGGCGGTCCACGATGATCTCCAGATGCAGTTCGCCCATCCCGGCGATGACCACCTGACCGGTATCCTGGTCGGTCTTCACTCGGAACGTCGGGTCTTCCGCCATCAGCTTCGACAAGCCCAGACCCAGCTTTTCCTGGTCGGCCTTCGTCTTGGGCTCGATGGCCAGCGAGATGACCGGCTCGGGGAAGTCCATCGCTTCGAGGATGACCGGGTGCTTCTCGTCGCAAATCGTGTCGCCGGTCGACACCGATTTCAGACCGACGGCCGCCGCGATATCGCCGGCAAGCACTTCCTTGATTTCCTCGCGCTTGTTCGCGTGCATCTTGAGCAGGCGGCCAATGCGTTCCGACTTCTGCTTCGTCGAGTTGTAGACGGCCTGGCCGGACACCAACTGACCGGAGTAGAGGCGGATAAACGTGAGCTGGCCGACAAACGGGTCGGTCATGATCTTGAACGCCAGACCCGACATCGGCGCTTCGTCATCGGGACGACGCTCGGTGGTGGCGCCTTCCGCGCCGTTCGGATCAATCCCGGTCACAAACGGGATGTCGAGCGGCGACGGCAGGAAGTCCACGACGGCGTCGAGCAGCGGCTGCACGCCCTTGTTCTTGAAGGCCGAGCCGCAGATGACCGGCACAAACGCCGCCTTTTCGTCGTGCACGGACGAGATGGTGCGCTTGCGAATCGCGGCCTTGATCTGTTCGGCGGGAATCTCTTCACCGTGCAGGTACTTCTCGAGAATTGAATCGTCAACTTCGCTGACTTTTTCGATCAGCTTCTCGCGGAACTCCTTGGCGAGTTCCATCATGTCGGCCGGAATCTCTTTGACGGTGGCTTCCGAGCCCATCTCGGCGTCGGCTTCCCACACAAGGGCCTTCATCTGGATCAGGTCCACCACGCCCATGTACTTATCTTCGGAACCGATCGGCAGGTGAATCGCCACCGGGTTGCCCTGCAGCTTCGTCGCAATCTGTTCGTACGTGCGCAGGAAGTCCGCACCGATGCGGTCCATCTTGTTGACGAAGCAGATGCGCGGCACACGGTACTTGTCGGCCTGACGCCACACGGTTTCCGACTGGGGTTCGACTCCGGCCACCGAGTCGAACACGGCCACCGCGCCGTCGAGCACACGCAGCGAACGCTCGACTTCGGCCGTGAAGTCCACGTGGCCGGGCGTGTCAATAATATTGATCCGAATGTCGCGCCAGGTGCACGTCGTCGCGGCCGACGTAATCGTGATGCCGCGCTCCTGCTCCTGCTCCATCCAGTCCATCACCGCGGTGCCTTCGTGCACCTCACCAATCTTGTAGGTGATGCCTGTATAGAACAGTACGCGCTCTGTCGTCGTGGTCTTGCCGGCATCAATGTGCGCCATGATGCCGATATTCCGACAGCGCGCGAGAGGAACTTGTCTGGCCATGATCGTTAGAACCGGTAGTGCGCGAACGCCTTGTTGGCTTCGGCCATGCGGTGCACGTCTTCGCGCTTCTTGACCGCGCCACCGCGCAGGTTGGCCGCATCCATGAATTCGTTGGCCAACTTCTCCTGCATCGTCTTGCCGTCGCCGCGGTCGGCGGCAAAGCCCGACAACCAGCGGAGCGACAGGGACAAACGACGAGTGGGATTGACCTCGATGGGCACCTGATAGTTGGAGCCGCCCACGCGACGCGACTTCACTTCGAGCGCCGGCTTGACGTTGTCGACCGCCTTCTTGAAGACCTTGAGCGGATCGTCAGCCGTCTTTTCCTTCACGATGTCGAGGGCGCCATACATGATGCGCTCGGCCGTGCTTCGCTTGCCATCTTCCATGATGGTGCGGATGAACTTGGTGACCAGCGGACTGCTGTAAATCGGGTCCGCCGGAACTTCACGTTTGGCAATTTCTCGTCTACGCGGCATGGTGTCCTCTTATGCCTTCAACTAAGCTTTTTTGGGCCGCTTGGCCCCGTATTTTGATCGCCCCTGCATGCGACCCGCCACACCCACCGTGTCGAGCGTGCCGCGCACCACGTGATAGCGCACACCAGGCAGGTCCTTGACGCGGCCGCCGCGAATCAGCACCAGCGAGTGCTCCTGCAGGTTGTGCCCCACACCCGGAATGTAGGTCGTCACTTCAATGCCGTTGGTGAGCCGCACGCGCGCGACCTTGCGCAGCGCGGAATTGGGCTTCTTGGGAGTCTGGGTGAACACACGCACGCACACGCCACGCTTTTGCGGGCTGCCCTGCAGTGCGGGGCTCTTGGTCTTCCAGAGCACCCGATCTCGACCCTTGCGAACCAGTTGGCTAATCGTCGGCATAGCTGAAACCTTCTCGTCCCACTCAAAAACACATCGGCCACGCGCGCCCAACGGCAACGCCAATGGCGTCGCCAGCATCAGGCGATGCGTGTCGCCTCAAGCCTGGGAACCTGCGAGTGACCTCGCCGGTTCGGCACTTGAGACATTCCCCCTATTGCTGGTGTCAGCGCGGCGATGGCAGTGGCCACGCATGACGCGGCGAGCACATCGCTCAGTTACAGCCAAGCCACTTTCGTTCGTTCGGCTTGTTGCGGGCTCTAGATAGGGTGTCCTAAAGCCCGAAGAACCTGTCGAGTCTAGCAGAACAGACGTTGAACGGCAACTCTATGCCAGAATCCGGTAGTGGGCTACTTTGCATAAAATAAAATCGGTATGCACTCGGAACCCGTGCGACTATGAGGAATGCCAAAGCCGGTTAAGAAAGCAGCCAAGAAAGCCGCGAAGCGCCCATCCTCCGACCCGATGACACGGGCCCAGCAGTTGATGGATGAGCACTTTGCGAAGGCTCAGGAAGGTTCGCCCCCCTGGAGCCAGCCAGCCCCGGCCCTGGAGTTCGACGCAGCCTACCGGGCGCACATGGCGAAGCTCGGATCGAAGGGCGGCAAGGTCAGCGGAAAAAAACGAATGGAGATGCCAGAGGAAAAACGGAAGGCCATCGCCAAGAAGGGAGCGGAGGCACGGTGGGGGAAGAAAGACGATCCGGACCAGTCCTAACACTGGCCCGGCATCAGGTGTACGATATCGGTTAGGCGACGGTGTTCACGCTGTCCGCCACGGGCCGTTCCCTCAGTTGCTTCGCGGGCGCAGAGGGTTCGGCCCTTCGTTCTTGGCCCCGACGGTCGGCTGACATGGAGTCGCCGGGGCTGCTACTTTTTTCATCGGCCTTTTCACTCCCAAGCAAAACTCATCTGCGGATCAACGACGGTCTTCTTGAACACCTTGGCGAACTTCTGCCTAAAGTCCTCCATGTCGTCGCACAGTTTCATGATGGTGACCACGCGCTGAATCTGGTCATGGACCTTTTGGCGTCCAAACTCCTTCAGCCATTGGTGATGGTTCTTGCCATGATGCGGGTTTGGATTCTTCGAGCGAAGCTCTTTTCCAATATCCTTATCGATGGCGTCGTAGACGAAGGCCATGATGTACTTGCCCCACCGCAGGGGCCGAGAGCGCGGCGAGTAATGAATCCCCTCTAGCCGCGCCAGCTCGAACCAAAATTCCTGAGGGAACATCAGCGCCCATTCCTGCATGTCCTCTGCGATGAATGCTTGTAGTTTGAGTTGAAGGTCACGCTTTTTCCGGAACTGTTGATATCCAGTCGCCTCATCAATTAGGGCAATGATGCCGACTTTCGCGCATGCCCTAGTGATAATCTCCGCTTGCTTGGCCATCGTCTCCTGAGATTTCAGCAGGACGCGGTCAACACGGGCACGGAGGTACGCATCACAGATATCCAGCAGCAGCGTTGCCTCGTAACCGATGCCGTGCGTTGGTGCGCGTGGGATGGCGAACCGGATTGTTTGGCTCATGATGGCGTCGGCATCAATATAGGGCGAGAGGTTTCCGGCTGATAGATATCGACCCAAACCCGCCGTTGTGCTTCCGTCCGTGATGATTCGTACGACCTCGCTTTGGGTGATGACGCGCTTACCGTTGTCGAGAACGTAAACCGGGAGGTTTGTTACGCCGATGACGAGATGGCCAGGGAATAGCGCAACTGGAATGCCTGGAGCGCTTACTTTTTGAGACTGTACTAACTGCGCGGATGCTTGCTCGGCATCGGCGCCGCGCCCCTCCCAACGGGCTAAAGCAGCCGTGCGAGCTATGCTCGTGCGCTCTTCGGGCGTTAGGACGGCAGAGCGTGCGCGCCCTCCCTTGGCTGCTTGGCCTCGTGGCGGAGGTGGGGTTGGCTTCATGAGTTTGGAGTGTACACGCCGAGCAAGCATCAGTCAATGCTTGTCGAGCAAGCATTGACAAACCAAAGCCGCTTTAGCATAATGGGCACATCATGAATCGCCTTGATGCTTCCCGCCGCGCCCAAGTCCTTAATTGCCTCATCGAGGGCTGCTCGATTCGCGCCACCGTCCGCATGACTGGCGTGTCCAAAACGACCGTCACGCGGTTGCTGGTGGAAGCCGGGACCGTGGCAGCCGAGTATCAGGACCGCGTCATGCGGAACCTGACGTGCCGCCGGTTGCAGGTCGACGAACTCTGGACGTTCAACTACTGCAAGGCGAAGAACCTGACGCCGGAGATTGCGGCCAAGGTGCCGGGCGCGGGGTCTGTGTGGCTCTGGGTCGCAATGGACGCCGACACGAAGGTTGTTCCATGCGCGATGATCGGCGACCGCAACAGCGGCACGGCGCATGAGTTCGTTACGGATCTCGCATCGCGTCTCCGCTATCGGGTTCAGATGACGACGGACGGTCACCGGCCGTACCTGGAAGCGGTCGAATCGGCGTTCGGTGCGCAGATCGACTACGCCATGTTGGTCAAACTCTACGGCAACGACGGTGACCCGAAGTCGGCCGAACGGCGCTACAGCCCCGGCCAGTGCATCGGCACGGTGCCGACCGTGGTGTCAGGTCGGCCGGACCCCGAGCACATCTCTACGAGCTTCGTAGAGCGTCAGAACTGGACCGTGCGCGGGACGATGCGCCGATACACGCGGTTGTCCAACGGGTTTAGCCGGAAGATCGAAAACCACATGGCAGCCGTTGCGCTGAACTACTTCAGCTACAACTTCATCAAGATTCATTCGACGCTGCGCACGTCCCCTGCGATGGCAGCTGGAGTCACGGACCGCCTGTTTGACGTGTCCGACCTCGTGGCGTTGCTCGTGGAATCCGAGAAAAAAGCCGCGTAGGGCTGGATAGAATCCGGGCCGATGGCCAAGCGCATATCCGCGGGTATCGGCAACAAACGCTCCCATGGGAAGGCGTAGAATTGAGGTTCTATGACGAAACGAGCAACGACGGGTAAAGGTGAGAAGGGCCCCGAGGTTCCGGCGATTGATCTGGATTTCACCACCACCGTAACTCGACTCCTTCAGATTCGCCCAGAGCAAACACGCCAGAAGCGGACGCCTGAGAAGATCGACGCGATGGACGCGAAACGTTCAGCCCGCCAGAGGGCGAAACGACAGGCGAAACAGCCGTAAGAAGTCTGTTATATTCTGCTCGTACCAATGCGAGCCGCAAACACCAAACCCCGCGCCAACTCGACGACAGAAAGCCTGTCGTTTTGGGAGTTCTTCGCAGGGGGGGGGCTGGTGCGCGCTGGACTCGACACCGGCTGGTCCTGCAAGTTCGCCAATGACTTCGATCTAAAAAAAGGCCGCGTCTATCAGGACAACTGGGGCGACAAAGAACTCCAGATCGGTGACGTTCGCAAGGTCCCCACCTCCGACTTGTCGGGTGTATGCGACTTGGCGTGGGCGTCTTTTCCTTGTCAGGACCTGTCGCTCGCTGGTGGCGGTGCCGGCCTCAAGGGCGAACGCTCGGGAACGTTCTGGCCCTTCTGGAATTTGATGAAGGGTGTTATCAAGGACAACCGCGCCCCGCGCATGATTGTCCTTGAGAACGTCTGCGGCACACTGACATCTCACGGCGGGAAGGACTTCGCCACGATTTGCGCGGCGCTCCACAAAGAGAACTACCGGCTAGGCGCTGTGGTTGTGGATGCGGAGCTATTTGTACCGCAGTCACGCCCTCGTCTCTTTGTCGTCGCGGTCCAGAAGACCGCGATGATTCCCGACTCACTTATCAGCGCAACGCCGATTAAGCCGTGGCACACGGACGCGCTCCAGACGGCGTACGAGAACCTGTCCGATGCAGTGAAGGCGTCATGGATATGGTGGCGTGTCGCGGCCCCAGGTAGGCGTAAACTCGGTCTTGCGGACCTGGTTGAAGATGCGCCGGATGACGTGGAGTGGTTCACCGCCGCCGCTACTAAGCAACTACTCGGCATGATGACGCCGATCAATCACGCGAAGGTGACCCTGGCGAAGGGCCTTGGTTCTCCCGTCGTCGGAGCCATCTACAAGCGGACGCGCCCGAACAAGGACGGCGAACGAGTCCAGCGCGCCGAAGTCCGATTTGATGACATCTCGGGGTGCCTCCGCACTCCAGCTGGCGGGTCCAGTCGTCAGGTGTTATTGATCGTGAACGGCCAGTCGGTACGCGCCCGTCTGATTTCCAGCCGTGAGACGGCCCGCCTAATGGGGCTGCCCGATACCTACAAGCTGCCCGACAATTACAACGAGTCGTATCACCTCACGGGCGATGGCGTCGTGGTGCCAGTGGTGCGCCATCTTGCCGCCCACCTTTTTGAGCCGATTCTGAACGCACAGCGCGCAATCGTCGCGTCATGAGCGTAATCCCGTGCCGGGCAAACGAAGACCTGAAGCTCCTGATAGCTGAGTACGCCGAGGTTCTTCGCACCGAAGGACATACGCTCGGCGCTCACGGCCTCCCCGCGGACGAGTTTTACCGCACGGTTTTCCGAGGCGCGATAGAACGCCTCCGTGGGCAGTTCTCCGCAACGATGAGCGAGAAGCGAGACTTCGCCCGGCATGTCCTCAATAACATGCAGGACCGAAACCTGATCACGGACTGGGAACCGGCTGGCGGGGAAAATCGCCACGACTACATCGTCAATATGCCGTCCGGCAGGGTCGCCGCCGTCGAACTTAAGGGCTGCTTGGATGGAAACAACACGAACATTTTCACGCGCCCTGCGAACGCCAACGAGTTCGTAATTTGGAGTGTCTGCACCAATCCGGGCGCGGACCCACGCGGCAACGTGTGGTCGGGCCTTCATACACGGCTTGGTGCTGAGATCGTCGCGAACAATATCCGCGTTGACGGCGTGGTCGTTTGGGACATGATCTGTGGGACCGTGGGCCGACCGTGCCCAAAGACCGAGCATGCCCCCGACAGACTTACGGCTGTAGGCCCGTATCTTCTTCCCCCGCCATGCCTGTATGTCTTTCCGTCCACGGTGCCGACCGTGCGGAATAACCCTCAAACCAACGCTCAGGCTCTCACCGATGTGCATTTCCTGAATGCCCTTCATACGGGTTTCCAAGGGCAGGACAGCGAGGTCCATTACGTAGATTTTTCAGTCCAACACGCCGGGGCCAACACCCAGAGGAAAACCGTCGTAAGGCGGGACGGCCAAATCGTCAAGGAGTCGCCGTTTATCGACCTCCGACGCGAGTAGATTGGGTGTGCGAAAGGCTCAATTCCCCAGAATTGTTATGCAGTCCCGGATTCAAAGTAGCCCACTACCCAGAATCCACCCTATGGTCAGACGTCTCTCAACTGCCGCGTTGCTCGCCCTGGTGGTCGCCCCGGCCCTGGATTTGGGCGCGAATCAGGCGATTCAGCCCGTATTCACGGTCTCTTTTGCGGCCGGCGCCCGCCCGGAGCCGGTCACGGGCCAAGTCTACGTCGCCATCAGTCGGGTCAATGACCGACAGACGCCCATTCGGCAGACAGGTCCAGTGGGAGCTCCGCTTTTTTCGGTGGCCGTCACTGACCTCGCCCCGGGCGCCGACGTCCGGTTCAGCCCGTCTGTCGAGGGCCACCCCGTCGCAACCCTGGCGCAACTGCCCCCAGGAGAGTACTGGGTACAGCCCTTCGTCAATGTCTACACCCGGTTCCCGAGGGCCGACGGCCACACCGTCTGGCTTCATATGGACCAGTGGGAGGGTCAGGACTGGAAAACCTCCCCGGGGAACCTCTTTGGCGACCCTGTCAAAGTCACCGTCAATCCTGCGGCAGGCATCCCCATTCGGCTGGTGGCCGACAAGGTCATCCCGCCCATCACACCCCCGGCCGATACCGAGTACGTCAAGCGCTTCAAAATCCAAAGCGACATCCTGACCAAATGGTGGGGACACCCCATCTTTCTCGGCGCCACCGTGCTGCTGCCGCGCGACTACGACACCCATCCGAACGTGAAGTACCCGATCGTCTTCCAGCACGGGCACTTCTCCACCGCCGCGCCAGCCGGCTTTGATCGTGACGAGGCCTTCCGAAAATACTGGCTGGCTGATGGCACACCTCGCGTGATCTACGTCACGCTGCAGCACCCATCGCCGTACTACGACGACTCGTATGCCGTTGACTCAGAAAATAACGGACCGTTCGGCGACGCGATTCTCAGCGAACTGGTGCCGGCCATCGAAACCCGCTTCCGCGTGATCCGCGAGCCCTGGGCGCGCGTCCTGACCGGCGGCTCCACGGGCGGGTGGATCGCACTTGCCCTCCAGGTGCTGTATCCCGACTTTTACGGCGGCACCTTCTCGCTCTGCCCGGACGGCGTGGACTTCCGCTATCACCAGATTGTCAACATCTACGAGGACCCCAACGCCTACTGGCTCGACCGCGACTGGACCCGCATCGAACGTCCCAACCAGCGCCGCCCCGACGGCAACATCGTCTCCATGATGAAAGACGAGAACTGGTACGAACTCGTCGTCGGCGACAAGTCGCGGTCAGGCGGTCAGTGGGATATCTGGGAGGCGACGTACTCTCCCGTCGCCGCCGACGGTTATCCGCAGCGACTGTGGGACAAAAAGACTGGCGTCATCAACAAGACCGTGGCAGAGGCGTGGAAGCAGTACGACTTGCGGCACCTTCTCGAAACCAACTGGACGACGCTCGGGCCGAAGGTGGCGCACAAGACACACGTCTACATTGGCGACATGGATTCGTACTACCTGAACATGGGCGTGCGGCAGCTCGATGATTTCTTCCGCGAGCGCGCCAAGGACCCGCCGTTCACCGGCGAAGTCGTCTTCCAGCCGATGGCCCCGCACTGCTGGGGGCCACGCGGCGCCGACCTGCATCAGCGCATGGTGAATCACATCGTGAAACACGCGCCGAGGGGTGCCGACGTCACGGCCTGGCGCTACTGACCGTTCGGAGGTCCCGGGCTTCAGCCCGGGGCGAACGGCTCGTCAGTGGACGCGTGAGGTCACGTCGAAGTACGACGCGATCCGGCCCGCGCGAAAGTCGCGCACGAGCGTCGCGACGGGGTCCAGGACGTTGGCGCGGCCGTCGGGTCCCTGCGGCACACCCAGGTAGCCGTCTCGTGGCGACACCGAACGGATGATCACGGTGTTTTGGTCAACGGGCAGACCGGCCAGATTGGCGTAGAACGCACGCCACACTCCGTTGCGGAACAGGTACTGCTCCACATTGGACGTATAAAACGCGCCCACCGTGGCGCCGTGGTCCCGCACATAGCGCCCGACCGCACGCAGCGCCTTGTCGCCGGCAAAATCCCCGACGACCGGGACGATAAGGTTGCGCTCCTGCATCACCTTCAGCGCCAGGAACTGCTCTTCGGTAGCAAGGTAGCCTCGCCGCGCGCCCGTACCATCGTGCTGCCGCATCAAGTCTGCGTAGGTCGGAAAGTTGCTGCGCCCACGGCCGGAACGTCCGAAGCCCGACCGTCCACCCGCCAGGCTCGCCGCACTGGACGAATACGTGATCGACGGCCCGAACCGCACGAACTGATCGTAGATGTCTTCGATGCCGGTGATGTCCTCGGGCGCAAGGCGGAACCCACGCGTGATCGTCAGGTGCTCCAGTATCTCGGCCAGTGTCGCCTCACGAAGATCCCCCATGGACACCGTGCGTGCATACGACATGAAGATGTCGTCCACCGTCGAAGATGTCGTGAGACCTTCGGGCCGTGGCCGGGCAAACAACCGCCCGACAAAGTCTGCGCGGTCGCGCGACAGCTCGAACAGCGCCTTGTACATCAACTGCGTCTGCAGATTGCCGCGCCGGATATCCACGATGAACGCCATCTGCGGCTTCAGGGCCAGCAGATACGTGAAGTTCTGGTCGGGGGCCACACCCAGATAGACGCGGCCGGGGCCAGCCGCCTTTTCAAGCATGGGCACGACGTACTGAAACGTGTGCTCGTTCGACACCAGGTTGTCGGACTGGAAGTAGCCGCTGGGCTCCGAGAACGCTTCGACCAGCGCCCAGTACTCCGCGTTGCCCAGCCGGTCCGGCAGCGGGCCGGTCTCCACCCGCAATCCCGGCGCGCTGGCCAGCGAGGCCAACCCGAGCGCCAGCGCCAGGAGGCTGGCCGACACGCCGCGCCGCCAGGTCAAGACGTCATCACCTGTTATGTGCGAGGACGTCGTAGTACGACTGGATGCGGCCAAGGGCGACATCCCGCAAGAGCGGGGCGACCGGGTCGAGCAACTGGGCGGATCGCGATCGGGCGGTCGTCGCACAGGCGTTGAAACACGACCGCACGAAGGCACTGCCTTCATCGATCGGCATCGTTGCCACATTGGCGTAGTAGGCCTGCCAGGTGTTGTATTGAAACAGGTACTGCTCAACGTTTGACGTGTAAATCGTGCCGACGATGGCGTGATGCGCCTTCAGGTAATCGGCCACCTGGCGAAGCGCCTTGGTGCCCGCGAAGTCGCCGACCACGGGCACCACCAGATTCCTGAGTTGCATCGAGCGCAGGCGACCATACAGCGCTTCGCTCGCCAGATACCCTCGCGACTCACCGGCTTGATCGGTGGCCTCCATGAGGTCCTGATAGGTCGGGTACCGGCCCATCCGGCCGGTGTTCGCATAGGCCAGCGCCGGTCCTCCGTAGAGGAAAGCCGACAGGACGTACTCGATCCCGGCGAAGTCCTCGGCGGTCAGAGCAAACCCATGCTGCACGCCCAGATGCTGCCGGATCAGTTTCAATGTTTCCTGAAACCGTTCAGGCGACTGCGGCACGCTGGTGAACGCGGCCATGATCTGGCCAATCGGCGCATCTTCGGCGAGTCCGCCTGGCCGTTCACGGGAAAACAGGCGTGAGAGGAAGTCGGCCCGCGTGGGCGACAGCTCAAGCAGCGCCTTGTACATCAATTGCAGCCGCAGATTGTCGCGGCGGATGTCCACGATGAACGCGATGCTGGGCTGGAGCGAGGCAATGTACGTGAAATTTTGATCGGGCCCCACGCCGAGGTAGGCGCGGCCCGAGACCCAACGCCGCTGCAGTTCGGGAATGACCCACTGGAATGTCAGCTCATTGCTGACGAGGTTGTCGGACTGGAAGTAGCCACCGGGCTCCGACATCCCGGAAACGAGGCCCCAGAACTCCTGGTCGGACAGCCTGTCTGGAACGGTGTGGTCCAGCGCGCCGGCGCGCGGCGCGGCCACCAGCAGCAGAAGGCAGACGGCCGCCCGCGCTAGCGGTTCAACGAGAACAGTCCACCAGCGTCGCACTTGTTGGCCTTGACGTCGGCGAGGATGGGGCGGTACCAGGAGAGCAGACCGCCGCCCCCTCCGCGCCCGCCGCCACTCTGGGAGTAAACGAACGTGCTGGCGTCGTCGAGGGGCAAGGTCGCGACGTTCCCGCAGAACGTGTACCAAAGCCCGTCCTGCGTCAGGTACTGCTCCACGTTGGACAGGTAAAACGCCGACACCAGCCCGCTCCGGTCACGGATGTACTTCCCGACATTCCGAATGGCCTTCGGCCCGCCGAAGTTTCCCACCACCGGCACCAGCAGGTTCTTCGTCTCGAGATCCTTCATGAATGTGAAGTGCTCGTCACTTGCGAGGTAACTGCGCGACACACCGGCGCCATCATCGGCCACCATCAAGGCCTGGTAGTTGACAAAGTTGCCCCGCCCGCCGGTGCCCCCGCTGCTTGACGAATAGGTGAGGCTCGGACCAAACCAGTAGAAGTTGTAATAGACGTACTCGATGCCGGCCAGGTCGTCTTTGGACAGCGGAAACTCATGCGCGCGAGTCAGATGGGCCCCGATGGCCGCGAGATTTTCCTTATAGAGAACTTCGCTCGATTCCACTCCGGCGAATGCCGCGAACAGCTCCTGCGCCGAGGACCGTGCGGTCAGCCCTTCGGGCCGCTTCTTTGAGAACAACTTCGACACGAAGTCTGCACGGTCCTCCGACATCTCGAAGAGCGCCTTGTACATCAACTGCGTGTGCAGGTTGCCCCGCCTGACGTCGATGATGAACACCATGCGCGGCTTGAGCGCCGTGATGTAAGTGAAGTTCTGCTCGGGGCCCACGCCCAGATAGACGCGGCCGGGCCTGGTCACGGTCTGCAGCTCGGGAATGATCGACTGCATGTAAATCTCGTTCGAGACCAGGTTGTCGGAGCGGAAGTTCCCACCTGGTTCCGACAGACTCTCGATGAGCGCCCAGTACTCGGCGTCCGACAGCTTGTCGGGCAGGGTCTTGAGGGCCGCCGACGCAGGCGCCTGCGGTGGCGCCTGCTGGGCCGATGCCGCGCCCATCCACAGGACGAGCGCCAAGCCCACGACAGTCAGTCCGTGACGGAAAGGCATGACGGGTGTCGGCCGGGATGCTACCACGAAGGCGCACAGCCAACTACCGACCGTGCGACCTCGCGATTGCGGCTCGAAGCGCCTCGATTGTCTCGGGCGATCCCGTGAACAGCCCTTCCGGATACCGGCTCTCGGCCGACATGTTCCGATAAATCGACGCCGCCTCATACAGGTTGAGTCCCAGGCCAGCCAGATACTGGAGCCGGAGGTTCCGGTCGCGGTTGATCTGCGCGCCGGCCAACCAGCCGCCCATGTCCTCTTTGCGCCCGCCATACGTGCCGAACAGGTCCACGGCCGAGAACACGCCGATCTCGGACAACGACTTCGCCACCGCCGCGTTGGCTGGGTCATTGAGCCGCGCCTGAACGCGATCGACATCGATTGGCTTGGGGTCGAGCTGGCCCACCAGAACCAAATCGTATCCCTGACCGTTAATCGTGTTGGCGAACACGACGCCCTGCGGGAACGCATCAAGGAACGTCGCAATCTCGCTTTTGACCGCCGCGTCGCTGCTCTCGTAGAGCTGCACGAACAATGTCACGACGCCGCCGGGATTCAGGTGTTCCTTGACCACGTCGAAGAACTCGCGCGTGTAGAGCGTGGCCGCGCCCTTCACCCAGGGATCGAGCGGGTCTGACGTGACCGCGTCGAACTTCTCCTTGGTCGTCAGCAGGAAGTGGCGCGCATCGTCGAGATGCACGCGCACTTTCGGGTTCTGCACCACGCCGAAGTTGTGCTCCGAGAAGTACTTCGACACCACCTCGGGCACGAGCGGCTCGATCTCGGCAATGGTGACTGCCGTCAGCACCGGGTCGATCGAAACGGCACCCGCCGTGACGCCCGCGCCGCAGCCGATGACCAGCACCGACTTCGGGTTCTCGGGGATCAGTGTGGTCATGTGGCCGAGCAGGCGCTGCAGGCGCATGTCCTGCGGCTCACTGGACGCCTGGACCTTGCCGGCGTTGTGATAGTTCAGCACACCGTTTGGCGTCCGCGACACCGCCACCGACGCGGTCATGCCTTCACCCATGTAGATGATCTCGTTCTGTCCCACCCAGGTCGCCGCGTAGCGGCCGTAGGCCACGAGCAGCCACGGCATCGGGGGCACCGAGCGCGCGAGCAGGCCCGCGCCACCTGTGACCACGATCAAGAGGAACATCGTCGCCAATTGCGTGCGGCCCTTGCCGGCATCGTCAGCGGCAGACGCCAGCATCATGAGTCCGGCGATGGCAGAAATTCCGATGAGCACCATCTGCGTGTGCTGGGATCCGATCCACGCCACGGCGAGCAGGCTGGCAAACAGCGCGCCGACGATGGCGCCGACGGTATTGGCGGCGTAGACTCCGCCAACCAGCCGCGCCGGGTCCTGGCCCTTGCTGGCCACGGACGCGAGCGCCAGAGGGAAACTCATTCCCCAGAGGATCGCGCCAGGCAGAATGACAAACGTGGCCCGCATGAGGTCAAGCTGGAAATTCATGAACGGCTGGCCCGACGTGATCTGCGGGTTGATCGGCCAGAACGGCATGGAGGCATTGGTCATGTAGGCGGCATACGCGAGCGCGACGCACAGCAGCATCTGCGTCCAGCCCAGTGCCGCACGCGGGTTCTTCAGGCTGCGCGCCATCGAGGCGCCCAGGCTGCTGCCGATGCCAAGACCCACGAGAAACACGGCCAGGATCAAGGAGAAGGTGTAGACCGTTGCGCCGAAGAGCAGCGACAGGACACGCGTCCAGATCACCTGCGCCGCAAGGGCGGTCAGGCCTGACAGGGCGATCGTGAAATAGACCACACGCGATCCCGGCGCGGGACCAACCACGGCGCGGCCCGGATCGGGCGCATCGTACGGGGCACGGCTCGCGATGGCCAGGGCCAGCAGGCCCACAATCACGTTGAGGGCCACGGCCACAAACGTGGCGGTGGCCATGTCAAACACGCGCAACAGATAGAAGCCCGCCAGCAGACACCCGACCACGGCGCCGGCGATGTTGCCGCCGTAGAAGAAGCCGAGCCAGCCCACGCCGCGTGGCGTCGCTTCCACCCAACGGGAAATTGCCGGCAGGGTGGCGCCCATCATCAGCGTTGGCGGCAACAAGACGACCGCCGCCACAAGGCCACGCATGAAGACGCTGAACTGGCCGGTGCCGGCAATGGCCGTGTAGACGCCGCCCAGCAGGGGCACGACGACGAGCACCAGGAGACCGCAGATACCAATCCCCAGTTCGAGATACGCGTACATCCTCAGTGGATGGTGCTGCGCCCCGACATACTTGGGAAAGAGCCAGCTGCCCAGACACATGCCACCCATGAACGTGCCCAGCAGCACCCCCAGCGAGACCGCCGACGAGCCCAGCGACAACTGAAGCATCTGAAACCAGACAACTTCGTAGATCAGGGCGGCGCAGCCGCTTCCGACAAACAACGCCAGCATGGCTGGCAACACACGTTCAGCGACAGGAATCTGGGAAACACGCTCGGTCATGGTTCCCGCATACTACCAGAGGGTCGCTGGCGTTTACCCCGTGGCTCTTCATTGCGCGGCGTGGGTACGTCGGAGCCGTGATTTCCACGCAATCCCTGCGCGGCCGCTTCGCCGTTCTGATGGTCGCCGGCCCCCCGTCGGCGTTCTACTTCGACCGGGACGCAATCGCCCGCGCCGTTCCTACAGCCCACCCCATCTTCGAAACGGGCATCTTGCTCACTTCTGGATTAATCGTCCCGGAGTTTTTCACCCTCACCACGGGCCGGCTTGAACGTGGCGTCGCGATTGAGCCCGGCGTCTTCCTGTTTGGCGGGTGACGAATCGGCGGGCGCATGTCCGGCACTCATCCGCAGCGATCGCCATTTCAGCTTCAGATCCGCCAGTCGGTGACGTGGTGCCGTGTAGCCATAGGCCCGGTACTGGCCAGGCGACACTCGCCCTTTCTTCGCAACGAAGGCGACGATGCGATCGGCCCATTGATTGACGGCTTCGATCACCTCGGGCCGCCGCTCGAGGTCCTCCGCCTGATTGTCGCTATAGACTTCCCCGTCTCCGAACTGCTCATAGGTCCAGAGATCGTCGGGCACTTCGACGCCACCATAGCGGCATTGCCAGACGAGTGGCGCGTACGCGTCGCGCATGTTTTCGAATGGCTCGCGCGCCGGATCGAAGTATTGCTTGTGGCGAAGCATCGTTGGGCGCCCGTCATCGTCCAGTTCGGTGCCGCCTCCGTCGCCATAGCAGAGGAACGCCGCGGTTCGCCCTTCGAGATGGTTCAGGCTGAGCGCCTGCCACTCCGGCGATCGCTCGAGCTGCATCGCCCGCTCCGGGTCCTTGTGTCCGATAAGATCTTCGCGCGGGTTGCCGCCATTCATGCAGACCAGCCGATCGAACATCAGCTTCAGGTTGCTGGAGGGGCCGTACCAGTTGACCGGACCGATGACGATCCAGGCATCGGCCAGATCGAGTCGCGCATACATATCGAGATCCCACATCAGGTCGGGCTCGTCGCGGTTGTCTGGTTCATAACAGTTGCACGGCCACACGCACAACGACATCGCCGTGGAGACGCAGGCGTTGCAGCTCTGGATGCGGGCACGCCCGTAGACGTTGCCGAGATCCTCCAGGTCGATCTCCCACTCCTGCGGCAAGCGATCGGCCACGCGCAACGCCAGCGTGCGCGCCTTGCTGTCGACGCCCGGGCAGTTGTATTGACGACGGTCGGATCCGGCAATCACCAGGACACGGAACGGTCTCTGGTCGGGCGGCAGGGTACCGTTGTCATCATTCGGCTTCATCGTCGGGTTCCTGAGTCGTTGAGTGACCAATGTTTGGATCGGCTTCAATGCGTACAGGGACAGATTTCGACCCCGGCGTCTTGGACAATTGATCGTGGTGGGTGATCGGCACCAGCACGTTACATTCGGGGTAGTAGGACGCGACAGTTCCGCGCGGTATCCGATAGGCAATGAGCTTGAGGCCGCCAAGAGCGCGGTGATGGCCATCGTCGACATCAGTCACGAGCCGCACTATCTGTCCGTCGGTCAGTCCCGCTTCCGCGATATCGTCCTGATTCATCAGCAGGACGTCGCGTGTACCTTCAATGCCACGATATCGGTCCGAATAGCCGTAAATCGTGGTGTTGAACTGGTCATTCGACCGCATGGTCAGCAGGCGGTAGCGACCCGGTGCATCGGTAAAGCCGAGCGAATTGAGCCGCCCCGGATCGGTGAACACCGCTTTGCCGCTATCGGTCTTCCAGATCCGCTCATGCGCGCCATTGCCGCGATAGAAGCCGCCCGCCTCGAACATCCGCTGGTTAAAACCTCGGAAGTCCTCGGGATAGGTCGCTTCGATCAGGTCGCGGACAAGGCTGTAATCGGACGTCCATTTCTCCCATGTGACCTTGGGATTCGGCTGTAGCGTCGCTTTAGCCATTCCGGCAACAATCGCGAGTTCGCTCTTCAGATCAGGCGACGCGGGAGAGCGATGACCGATTGATCCGTTGATCATCGAAAAGCTGTCCTCGCTCGTAACCGCCTGGTTGCCGCTGTCCTGCTTGTCGATTTCGGTGCGTGTCAAACAGGGCAGGATATAGGCTTTTTCCCCGGGGAACAGGTGGCTGCGGTTGAGCTTGGTCGATACCATCACCGTCAGGTCTTGCCGCGGCCAGTGCTTTTCCATCCGGTCGAGATCGGGCACCGCGCGCATCAAATTGCCGCCAAGACAGATGAATGCCTTCACCTTGTCGGCAAACAGGCTTTCGGCTGCTTCGACAACGTTCATGCCATCTTTGGTGGGCGGGTCGAACCCGAACAATTCCTTCAGCTTGTCGAGTGGCACAAGATGCGACTTTTCGGCAATTCCGACAGTCCGTTGGCCCTGCACATTGCTGTGACCGCGCACCGGACAGCATCCTGCTCCCGAGCGTCCAATATTGCCTCGCATCAGCAGCAGGTTGACCAGCATCGCGATATTGAGCGCACCATGGGTGTGTTGCGTCAAGCCCATGCCATAGACGCCGATCACTTTTTCGGCAGCAACATAGACTGCCCCGGCGTCCTCCAGCGCTGCGCGCGCGAGGCCGCTTTCCCGTTCGATTTCGCTCCATTCCGTGGCGCGGACCGTTTCGAGGAATGCGTCAAAGCCGGTTGTATGCTGTTCGATAAATGCGGTGTCGAGAATCCGCGGCGCGCCCTGTTCGATCGCAGCATCGTCGGCAGCCAGCACGACTTTGCAAAGACCCACGATCGCGGCCACATCGCCGCCCGATTTGAGCTGATGGTATTGGTCGGATATCTTGGTTTCTTTGCCCGTCAGCATGTCGAGCGGGCTTTGCGGATTGACGAAAGACACCAGCCCCTGTTCGATAATCGGGTTAAAAGTGACGATCTTTGCACCACGCTTTTTCGCCGCCTGAAGCGGGCGAAGAAAACGCGAGCTGTTGGTTCCGGGGTTCTGGCCGAAAAAGAAGAAACAATCGGTTTCTTCCAGATCATCCCACACGATGGTGCCGACCGGCGATCCGATCACCTTGGTCAACCCAACCGAAGTTGTTTCGTGGCACATGTTGGAACTCTGCGGCAAATTGTTGTTGCCATAGAGCCGGGCAAACAGCGCATAGAGGTAGGACGCCTCAAGACCTGCATGGCCAGAGGCGTAGAACATTACGGATTCCGGGTCGAGCGGCTTCAGTGTTGCCCCAATGTCTGCAAAGACTTCGTCCCAGCTGACCGCGACATAACGATCGCTGGCCCGGTCGTAGCGCATCGGGTGCGTCAACCGTCCTGTTTTTTCCAGGTCATGATCCTTCCACTCGCGCAATTCGGTGACCGTGTGACTGTCCCAGAAGTTCGGCTGGCAACGCGCACTGGTGAGTTCCCACAACGTCGACTTGGCACCGCTTTCGCAAAATTCGAAGGCTGAGTAATTCGCCGGCTTTGGCCAAGCACAGCTGCTGCACATTACGCCCTTCGGCTTGTTGAGACGACGCAAGCTGTCGAGCGCGGCGGGCGTGGCCCACGTTTCACCAAAGGCCTGTGCGATGCCTTTCAACGATCCCCAACCACCTGCCGGGCCCGAGGAATGCGGAAAGTCAGTGTCGTCTGCCATGCGTCAGCTCCTCAATATGCGCTCAGATGACGCACGTGATCTCTCCGGACGTCAGGCGCCGTTGCAGCGCATAGCGCGCGACGGCGGGCCGGTCATTTCATATTGTCTGGGCTGTGGCTTGGGCGGGTCTCCGGACGAGTGTCGGTATATAGATGGCGCCGACAACCGCGCCGTACAGGATGTGCAGAACGAACTCCGCCAACACGCCCATCATGCCGAGATTCGACATGAACGCACCTGGCGCGGGCATCATCTCCGGAATCAGCGGGTGCATCATCGGCATCATACCCATGACCATGCCACCAATGATGGCGTGTATGAATCCGAATCCGGCGCCGATCAGGGCGCTCGACCGGTGGGTAAGCGTCTCGAACCCCCACGCGTAAATCAGCGCGATCAATCCGGAAATCATCAGGTGCATGACCATCCCCACCATGAAGGCGGCCGTACCAGGCTCGAGCAGCATGGTCCCGAGCATCATCTCGAGATTTGCCGGCATCCCCATGGCACGCCCCATCGCAAGGCCCATCGACATCACGACTCCACCGACGACACCGGCCAGAAACGCTCTTCCGAGATTCATCATTGTCCTCCTGCTGCCTTCACGCTCTGCGTTCTGTCACACGGTAGAGGGTTTCGATCCCATGGGCCTGTTTAATAGTGAACAGCGACAGCGGTGGGCGGGGCACTCGGGTCAGGGTCCGCCGCCGAACCGCCGCGATACTTGCCGGGTCTCACAGCATGGTTCTGTTGGTGGTCACCCCTTCAACCATCGCCGCAGTAGCCATCGGATCGTCGGCGTGAGACGCGTGCGGTTGTAGGCGTCGGCCGCTTTCTTGATCGCGTCCGCCTGGGTCGGGTAGGCGTGGATGACGCTGGCCAGAGTACCCAGTCCGATGCCCGCGACCATCGCCAGGGTAATCTCGTTGATCATCTCGCCGGCATGGCTCGCGACGATCGTCGCGCCGAGAATGCGATCGGTCCGCTCCTTGATATGGATCTTCACGAAACCCGTCTCCTCGCCGTCGGCGATCGCGCGGTCCACGTCGTGCATCGGGATGGTGAACGTCTTGACCGGAATACCCCGCTCGCGCGCCTGTCGCACGTAGAGGCCCACATGGGCGATCTCCGGATCGGTGTAGGTGCACCAGGGAATCGTCAGGGCACTCAGTCGCTGGCGGCCGAGGAACAACGCGTTCCTGACCACGATGCGCGCCGACGCGTCGGCGGTATGCGTGAACTTGTGCTCAAGGCAGGCGTCACCGGCGGCGTAGATGAGCGGATTGCTGGTCTGCAGGAAGTCGTTGACCCGGACGCCGGTGGCCGCGTCGCAGTCAACACCCGCGGCCCCCATGTCGAGTCCCTCGACATTCGGCAGCCGGCCCGTGCCGACGAGGATGGCATCGACCGCGACCGTGCTCTGGTAGTCGTCGCTGACCAGATCGACGAGCGTCTGCCCGGCTTCCACACGGACGCGGACGACGTCGGTGTTGAGCCGCACCTCGATGCCATCGCGCGCGAAGGCATCGGACAGCAGCTGCGCGGCGTCGCGCTCTTCCTGAGGCAGGAAGAGCGGCCATCGTTGCGCGATGATGGTCTGCGCCCCGAAGCGGCAGAACGCCTGCGCCAGCTCGCAACCGAGCGGGCCGCCGCCGACGACGAGCAGGCGGCGCGGCAGCGCGGTCAAGTCGAAGACGTTCTCGTTGGTCAAATAGCCGGCCTCAACGAGGCCAGGAATCGACGGCGTGTCCGGCCGCGCGCCAGTCGCGATGAGCGCCTTCTTGAAGCGCAGTCGCGTGCCATCAACTGTGAGCGTATCGGTTCCGGTGAAGCGCGCCTGTCCGAAGAACACATCGACACCGGCGGCGACCAGGCGACGCACCGAATCTGCGCGACTGATGCGGGCGCGAATACCGCGCATGTGCTTCATCGCCGCGGGAAAGTCGACGCGGACATCGTCGGGAGTCTGGGCGCCATACTGCTCGGCACGGCGCATCTCGGCGTACACACGAGACGTGCGGATGAGGGCTTTCGACGGCACGCAGCCCACATTCAGGCAGTCGCCGCCGAGCAGGTTGCGCTCGATGAGCGCGACCTTCGCGCCCAGTGCCGCCGCAGCGTGCGCCGCCACCAGTCCTGCCGTGCCCGCGCCGACCACCACCAGGCTGTACCGGCCCGCCGGCTGCGGATTCCGCCAGTCGGCGGGATGCACGTTGTCCAGCCGCTCGCGCTCGTAAGCGTCCTGCGGGGTTGTCGCGGATGTGTCGTCGTGTTGCTGCATCGTGATGTTCTGTGGGTGAAGAAAGCGGCTACAGCCAGCCCCCGCGAAATCCGGCGCGCCGCAACCCGGCGCCGACATAGGGACAGTCCCTCATGAGCCGCCAGATCAGTTGGGTGCGGTGGTTTTCGATCATCATGACCACGATGCCCTGGTCGAGCCCGAAGAGCCCGGCCGAGACCCAGGCGCGCTTGTCGTCGCGGGAGATGGTTGGATTGAAACTGCTGGCGTATTGCAGGTTTGACAGGTTCTCGGGATAGCGGTCAAGCATGGTGCGGGCGGTGCCTAAGACGAGCTCAGGCGCGAATGGTAGCGATGCCAACGCCGCCCACCCGCACAAGGTGCCGTCATCTGGCCCGTAGGGAACGCCCCGCGCGGCATAACCAAAGAGGCGGCGTGGTTCATCAGTCAGCTCGGGTTCCTGATGGCTCGGGCCGTCACAGGCTGTCACGCCCCAGCTGCTTTCGTCGTAACCGGCGAACCCGTGCGGGTTGCGCCGCGCGTATTCGCGCTGCACGTAGGTCGCGCGCCGGCTGTTCTCGAAATAGTCGCAGCCCTTCTCGCGCATGAAACGATCCTGGATGCCGCGAAAATCGATCCAGGCGTGTGAGAACTGGTGAATGAACAGCGGCCCCGCATACAGAAACTCGTAGCCATACAAATTCTCCCACTGGTAGGTCGCGGTCCAGGCCTCGAAGCTGTCGCCCGCAATCGAGTGCGTCGGCGAGCCCAGCGCGAGGACGTAGAGGACGATCGACTCGTTGTATCCATCCCACCCATAGTTCAGGAATCCACTTTCTGGTTTCCAGCCTTGCCTGATCGTGGCCAGCCCACCCTGTGACCACCGCCAGTCGACTCGAAGGTACAGCGTCTCGACGAGCGCGCGGAGCTCGGTTTCCTCGGGTGTCTTCTCGGCGAAGTACCGGCCGGCGGTCAGCGCCCCGGCGATGAGGAGCGCCGTGTCGATCGTCGACAGTTCCGAGCGCCAGACGCGAGCACCGGTGTGCATGTCGAGGAAGTGGTAGTAGAAACCCTTGTAACCGGTGGCCTCCGGACTGCCGCTCTGATCGCTGTCGCGGAAGAAACGTAGCGTCGCGAGACTGCGTTCGACCGCATCGGCCCGCGTCATCCAGCCCCGCTCCACCGCGATCGGATAGGCCGACAACGCAAATCCCACCACCCCGATGCTGGCCGGCGAGTGATCGCGCGTGGTGTCGGCGATCAGTCCGTTGGCCGGATTCACCGCTAGCAGGAAGTAGCTGAACGCGGCGTGCTGGAGCTGGTCGAGCGTCTGCTCGGTCATTGGCGGCTGGCCGGTCACGGTCACCTGGCGGCACTTCCGACGGATGGCTCGGGTGTAAGTTCCAGCGTGATGGCCGCGATCGCGTGCGGAGGGACGTCGACCTCGAAGCAGACTGTGCGGTCCACGCAGGTCACATCGAACGGCTCCTTCACGAGCCGGGAGGCCGCTTCGAGTTCCTGTACTTGCGCGCGGCTCAGATACTCCGGCTCGCCCATCTCGCGCCACTGCCTGCGCGGGTTCGCATGGTCCTGGTCGATGCGCTCGATGGTGGCCGCAAGGGGTGCGGAGACATCAGTCAAACGGATTTCCACGCGCTGCATCACGATGTCGTGGCGCGGTTGGGCGTGGTTGGTGAGAAACACCGTGATCGAACGGCTCTTGCGAACGACCCAGACATCGACCGTCTCGTGCGTGCCAACGACTGGAAGCAGCTCGTTGCCGAGGTGATGCAAGAGCTCGAAGGCGCGGTAGATCGGCTTTGGGATGCCATGGAGATTCAGCAGACCGAACCCGCCATGGAACGGGATCGAGGGAAAGTAGTTCTCCTCGAAGATGTCGGTGAAGGTCCAGTAGCCGTAACCCTCCACGAAGGGGTCCGTCTTCAACACGATCCTGGCGGCGCAGGCCGCAGCAAACGGCTCGTCGTGGTAGTGGTCCCGCGGATTGGAGGAGATGTTCCATTCGGTAAAATAGACGGGGCGGCCGCACGCCTGTTCGCACACGAGTTTCGCCCGGTCGCACAGGAGGTCGCGCGGGCTGTTGGCGAGCTGCTCCTCCGTGTCCGCGCCCTCGAAGCCGAGTGGGTCGGTCGGGTAGATGTGCGTACTGATGAAGTCCACTGGAAGGCGGTTCCGCTCGCAGTAGTCGATCAGCTCGTCGATCCACGCGGTCATGGCGGTTGCCGGGCCGCCGACGCGCAGCGATGCGTCTACGGTCTTGACGGCCTGAACGGTGTGGGCGTAGAACTTGAGGTAGTCGTCCTGCGTCCCCGTCCAGAACGCCGGGAGATTCGGTTCATTCCATACCTCGAAGAACCACTGGCGCACCTCGTCGATGCCGTAGCGTTCGACCCAATGGCCCACCAGCTTGCGGATGAGCGTGCCCCAGGCGTCGTAATCCTTGGGCGGCGTGATATTCCCCCGATAGTGAAAAACGGTTTCGGGCCCCGAAGCCAGCATCTCCGGCATGAAGCCCAGCTCGACAAAGGGGCGCATGCCGATCGACAGCAGGAAGTCGCAGATGCGGTCGGCGTTGAAGAAGGAGTAGAGCGGTGTGTCCTGGTGGGCGATGAGCGTGCCCATGTCATCCGAGAGCAGTCCGTGGAAGCGGACATGCCGGAAGCCAAGCTCGTCGTGGCAGCGGCGGAGCTGCTCCTGCCAATCCGCGCGGAGTGCGAGCGGCGCATGACCGCTGCCCACGGTGTGTTCCCAGGCGTGCTTGAGCGGCGTGCTCGTGGCCGACAGGCGGGAGCTGAAGGTCGCGGTCATGAACGTCGCCTCCACCGTTTGCCGGCGGGGTTGTGCCAGCCACCGGGAGGGCTGATTCGCGCGACCACTTTCGGTCCCCAAGTCCCCGGCGTGTATGCCTGCACGAGCGTCTTCGCCTTCAGGGCCGCATCGACGATGCGCCAGGCTTCTTCCGAATAATCCTGCCGGGCGAAGAGCGCGGTGTCTCCCTTCATGGCGTCGCCGAGCACGCGTTCGTACGCGGACGGCTCGCCAGTATCCGGTTCGTGACACGCAACAAGTTTCACCGCCTGCCCCGTCCTCTGGTCGTCGGGGTCCAGCACATTGAGGCCAAGCGCGAAGAGAATGTCTGGGCTGATCTGCAATCGCAACGAATTGGAATCAAGATCGAAGCCTTGAGGCAGATTTGCGGCTTGCCGGAGCCGGATCACGACCTCCGTGGAGGTGACGGGAAGACACTTCCCGGCCCGGAGGTAGAAAGGCACGCCCCTCCATCGATCCGAATCGATGTCCAGTCGCATGGCCGCAAACGTCTCCACTTTGGAATCCGTCGCCACACCCTTCTCCTTGCGGTACCCGCGGAATTGCCCGCGAACGAGGTGCGTCGTTTTCAGTGGCACGATGGTCTTGAGGACCTTGACTTTGGCGTCGCGAAGCGACTCACTGTCGGGGCCCGCCGCGGGTTCCATGGCCAGATGAGTCAGCACCTGGAACAGGTGATTCTGGATCACATCGCGGATGGCGCCCGTCTCTTCATAGAAGCCGCCCCGGCCCTGAACGCCGAAGTCTTCCGCCAGGGTGATCTGCACGCTCTCGATGTAGTGACGGCTCCAGACCGGTTCCAGAAACGCATTCGCGAAGCGGAAAAAGTGCAGGTTGTTCACGGCGCGTTTCCCGAGGTAATGATCAATGCGGAAGATATCCGACTCGGCAAAGGTGCTCAGGAGGATCCGATTGAGTTTCCTGGCGGAGGCCAAATCGCGCCCGAAGGGCTTTTCGACGAGCACGCGCGCGCCTTTGGCGCATCCGGATGCCGCCAGATGTTTCACCACGACGTCGAACATTTGGGGCGGAATGGCCAGATAGTGCGCCGGGCGCCGGGCTTTGCCCAAGGCCTTGCGCAGCGCCTGAAAGGTTTCCGGAGCGGAATAGTCCACGCGGACATAGCGCAACAGACCGCAGAGTTTTTTGCCTGCAGCAGAATCGGACACTCCGTGCTTCTTGATGCTCGCGCGCGCCCGCGCCCGGAGCTGGTCGTCGGACCAGTCCGAGCGGCCCACCCCGATGACCGGCACGTCGAGCTGACCGCGTTTCACCAGCGCGTGCAACGCCGGGAATATCTTCTTGAAGGCCAGATCGCCCGTGGCGCCGAAGAACACCAGGGCGTCGGACCTCACCAACGCCGTCATTTCGACTCCTTCATGGCCCGGTAGCGCCGGATCAGGTTGTTGGTCGAGCTGTCATGCGCCGGCTTGGGCGCGGTCCGGCTTTCAAGTTCCGGGATGATGCGTTGGGCGAGGGCTTTGCCCAGTTCGACGCCCCATTGGTCAAACGGACCGATGCCCCAGATCACGCCCTGGGTGAAAACGCTGTGTTCATAAAGCGCCACCAGGGCGCCGAGGATCGCGGGCGTGAGACGGTCGGCGAGAATCAGGTTCGACGGGCGGTTGCCCTCGAACACGCGGTGCGGCACCAGTTCGGCAGGCACGCCCTCGGCCCGGACCTCCTTGGGCGTTTTGCCAAAGGCGAGCGCCTCGGCCTGCGCCAGGACATTGGCCAGCAGGATGTCATGGTGCCGGCCCAGAGGCGTGAGCGCATGGCCGAACGCGATGAAATCGCACGGAATGAGTCTGGTGCCCTGATGGATCAACTGGTAAAACGAATGTTGGCCGTTGGTCCCGGGTTCGCCCCAGATGATCGGGCCGGTATCGTAGTCAACCGCCTTGCCGTCGATCCTGACATGCTTGCCGTTGCTCTCCATCGTCAACTGCTGCAGATACGCCGGGAACCGCTTGAGATACTGTTCGTAGGGCAGCACGGCGACGGTCTGCGCCCCGAAAAAATTGTTGTTCCAGACAGACAGGAGCCCCAGAAGCACCGGCAGGTTCTTCTCGAACGGCGCGGTGCGGAAATGTTCGTCCATTTGGTGAAACCCGTCGAGCAACGCGCGAAAATGGCTGTGACCGATGGCGACCATCGTCGCAAGACCGATTGCCGATCCCATCGAATAACGCCCCCCGACCCAGTCCCAGAACTCGAACATGTTGGCGGGATCAATGCCGAACGCCGCCACCTGTTCTGCGTTCGTGGACACCGCGACAAAATGTTTGGCCACAGCCTTGCGGTTGCCACCGAGGCCTTTGAGCAACCAGGCGCGCGCGCTTTGCGCGTTGATCATCGTCTCCATCGTGGTGAACGTTTTCGAAGCCACGATGAACAGCGTCTCGGCCGGATCGAGATCCCGGGTCGCTTCCACAAAGTCGGCGCCATCCACGTTCGACACGAACCGCACGGTCAGTCGGCGGTCGCTGTAATGCTTGAGCGCCTCGTGGGCCATCACCGGTCCAAGGTCGGAACCGCCGATGCCGATGTTGACGATGTTCCTGATGCGTTTGCCGGTGTGTCCCTTCCACTGGCCGTTGCGAACGCGTTGGGAGAAGCCCGCCATCCGGTCGAGCACGGCGTGGACATCCGGAACGACATTCTTGCCGTCCACGAAGATGTTCTGCCCTTTCGGCGCGCGCAGGGCCACGTGCAGGACCGCGCGCTGCTCCGTGACGTTGATCTTCTCGCCCCGAAACATGGCGTCGATGGCGGAGCGCAGGCCTGAATCCTCCGCCAGTTCCATGAGCAACGTGAGCGTCTTGTCGGTAGTCCGGTTCTTTGAGTAATCGAGAAACAGACCTGCGGCCTCGACCGTGAGCCGCTGCCCCCGCTTCGGGTCATCGGCGAACAGCTTCCGCAGGTGCAGCTTCTTGACCTGCTTATGGTGGGAAGCAAGGGCCTTCCACGCGGAACGTTTCGTGAGGGGTGGCAGGTGGGGGGGCCTGCTGGATTCGGCGGACGCTTTCCATTTGCCGGCTTCCTCCCACAGGCGAAACCCTCCAAGGAATGCGTTGGCGTTGTTGCCCGCCCGGCAGCCGGGTGGCAGTTCCTTGAGATTGTTCACATTGCCTCCCCCGATGACGACATCGCGGGGTTCGAGCGCGGCGATCAGGCGGCTCACCACGTCCGTGACGTATTTTTGCCATTTCTTTTTTCCTACGTCCTCCAACTTCTGAGCACTCACGTAATCCTCGAAGGTGCCTTTTCTGTACGGCAGATGAGCCAGTTCCATCGGCTCGACGATGCCGTCCACGATCATGGCGGAGCCGAGGCCGGTGCCCAGTCCCAGGAAAAGCATCTTGCCTCCCTCATAGCTCCCCAGAGCTTGCAGGGCGGCGTCGTTGATGATCTTGACGGGACAACCGAATGCAGCCTCGAAGTCGAATCCTACCCACCCCGGTCCGAGGTTGTGCGGTTCGGAAACCGGCTCGCCGCGGAGAACCACGCCCGGATAGCCGATCGAGACCACGTTGTATTTCCAGTCCTTGGTTGCCTTGCGGACCCCGGCGACCATCTCCTCGGGCGTCATGGACGGCCCGGAGTCACACTCCCGCGGGTTCTCCTGCCCGGTGAGCAGACACTTGACGTGATTGCCGCCTACATCCACGACCAGAACTTGCTTCGAATTCTTTTTCATAGGCGGTCCTTTCTGCGGAGATTGAATTCAACGGGTCGTGGCGAGCTTATCGCTCTTGAACGCGATGCGCTCCATGAGATCGTTCCAGGATTCGGCCTGGCCGAGGACGCCGTTGCTGCCGAGCAACGACTCCAGAAATTCATCGCGTCAGGCGTGTGTGGCCCAGGGCGTCCAAACGCCGGGGCGGCACTTCGCCGGTGCCGCCCCATGTAAAGCCAGCCGCTGGACAGGGCCTACAGCCCACCCATCTTCGAGACGGGCATCTTGCTCACCTTTGGCCAGTTTGCGTCGGCCTTGGCGATCGTACCCTTCTTGTCCATTTCAAACATCTGCTTCGCCTGCGCTGTTGAGAACAGATACGTCTTGCCGCCTTCGACTACGAAGAGTTCCGGACTAGACGCGAGCTTCATGCCTTGTGCCACGGCGGTCGCGCAGTAGCCCTGATAGGACGGCGTAAACTTCGCCGGCTCCACAGCCCGGCCTTCGTGACGACCTAATCGACGTCTGCCGTCGACAGGCTGAGCCCACACAGGGCTCCGCTGTCGCACACCTCGACAAGGGCGCGTCCGGGATCAAACGCCGCATCACAGTCCATCGCGGCCTCTGAAGCAGCGCTGAGTGTCGCGCCGGACTGCAGCTGCGACCGGAACGTCGCGGCCGCGGCCGAGAGGCGCGTCAGCTTCAATTCCCCTCGGACGCCAAAGACTTCCACCTCAACCGTGTTGGCGTGGATCTGAAATGCTGGAGGCGCCTGGGTCGAAAGATACAACCGCATGAGTTCATCCACCGGCCATTCAAGCGTGAGGTAGATCACACCAGGCTGCAAGACAACGGCTGCTGACATGAGCGCCTGGGGATCGATCGCCGTCAGGTCAGTGATCCCTATTGCCGGGCTGCCGACCGCGACCGACACGCGGCCGACGTGCCATTCGAGCGTGGCGAAGGATTCCAGGTAGGGCACCTCGCTCGAGGAGGGTTCCTGAGCCAGGAATGCGGGAAACGCGCTGCCAAATTCGGCGATACAGACGACCCTCGGGGGATGCGCCGCGATGAAACGCTGCGCACCGGCCGTGAGCGCCATGTCACCAATCAGCCAGGCTGTCGCGGGAAAGCGCGTGCGAATCGCATCCAGCAAACTGGCGTGAAAGTGCCGATGGTGCACGGCCAGGCGACTGATGGGATCTCTGCCGCCGATGAGTACGGGACTCGCCGACGCGAAGTCGCCCCGGACTACCGCCTCTCTGATTCGATGCTGGACATCACTGAGTGTGGACATATTGTTTGGCCAGGCCCCGGCTGGCGTGCGGACGGGCCAACTGGCTCTCGGCGATCAACGTGCCGAGATCGGGAATGTCGTTGTCTCGCTCGATCAGCGTTGGGACCGGACCGAACCGTGACACGGCGTACTCATAGAGCTGCCATACGCCATCAGCGACGCGCGTCCCATGTGTATCCACCAGAAGAGTGGTTCCTGGTGTGCGTTCGTCGGCCTCGGCCTCAAACCCGCCCAGGTGTAACTCCGCTACAGCTTCGCCTGGAAGGGCGTCCAGGTAGGCCTCCGCATCAAAGCCCATGTTGTGGGCGCTCAGGTACACGTTGCTGACGTCGCACAGCAGCCGGCAACCTGTTCGCTCAACCAATGCCGACAGGAACTCCGGCTCGGTCATCGTCGAATCTGCAAAGCCGAGGTAACTGGAGGGATTCTCCAGCAGATACCTTCGCTCAAAGGCGTCCTGCACCTGTGTGATGTGCCGTGCGAGAAGCGTCAGGGATTCTTCGGTGTAGGGCAGTGGCAGCAGATCGTTCAGATAGTCACCCGCATGGGTCGACCAGGCGACGTGGCCAGAAAACAGGACGGGGTTGACCAGGTCGACCAGGCGTTTGACTCGCGCCATGTGTGCACGGTCAAGGCCCGAGGCGCTGCCGATCGATACCCCGACCGTGTGCACGGACACGGGATATCGATCGGCAATGGCCAGCAGCAGTTCGGTGGCGTGCGGATTCGCCAGAAACGTTTCCGGGTGCACCTCGAAGAACGGGACGTCCGGCTTGGTGTCCAGCACCTCCGCAAGGTGGGGCAACCGCAGGCCTATGCCGGCGCCCACGTCCTGCGGCTGTCGTCCTGTCTTGGTCCAGATCATCACGGAGTTGGCCCCGTCTACGCCTTCGGCTTCAGACTGCCGTTGACGATGCGCTCGCAGTACCCTTCGGCAACGTAGATCCAGGCGTTCGGATCGGCGTTGAGTTTCGAGGTGCCCGCGCACGAGCTGTTTCCGGTTGAGGCGCAGTCGTTCTTGCCGGCTTTGGCAATGCCATAACACTTTTCAGCTTTGAACGCCGGGGTCTGACCGATCGTGCTCGTCATGGTTGTGGCGTACAGGGCCGGGGCGGCGACAGCGGCAGCAAGGGCGGAGGCAATGATGTAACGACGGTTGAGATGCATACGGTGAAACTCCAATGGAACGGGCCACAATGTGCCGGCGCACCACGCGCCGTCACCTCTCTTCTGTCTTATTCGTCTCGGAACCACCGGCGGTTACGTCGGAAATTCCTGCCACTCAGTCCCTGGATCCGACTGATCGTTACAGGCCCCGGTCCCGGAGCACGTTATGGACGGCGTCCTCCAACATATCCGCCGAGGCATAACCTGTGTGGGTGTACACAATGTGCCCGGCGCGATCGACGATAAACGTCGTAGGCAAGCCGATGATGCCGCCAAACAGCTCGGCCTCCGCGGCTCCGGCGACGATGATCGGGAAGTTGGTCTGGAATTCCCCGGCGAACGCGTTGATGGCGTCCAGTGGACCTTCATCGAAAGCCATGCCGAGCACCTGAAGTGCGCTGCCGTGGCGGGCCTGGAGGGCGACCAGCGACGGGAACTCCTGTCGACAGGGTGCGCACCAGGTGGCCCAGAAGTTGACGAGAAGAACCTTGCCTTTCACGGAGTCCGGCGTCACGGTCTGTCCGTCGAGCGCCGTGAAGGCGAAGGGCGGCAACGCACGGGCTTCCGTGGTGGCGACGCCGGCGGTCTCAC
>Ga0163151_10000974_pt1 | contig 49769 bp, 42 predicted proteins | sample OliLakLV19MP5IB2_FD_145596 | JGI IMG/M metagenome (GOLD analysis project Ga0163151, IMG submission 145596) | Freshwater microbial mat bacterial communities from Lake Vanda, McMurdo Dry Valleys, Antarctica - Oligotrophic Lake LV.19.MP5.IB-2 | ecosystem: Environmental > Aquatic > Freshwater >...
TAAATTAGAGGCGTGGACGAATTTTGTTCAGACTCTAGCTTTGGCCACAATCCTGAAAATTCAAACAGACTTAAAATTGAGGCCAATAGGCAAAGACAAAAAACACCTAATGTGCCAAAGTGGTGTCCCAAAGCGAGTACGCCGAGAGCAACTAGGGCAGAAAATATTCTTTGGACAAGATTAGACATCAAATCTGGGCCGGCTCATCAAGTAAGATTTGAGCCCGGGCCTCCTGCACTTGCTTGCTTGTTTTACCAAAGCGCCGCTCCTGTCGACTGTAAGTGGCGAGAGCAGCCCAAAGATCTTGGGCGCTAAAATCAGGCCAAAGTGCTTTAGTAAAATGAATTTCGCTGTAAGCAGACTCCCATAAGAAAAAATTTGATATTCGAGTTTCGCCACTCGTGCGAATAATTAAGTCGGGGTCAGGAATGTTCGCGCTTTCCATGTATTGTCGAAAGAGGGGCTCGTCAATTTGTTCCGGCGTAATTTCGCCCCGGGCTGCCTTTTCGCAGAGCGCTTTGACGGCTCCGAGAATTTCTTGGCGACCACCGTAGCTTAAGGCAAAGACCAGTTTTAATCCGGTATTGTTTTTAGTAGCTTCTATGGTTTTATAAACTTCATTGCGTGCGGCTTCTGGAAGCCTCGTGAGCTCACCTATGCTTAGAAAGCGAATATTTTGTTTCATCAAGCTTTCGCGCTCGCGCTGCAAATATCTTCGCAAAAGGCGCATTAAAAAATGAATCTCATAGTTTGGCCGTTGCCAGTTCTCATTGCTAAAGGCGAACAGGGTTAGATAGGGAATCTTAAGACGAACACATTCTTCAATAATGACCTTTGAGACCTTGGCGCCCTTAGCATGCCCAAATATTCGCGAGTGATTTTTTAGCTCTGCCCAGCGCCCATTCCCGTCCATTATAATTGCAATGTGATGTGGTTGATTCAAGTTGATGAAATCCCTTTGGCTCAAATTGTCATTACATCTTTTTCTTTTTCAGCAGACACTTTGTCTATTTGTTCCATGAAGTCATCAGTAATTTTTTGAACTTGTTCTGTCAGTTGTTTGCTTTGATCTTCACTTAAAACTTTGTCCTTTAGGCCTTTTTTTATTTCGTCGTTTATATCTCGCCGTACAAGTCGAACGGCAATGCGTGCATCCTCGACCATCTTTTTTGCCGTTTTTACTAAATCTTTACGCCGCTCCTCGGTTACAGTCGGGACCTTTAATCGAATAACTTTTCCGTCATTCATTGGACTCATTCCCAAATCACTTTTTATAATCGAATTTTCAATTTCTTTTAAAAGATTGGGTTCCCAGGGTGCGATCATTAGTGAGCGCGGGTCTGGGCAACTGATCGCTGCTGTTTGAGATAGAGGTGTAGGTGTGCCGTAGTAATTAACTTTAATATTATCCAACATCGAAATATGAGCTTTTCCAGTACGAATTTTTTTTAATTCGTTTCGAAGAGCGTTTATGCCCTTCTCCATTTTGGCCTTGGCGTCATTTTTAATCTTGTCCAACATAATTCACCCCTTACCGAACAATTGTGCCAATTTTTTCACCCATGATAGCACGCCTAATATTACCAGGAATAGATAAATTAAAAGTGATTATTGGGAGCTTATTGTCCATGCTTAAAGAGACAGCAGTTGAGTCCATTACTTGCAGTCCTCTGTTGAGCATTTCGATATAAGTCAGTTCTTCAAACTTAACTGCGTCCTTAAATTTCATAGGATCTTTGTCATATACTCCGTCAACTTTGGTGGCTTTTAAAATGACCTGTGCATTTATCTCTACAGCTCTAAGCGCCGCCGCAGTATCCGTTGTAAAAAAAGGGTTCCCTGTGCCTGCCGCAAAAATAACTATTCGCTTTTTTTCTAAATGTCTTATGGCCCGCCGGCGGATATAGGGTTCAGCGATTTCGTTCATTGTTATCGCGGATTGAACGCGGGTGTACAACCCTACATTTTCAAATGCTTGTTGGAGAGCTAAAGCATTGATACTGGTTGCCAGCATTCCCATATAGTCGCAAGTGGCTCTATCCATACCATTTGCGGCCGAACCAGCAACACCTCGAAAAATATTGCCGCCGCCAATGACGACGCCAATTTCCACTCCGGTTTCAAACGCATCTTTTACGTCATGAGCGATTATATTGAGAGTCTTGGTATCAATGCCTGAGCCAACGGTTCCCGCAAGTGCTTCACCACTTAGTTTTAAAAGAACACGGCTATATGCTGGCTTGGCCACTTTATCCCTTAAGAGCTGCTTGTACGTCTGCAGCTAAGTCGTGTTTCTTTTTCTCAATACCCTCGCCGAGTTCATAGCGAACGAAGCGGCGGATAACTATATTTTCACCAATCGTGGAAATATTTTCTGAAAGAATTTGAGAAATCTTTTTGTCAGGATCTTTAATAAAGTTTTGTTCCAGCAAACAATTCTCAGAGACAAACTTTTTCATTTGGCCAACAATTATTTTTTCGATCATATGGTCTGGCTTGCCTGATTCTTTGTTTTTGGCAACTAAGACGGCTCGTTCTCTTTCTAGAATTGCCGGCTGAAAATCTTCAGGACCAACACAAAGGGGGTTTGTTGCTGCAATTTGCATACAGAGTTCTTTTACAAATGCCCTAAACTTTTCATTTCTGGCCACAAAATCAGTTTCGCAGTTAACTTCAATGAGAACACCAATGCGACCCTCGCCATGAATATAGGCATGAACTAAACCTTCTGCGGCAACTCGGCCAGCTTTATTGGCGGCTGCACTGAGTCCTTTTTGCCTTAACCAATCTACGGCTTTTTCAAAATCACCTTTAGTTTCCTGTAAGGCGCGCTTGCAATCCATCATGCCGGCGCCGGTTCGCTCACGTAGTTCTTTAACTATTGCAGGAGATATACTCATATTTTTACTCCAGAATAAAATTATTTTTCTTCAGGCGTGGTTTCGTCTTGATCTGTTTTTTCTGAGTCGAGCTCCATCTGGATTTCAACTTCGTCAGCTAAACCAGCCGCAACAAGTTTTCGGGCTTTTGCAACACGAACAACCGCTGGACCAGCGCCTGGCGCGACGACGGCTTCGGGCTTACTGTCCTTTGTCCGACTTCGTGGTCGACTTTCGCGGACGGGCTGATCTTTCTGATCTGCAAGGTCAATTTGTTTATCAGAATCTGAGCGAAGTTTTTGTTCCCATTCTTTTGCGCCTTCAAGAAAAGAATCCGCAATAAGGTTTGCAAAGAGCTTTATGGAGCGAATGGCATCATCATTTCCCGGGATGGGAAAATCAACTTGTGTAGGGTCGGCATTGGTATCCACTATCGCTATGACGGGGATTTTAAGTTTTCGCGCTTCTGCAATAGCAATGTGCTCTTTAACAATATCAACAACAAACATGGCCTTTGGCGTATCTTTCATGTCTCGAATTCCCTCGAGGTATTCAGACAAGCGACCAGCTTCTTTCTCTATTTTAGCACGCTCTTTTTTTGTTAATAGATCAAAGTTTCCTTTGTCCTTCATCTGTTCAATTTTTCGCAATCGATCAATACTGTTTTTAATAGTTGAGAAGTTGGTGAGCGTGCCTCCCAACCAACGTTTAGTCATGTAACTTTGGCCACACTTTTTTGCAGCTTCTAAAATGGGCTCAACAGCCTGTTTTTTTGTTCCAACAAAAATTAATTTTCCACCGCTGGCGGCAATCTTCTGGATATATTCGGCAGCCTTTTTTGCTTGCGCCACAGACTTTTGTAAATCGATAATGTGGATGCCTTGCCGAGCTCCAAATACAAAGTTTTTCATGCGTGGATTCCACCGCTCAGTTTGGTGTCCAAAATGTACGCCCGCATCGAGCATCTCTTTCATAGTCACTTGTGCCATTAAGCCTCCGGTTTTGTAATTGAGCTAACAAAATGAATTATCTAACTTTGACCAATAAAACAACATTTCTTAAGGGGTTAGAGCCAATTATGCAGGGTGACAGCCCGGAGAACAGAGCAGAGCCTCGGAACAGAGTTCTGCCTGGAGAACCAGGCCAGGAATATTTTTTGCCTCACCAATTGTTGGACTGATGACAAAAAAGTTTTTAAAGCCAACAAGAGAGGACATCTGATCAACACTTGTCGAGAAGGTCCCGTGACTTGCATGAAATACAGAAATCTTTTCGTACTTCAGGTCATTTAACGCGCCATGATACGCGCGCGAAACATGCTTTTTTATCCTTTTTATTGCTGCAGCAACGAGCTCCTCATCTTCAGCGTCGGCTTCAGACAAAAAAGTGAGCCACTGAGAGTTTTGCATTTTTAAACCAGAATCTAAAACAACAGGGGCATAGAACTGGCCCAAACAAGGGTTTTTAAAGTCGGATTTGCCATTTAGCACGTGAACCGCAAGATTGTCAGAAACTATATTGGAGTGCACAACTTGTAGTAGCACCGAGGTCCACAGCTTTCCTCGCGTCAATTTAGTTCGAATTTTAGGCGAAATTTTTTCGTTGGGGAGAATTTCTAGAAGTAGTTTTGGGTTGCAACAAAAGACGACCTTGGGCGCGTGAATCTCTTTTTGCCCATTCATGATCACCGAATACCTGCCGAAATCATCAACATCGATTTTAGTAACTTGGCTTAAATTGAAAAACTCACCAGTAAAACGTGCATAGAGATCATGAATCCACTGATCGGGGCCTTCGCGCAATAAATAGCGATTAGGGTGAGTGTAAAAAGAAAACTCCTCAACAAACGTAGGAGAGTTTTCGCCAAAGCCAACGAACGGAGAAAAGCCCTCATCAAAAGTCACAGGACTTTCATGAATTAATTCCCGATGGAGGGGCTTAGCCAGCAAGCGTTCTATGTAAGCCAGTGCGCCATCTGTCTCTGAGTTAGCGGGAAGCATTTGAAAGTGCCCAGTCAGGTCTTTATAGCTCGTATTTTGGCGACAGAGCCCTCCAGGGAGCTCCGCGCTTTCAATAAGGGCGACCCTATAGTTGTGGCTGGTTGATGCGGCTACTAATAGGCCGCTGAGCCCACTTCCTACAATAATGATGTCAAATTCATGTGCTCTAGAACTCATTAAGCCAAGTTCCTAAAAATTCGCTAATTATTCAAGTGGAATTTCTGATTTGCGATTTTAACAAGCGGGTACAGGGCAGCTCGAACGCAAGGCTTAAGAAAATAACAGCGGTCAAGAATGCCTGCAATTGTCGGAGAAAAATAATAATACATGCTTACAAAGGCCTCTCCAAGAGGCGTGGCCAAAAGCACCTGGTCCCTGAACGCGCAAAGTGTTAACACGCTGGGATGCTCGGGGCTTTCATAGGCGGCCGAAGCAATGAAGCAGCGTGGGCGCGGAGCATTACAGCGTTTTAATAGCTCGCTGATAATTGCTTTGTTGCGGGCTTTTGGCGCGTAGGCGTGCATTTTTCTGGCCAATTTAGCAAACGCTGGCGTGGATTTTGAAAAAAGAATAAAGAGTTCAATTTTTTCTTTGAGTTTGCCCTGGTAGTTTATATTCATGTCGTAGATTTTTATGAGGTCCCACAAAACTGACAAAATAACGTCCATTTCTGAAGATTTTTTTGCAGACTTAAAAGTATCGGGCGTTAGGGCTCCTGGCTTTGTATCATATACGACCTCAAGGGTACGCAAATATTTTTCAAACTCTATTGCGGCTTCAGCAAATACCTTTTGCGCGAGATAGGCCCGGGCCTGCTTGAGTACATTGATGCGATTCCTGAATAGGGCCATAAGATTGGCTTCGCGGGCTTTACGCTGCGCCCGCAGCTTTGCGCCTTGAGAAACCATTTTTGAAAGATCGCTGATACAATTGGTGCAGACCTCTAGGGCGCCTTCCTTGCGGTGGCCTGATTCCGTGAGGCTAAGTCGCATGCCCGCGTCGATGCGCACGAGTTCACGTGAGTCACCACCGCAGCGCGGACATTTTTTAAGATCGGTAGGGGCAGTGCTCAAAAGAGTCTCCTCGATCTCTATACTAGCTAAAGCAAGTTTAGGGGGTCAATGTCGACTTGAACTTTCACTTTTGAGTCGCCAATATTTTTTTGGACTACCAATACCTGACAAAATTGATTCAAATGATTTGCTTGTTGGGCCTTAACTAATAATTGGTATCGATACTGGCCGTGTAATTTCGCAAGGGGAGCTTCGGCTGGTCCCAAGACCTCGACCTTAGAAAAGTTTTCGTATTTTTTCTTTAAAGCATTAGCGAGGCTCGAAAGTTTTTGCGCACTTTCTAGAGCTTGGGCTTTGTCGATTCCCTTAATACGAAAGGCGGCGAGCCGGCCAAATGGGGGGTAACCCAATTTTTCTCTAAAAGATAATTCTTGGTTGGCAAATCCTCGGTAATCATTTTTTATTGCAAAATTTAAACTCAAATGTTCAGGATTAAACGTTTGAATGATAACTCGACCGGGTAGTTTATCGGCTGAGATATGCCGGCCAGATCTGCCACTGACTTGCGTGATGAGTTGGAAGCTTCTCTCGCTCGCGCGAAAGTCGGGCATATTAAAGCCGATGTCAGCAAGTACGACTCCGACAAGAGTCAGTTTTTGAAAATCAAGTCCCTTGGCGATCATTTGTGTACCGATAATTATATCTGTTTTGTGGTCTTCAATATCCTTAATGAACTCTTCTAGCTGTTCACGGTTTTGAATTTCATCGCGATCTGCGCGCGCTAGCCGTGCAGTTGGAAACAAGCTAGCGATGTCTTCTTCAATTTTTTCTGTGCCCAGTCCGATGGATTTTAACTCGCCGATTTTGCACTCGGAGCATTTCTCCTTTAGCGTTTCGCTGTAATCACAGTAGTGACAAACTAAATGCTTTTTGCCATGAAGTGTAAGAGAAACGGCACAGTTGGGGCATTGGGATGTAAAGCCACAACCTGGACAAAGCACAAGTTGGGCCGTGCCGCGACGGTTAAGAAAAAGGGCTGACTGTTCTCCTCGACTGAGATTTTTTTTAAGCTGTTCGTAGAGTGTTGGGCTTAACCAAAACGGCAATTCAGATTCCGGAGTAGGTTTTTTTAAATCTACAATTTCAATTGTTGGCATAGATCTGTTTTCCACGCGATATTTCATTTCGTGAATCTGGTATTTTCCCGTCATGGCATTATGCCAGGTTTCCATGGAGGGCGTCGCTGAACCGAGGACTACTGGGATGTCGAAAAGTTTCGCGAGCATCACGGCCGCATCACGGGCATGATAGCGAAGTTTTTCATCTTGTTTAAAACTTTGCTCGTGTTCTTCGTCGACAACAATAAGTCCTAAATTAGGAAGGGGGCAAAAAAGAGCAGAGCGTGCGCCAATAAGAATTTGTTTTTTACCCTCGCACATTTCCCACCACTGGGTAGTTTTTTCTCGCTCTGTCAAATGAGAGTGAATCACACCAATTGCGTTTCCGAACCGAGCTGCAAAGCGATTCACTAGCTGAGGGGTTAACGCAATCTCTGGCACCAAAAACATTCCCTGCTTTCCGGCGCGAAGTACTTCCTCGAAAAGCTCTAGGTAAACTTCGGTTTTTCCAGAGCCGGTAACTCCAAACAAAAGATGAACGCCGAAACCAGAGGTGGCAGAAATTTTATTAAAACACATTGTTTGTTCGGCGGTTAATGGGTGTTTTTTAGTTTTAAGTATTTTAGGGTCAATGAGTGGCGCTTTCGATGTCTTGCGCTTGGTATTTTTTGAAAGGGGTGGGAAAGAAAGTGAGGCGACCTGCCCAACTGGATATTGGTAGTAACGAGAGAGCCAAACCAGCCATTCCAAAAGTTTTGGTTTTAGGATTGGCCATTCGCTATGAGCCTCAAGAATAGATTTTACTTTAAATTTTGAAGAGGAGTGGTCGGCGGCGAGACCCAATATAATTCCCGTTACTTTGCGACTGCCAAGCGGTACAATCACGGACTGACCGATAGAAAGTTCTCCGGAATAAGAATAAGTCAGCCCCTCGTCCAGAGGAGCGTCAACCCCCACTTTATAGAAAGTTTCTTTCAACGAAACCTCGAGTAAAATTCCTGAATAATGGGGTCCTCAGGGAGCACATTTAATTTTTCTGCCTTCTTTTTTTCTTCGGTAAAGATTTTGGGAGAAAGAAGTTCCCTTATTTTAGATGTAACGGGTGTATTTTTTATGTTGATGACACGAATTTTAACAGAGTTATTAGCCCACCGGACAGTTCGCGTTTGCGGAAACGAAAGCGAGCCCACAAATTTTTGGTAGTCGTCAGCAACAATTTCTGTTTGGCTGGGAAGTCTCATTTTTCTAATTACAAATCGATCTTGTTCAATCCAAATCTCGGGATTTAACTGTGTGGCGTCTTTTTGTGGTGGCATTCCGAGTGCATAGGCAATAACGCCGGCAGCGCGGCTCAATCTGAGGTAAGGAACTTTATCATAAGTTGGCTCTTTGACATCGATGGGAGCAGATTTATGTCTGGTTGAGGCCTCGGGCAATATTGATAAATCAATTAGTGCTCGATGAAGTTTTTTGACGGTTCTAATATGAAAGAGTGGCTCAAAAAACTCTCCAGAAAATCGCGTGGACCTTACGGTGCCCGACTCATCCATATAGAATTTTTTGCTTTTGTCGTAAATGCGGAGCAAGCTTAGCTGCTCTTTTAAATCTCGTTCTCCACGCGCAAAGACCCGCAAACTTTCAGCGTTTTCAATAACCCAGTGTTCTTTAACGACCTGAGTTTGTGATTTGTTATCGAAGGAAATTTCAAGGTCAATTACATAGCCGGTGTTCCCCTGATTTTTTGCGGTGCGATCTAAAATCATTTCGAGATCGGGTATGTACCCAAAAGCAGAAGGGCTAAGTGACCCCAATAGATATAACGTCAAAAGACATTTTAACATGTGACCTCCTAAAGAGATTTTGCCAGATCCTTCAGATATTTTGATAGGGCCTGCTTTATTTCAGGGTGGGAGAGTCCGATGTCAATGTTTGCCTTTAAAAAGCCCAGTTTATCTCCGGCATCGTGCCGCGTGGCTTTTAGCTCTAGACCGTGAAGGCCCTCTTTCTGGGCAAGCCTGATCATACCATCAGTTAATTGGATTTCACCGTTTTTCCCGGGAGTAAGGTCCGCCAAATAATTCATAATGTTATTATCAAAGACATAGCGACCAGGAAGAGCCCACTGGCTGGGAGATTTATCTATCGCGGGTTTCTCAACGACGTCTTCAATCTTCCAAAGGCCGCTTTTCTGCATCGAGCCCTTAATCATTCCGTATTTGCAAACGTCTTCTTTGGCAACGGTCATTATTGATACGGTCGAAATTCCTGTTTCTTCAAAGCTGGTGATTAACTGCCGAGTGACAGTTGGTTTTTCAGCATCGGTTAACATGATTTCATCGCCAAGCAAGACGGCAAAGGGCTCCTCGCCAACAATTGGTTTAGCGCAATGAATGGCATGGCCTAAACCCATTGGGCTTTTTTGCCGAATACTGATGATGTTGGCCATTTCACGAATTTTTTTTAACGAGGTTAAGGTCGCCAATTGTCCTTTTTTATTTAAAAAATCTTCGAGTTCGTAGGAAACATCAAAAAAATCTTCGATGGCGCTTTTGCCGCGGCCTGAAATTAAAATTATGTCTTCGATGCCGGCGCGGACGGCCTCCTCAACTATGTATAATAAAATGGGCCGATCAACTATTGGTAAAAGTTCTTTGGGTATTGTTTTGGTCGCAGGTAAGAATCGAGTGCCTAGGCCTGCTGCGGGAATAACCGCTTTATTAACTTTTTTCATATAATTTAAAGAGACCACAGAACACTAATGTTAGACAACTATTTTTCAATGGTAGAAAGCAGGCGTTGAGCGAATTGGTAGGGGTAACGCTTTAAAACTTTAAATGGATCAATATGTTTTCCATGTTTTTTAACACCAAAATGCAAATGGGGACTGGTGCAGTAGCCGGTACAGCCCACCGCCCCTAAGAGTTCTCCATCTCCCACAGATTTACCCACAAAAAGTTTGGGCACTACAGAGTTTAAATGATGGTAAGAGGTCTCGTATCCATTGGCGTGTCGAATAATTATGTAGTTACCCGAGGCCCGATTTTTTTCAATCCTTGTAACTTGACCAGATAATGCGCTCAATACTTCGCTGCCGACAGGAACTTCAAAATCAACGCCCAGATGGGCTACTCGCCGCTGCCGAATAGGATGAAATCTGTGCCATTGGAAAGGACTAGAGACGCGCAAATAATTTACCGGCGCATAAAGTGGTTTATCAGCTTCATTTTGCTGGTTGTTTTCTAGAAATAAACCGCCATCACCAAAAGCCACAAATTTTCTTTTTTCTGCCAGCCCGTTTACTTCCAAGCTTGTTTCTAAAACTTGGCCATATTTGACAAACTGATCACCTAAAAAGTTTTTTTCTACCTTCATAGAAAAATGCGCACCTCGAGTAAGATCTCTTTTGGGATTGATATCAAAAACGTAGGCATCCAAAAATCTATAGGCGAGCCAAGTGCTATCAATAATATTACGTATGCTGGTGAGAATTCCGCCCACAACCCGACCGTTAAATGAAAAAACTTCTTTTCTAAATTTTTCTAAAAGGGATTCGAATCCGACTTGCCCATTGGGTTTTTTCCAAAGGAAATAAGATTTGTCTGTTAGCTGCTCAAAAAGCTTAACTCCTTGGCGCTTTTCGTTAGAATCATTTAAATAGAGATAGGGCTCGCTGGGAATGAGATGATATTTAGGTGGCAGAGGCTTTAGAGCCAAAAGCTTATGAATTTCGTGATTGCTAAAAGAATGTTTTTTAAGAATAGAGGACAGCGTGTCGCCTTGTTTGATGGCAACGCGCGACATTTTGGTTTTTTCATCCTTTGACCCATAGGCCTCGGAATGAAATACAATTAAAGCAATGAGAGAAAAAAGTACGCTCAAGCTGTTCTTCACAAGCTGCATCATTATGACCATTGTCCTATTAATTTTAGGTCTTCCACTACAATCCTTGCATGCCCAAGTTAATTTTGCACCAACTTCCTCGGCCTTGGGTGGGGCTGGAATCGCCAATCTAGATCAACTGGAGGGCGCATTTTTAAATCCAGCTGTGCTTCCTCATTTTAAGGAGTTTAAAATTGGCGGCACATTTGGGCAAGGATCGGTTTTTGCCAATCAAGACGATCAGGTTTGGGGGATTTTAGCTTCTGATTGCACAACGGTAATTCCTGGCGCATTTGCTTACATAAGTGCCAAAAGAACGGGGGTTCTCCCGACTGAAGTCTTGCAGAAATATTACAGTATTTCGCTCGCTAGTTTTGTGCGCAACAGAGTTACCTTGGGTCTGGGCCTCAATCGTAATGAGTCTCAAATAGTTGAAGGACCTAAGTATATTGAAAACAACTATACCCTTGGCCTTCTGTTTTCGCCAGCAACTGAGCTAGCTTTTGGTCTAATAGCCAAAAATCTAGCTAAGCCGTCAGGTGCCTTGCCGGTGCCATTGCATCTGCCCGCCACATTAGGAATCGGTGTGTTTCTTATTTTTGCAGATAAGTTTCATTTTAGGGCTGATTTGGGGCAGGAAATTAGAAATAATCCCGAGTCCAAAAAGTTTGTAAATTTTGGGATTGAAACGAGACCAGTCGACTATATTGCTATAAGGTGGGGCTTTGGCTGGGATACGCTGAGACAAAGAACGCTATTTACAGCAGGTCTCGGTTTTGAAGGGCCGCGCTTAAGTGCCGGATATTCCTTCCAAAACGAAATACAAGAAGAGGGCGGAACTAGGCATCTGTTTGACTTTAGACTGCCGTTTTGATAGCCACTAGTCTTAAATTAAAGAGGTTTAACTATGTCGCCAACAAAGAAAACAGAAAAAATACGTCGTCGAAAATCCCGCACTAAAGGTAAAGAGGCGCGAGCAAAGCGTCGCAACAAGGGCACGACCCATTCTGCTAAAGAATTATTTGGCGATTGAGTTGTTAGAGGTTCGATCGGCTAGCCTAGATGGCAACTGCCGCGCTGGACCCTTCAATACAAAATTAAAAGACTTAAGAACATAACCTTGTTGGCCAGGCTGATAACGATAATTTTTAAAAGATTTGAGGGCAGCCATATCGAGTGATTTGTGTCCTGTGGATTTTAACATCCGCACATTTGTTACGGAACCTTCAGGCGTAACTTCAGCCAAAAATTTAATTTCTCCCTCACGTTTAGCCAGGCGATCATCAAAATTATAACTGGGGTCTTTATTGCCAGGCATAGCTCTTAGTTCAGAGTCTTGACGAACGGGCATAATCGGCGCGCTTTCGCTGACGACATTTGTGTTACCCGCGGGTGCACTCGCTGCTACGGGTGCTGTCGGAGCAGATTTTTCAAGGATTGCAGGCACTGCGACTTCGGCGGGCGTTGGGTCGGGCACGACAGCAGTGGCTTCAGTCTGCGTGTCGGGAATTGTCGCTGGAATTATTTCTGGAGCAGGAGTTACCACATCATTTTGAATTTGTTCGACAAGCTGTTGTTCCGCCTTTTTTTCTTTTGTCGCGGCCGCAACTGGTACGGGTACGCTCTCAGGACTTTCAGAAACTACAGGGTTTTCAATTTTTTCTTTTGATTTGGCAATAATGGCCGGAGACTTCTCGGGTAATTTGGTGTTTTTTGGTTCAGTAGTTATTTTTGGAGCGGGAAGTTCAGGAGCCGGAGCGGGAGTCAGAGCAATAGGTGTGGTATCTTCAGTTTTAATTTCGGGGGTGAATTCAACCATCACAGACTCTCCGGTACTTGGCGCAAGTTCGCCAGGGATATCGCTTCCGTAATTAGAAGCTGCGACGTACATCAGGAATCCCGCATGCAAAACAGTGGAAAGACCAATAAAGGCTGCAGTTTTATAATGTAAATTGTTACGTCGTCTACTCACTTGAAATCCCCCAATTAGAGCATTGATTCGTTTGTATACAAGATTGATACCAATGTGCCCCTATGGAAAGTGGCGGTATTTTCGCTCTATAATATGATGTTTATGTCTCCGTAAGAAAAAATTACAACCGAGGCATGAAAATAATTCGGTTAAGGTCTGCGACACTTGGGAGCCATTCTATCTGCTGCACAAATTGAATGAAAACCAAAAAAATCAAGTCGCAAGAATTTTTCCGAGTAAAATCAAATCTTGATGAAGGGTTTTTTTACCCTCAGTAGCTTTAATTAATGAAACCAGTTGAGGTCTCAAGCCATCAATTCCTGTCATAAAATCACTATAGCCGCCAAGCAACTCGCGCACTGCCATAGCCCCCATGATGCTGGCAACTTTACGATCACGCGCAGTTGGCGAACCACCGCGCTGGGTGTGGCCTAATATGCAAACTCTCGCTTTATACCCATATTTTTTCTTAAGTTCATTGGCGATAGCGTAGGATTTTCCTTGAACTGGGCCTTCCGCACAAACAATGATGGAGCTAGTTTTGCCACGATTTACTCCGCGCTGAATTTGTGCCGCAATGTTTTTAACGCTCGACGGATCTTCAGGAATAATAATTGAATCGGCCCCGCCACCGATACCCACGTCCATAGCAATGTAACCAGAATTGCGACCCATGACTTCAACAATAAAGAGTCGATCATGAGAGCCCGCCGTATCGCGAATTTGATCTATGGCACGAAGTCCCGTGTTGATGGCGGAATCAAATCCAATTGTAATGTCGGTGCCCCAGCAATCATTATCGATCGTACCTGGAACTCCCGCGACCGGAAAGCCAGTCTCGGTCCACAAAAGATGAGCTCCACGAAAGGTGCCATCCCCACCAATGGCAACCAGTGCATCGATTCCGTGAGACACGAGATTTTGGTGAGCTTGTTTTCTATAGGATTTTTTGTGAAATTCAGGACAACGCGAAGATTTAATAATCGTACCGCCACGTTGAATGATGTTGGCAACGCTAGATAAATTAAATTCTTCAAAATGCCCTTCGAGTAGTCCGGCGTATCCTTTATAAATGCCAATGACTCTGCAGCCATAATAAATTCCCGCGCGCACTACAGCGCGAATGGCCGCGTTCATCCCAGGGGCGTCGCCTCCGCTCGTCAAGACGCCAATGGTTTTTATTTTTCTTTTGTGCCGCACTACTTTATGTCGAATTATTTTATTGGAGTTCATCACGATTCGTCATCGTCAGTCGTGCCCTGAGGCACGCGACCCTCGCCAATGGCTCGAGCGATTTCTTGATGTTGCTCACAACCTATAATTTTTTCGACAGCAGTATACTTTCCAAAATTAAAGTTTTTAATTTTACTTTTCTTAAGATCGATGATGCGTTTGTGATTTGTAGTGATGGTAAGCGCATCAATAGCTTTGCTTTCCGCAGCAGCTATCAATGCTTGTATGGCCATTTCAGGCGCCGCGAAATCATTGCAGTACAATATTAAATTGGCGCCTGCCTGATACGCTAAAACGGCGGCCTGACCGACTTCAAAGTTTTTAGTGATGGCTTTCATTCCCATGTCGTCAGTGATCACGAGATTTCTGTAGCGAATTTTATCATGCAAAAGATCTTTTAAAAAAATTCGGGAGAGCGAAGCGGGGTAATCGGGGTCAATATTAGTAAATTTAATATGCGCAGGCATAACTAAATCCAGGCGAGCTCGAAAAGCCCGTTTAAAGGGTTGGATCTCACGCTCTTCAAGTTGTGCTAGCGTTGCCGTTTCCACTGGTAAATCATCGTGACTGTCGATTAGGGTGTTGCCATGTCCCGGAAAATGTTTGGCACAAGCAATTATATCGGCCTTTAAAAGACCTCGCACAAAAGCCGAAGCAATTTTTCCCACGGCATCGATGTTGTCACTAAATGCTCGGTCGCCAATGGCGGTGTTGGTGGGAATTGTTAAGACATCTGCGCAGGGTGCAAAATTAACATTGATTCCCACAGCAAAAAGTTCGCGGCCCATGCAATTTGCCACTAAAAATGCTACTGAGGATGAATTGAGATCGCCAATCTTTTTAGCCGAGGGCCACTTTGTAAACGGAGCTTTTAGGCGGTGAACTCGGCCGCCCTCCATGTCAATTGAAATAAACAAGGGGGCTTTGTCGGGCATTTGCAGCGATAACTTTTGAAGTTCTGCGCACAGGTAAAAAAGTTGCTCGGGGCCTTCGATGTTACGATCAAACAAAATCACGCCACCGATATTGTTTTCAACGATAAATTTGGCCTCCTCGGGCAAGAGGCTTTTGCCTTTTAGTCCGATGATTAAGGATTGACCAAGGCTTCTGTGTATAGCACTGCTCACATTACGTCCCGTTAAAGTGTTGAATCTATTTAGAGTTCATCATCTTTAGTAAACAAAGGCTAAGAAAAAAAAGGCCAGCACACTTAGACCAAAGTCGAGGTCCAATTATTCAGTTTGAGGAGGTGGTTTAGTGGGTTTAACGATTATGCCTTGGCCCGCCGGAAAGGTGGCCTTCCCGCCGGTTGTGGCAGGCGGCGATGGGGACTTTGTTGGATTCAGAGTGCTGACGCCGAGAGAATTTTTTGTGCCAGCAGGTGTTCCGCCAAAAAGAGCACTGATGATAGATTGCGGCACAGGCATGCCCTGGGTAGCTATTTCTTTGGACGTAAGTTCGGTTGAGGTTTGTTGAGTCGGAGAATCTACATAGAGAATTTCGCCGTTCGGCGCGATGAAGCTGGAGTATTCAACACCCATAAATTTATTGCTGACACGAAAAACTTTTTGGCCCTTAAAGTCCTCCATGGTCTTACCAATGTTTGCCGTACCCTCTTTTACTTCGGCACTTTCTTCGGTGATAGAGTAGTAGGTAAAACCTAAACCAGTTTTCAGCCCCGCCTTCAGCATCAAAAATGGTAAAAAGGAGCTAAAAAATACACCTTTTTTAATTTTAACATTTAATTTCTGTGGAGGACCATTGGTAACAAGTTCACCCACAAAGTTTTCGCCCACCATTTTTGCCGTAATGGCCGTTTTTCTTTTAGTATTATCGACCGACGTAAACTGCAGTGAAATTGGTTGATAGCCTGTGTTGGCGCGGGCGACATAACTTTCGGTGAGGTCAGTAAATTTAGGTGCCGTTTTAATAAAACTAGTGGCGATCATTTCTTGTTTGGCGGGATTGTACTCAAATCGTAAAATCGTATATCCAATATGTATGTTTTCTTTAATTATTTTGTAGTAACCCTCAAAAATTAGGTCGGCATGGGCGGTGGTCGAAATAAAAAATAGAGTGATTGTAAGTAAAAGCTTTTTCATAAGCCTCAGTTTCTCTTAAGGCTGGGATTCAAGTCAAAGGCTAGGTGACGCTAAATTGGGATTATAGCTTAAGTCTAGGTTTAGTGGCTTTTGTCCGCTACCGATAACTGACTATGGACACGAATAAGTCAGAATCTTTAGAAGACGTCTGTCACTTGCGAGCAGCTGATCGAGAAGTGTTTATAGATAGGGCCCGGGACTTTTTTAGAGAAAATGCAGAAGAATATCGCTGTCAGCACACCATCTTTATGTTCTCAATGGTCGAGGGTGTGTACAAATTTACCCATAAAACAAGCTTTGACTCCGAGGAAAGTGCAAATAAATTCTGGACAACTTTGGATGAGTCTAAATGCTTTATCCACTTGGGCAAGTTAAAAGGTGAATTCTATTTTTACTTCGCAGGAAAGGATTTTGCTGGCATTGAAAACTTTGACGTGGATTATGGAAAAATAAGTGACTATCTTGATGCAAATGGCGAAGTAATAACGACGCCTCCAAAGAATCTTTGGGAAGTATTTATTCGTAAGGCGGTTGAACAATATGTTGCGGACACCAAACCCAAAAAAAGAAAACTGGTGAGTTAGCGATAGTATTTTCTAAAGAATGACTCTCTCATTGCAATGACTTCATTTTTGTCAGTAAGGATAGGGTGCGGCGCCCACTCCAAGGTGTTGGGGTTAATTAAATGGATTATAGGTGTTGAGTACTTCTTGTTTCGCGTGTTGATTTCTGCGATTAAGTATGTTGCCTCTTGAGTTAATTTGCGCTTTTAAATTTTGAACAGCGACGCCGGAGAGATGGGCGTTAGGAATCTGAATCAGAATTCTTTGGTAGATTTTGTGAAGACCACTTTGAATTGCGAGAGTGCTTTGAGCCATTTATGAGCTTAGAGCAAGACTTGGGCCCAGCGAGAAAAGTCTTTTAACGGTGGCTGAGACAAAACAAATTCGAGCCTCGAATAAAATGGGCGAAGGCTATTCCTACGTCTATGTCTAGTAGTCGCTTAAACAATTACAGCCTACAATTACTTACATGTGGCAAACGCTTAAGCGAATTATTAGATGTGCCAGCGGGCAGATGGCAATTTTTATCGCGATTATTTTTCAGGTACTCTTTGTTTTTTTCGCAATGATAATAAATATTGGTCTGCTCGTTCACGATAAAATTAATTTACAAAACTCAGTGGATCTCGCCGCTTATTATGCCGCCTCTAAACAGGCCGAAGTATTAAATGCGATGGCGCACGTGAATTATCAAATTCGCCAGACATATAAATTAATGGCGTATCGTTTGAGGGTTGTTGGTGGGTTTGGGTACAACGGGCATCCGGCACGTTTGGATTACGGTGGTCCGCTGGCTGAAGCTCTATTTCCATCTGTCATTTCGGGGACTCCCTTTTTAATGGCTGATCAGCCCGCAGTCTGCATCACACATAAAGGCTGGCGTGATTTTAGTGATGCCGGAGACAACGAGTCTCTGTGTCAGTCGGCAAACAATACAGTTTCTCAAATTCCGTCTAGCCCAGTCATCTTTGCCCTTAATCCATTAAATGCCCAGCTTTCTAATTATATTGAACAAATTAAAGGGCAAATCACAGAAACGTGTAAAAGGGGCGGGCTCGCCAATTGGCGATTTGCGGCAATAATAAACTATATGTATAAAAAGGACATCGTGCGAAGAAAAATGGCTTTTTTAAAATTTGCTAGAAATCTGTCGGATGACGAAAATGGTTTTATGGACCTTGATGGTCAACCCGTTCGAGGTGGAACTGCAAGTACGCTTGAGAAAAATCTAACTTCGGGAAATAAAAGAAATCTAAAAGAAATGTCTATCTTTAATTCTTTGGCTACCAAAATTGAAAATGGCAGACCACTTTGGATCTCTGATTTAGAAATAGATCCAATTGTTCGTTATGTTTTACATACACCGGGCAGTGGAAGTGGTTGTTCAAATAGTATAGAAGTCGTTAGCACAATGCCACCAAACGTAGAAACTAATGACCCTGACGGGGCATTAAGGTCAATGATTGGCGAGCCGCCACGCGGAAACATTTTTCATTCCACTCGGGGATTTGAAAAAAACCCTTGGTACATGGCTTATGTGGGAGTGAGTGCGAAAACATTTTCGAAGCCGCCGTTTGCGCCATTTGGTAGCCCAGTGGAACTTAAAGCGGTAGCTTTTGCAAAGCCATTTGGAGGTAGAATTGGACCATGGGATACTGTGAGTTGGGAACGTGAGTCGCCGACGTCAAATCCTGGCGCGGCTAAAGTTGATCCGCTCGCTGTGCCTCGCAGCAGTCCAAGTAATCAGCCCACTGGTGATTTAGCTAAAGATTCGATTTTTTTGCCTAACTACTCCAAATATCCCGGGGATAAGTTTGGCTTAAAATCATCGCTCTCTATGTCGATGGGCCGGGGATTGCTTAACAAGGATGATGTCAATTTGAGGCCCTATACTAATCACTATCAAACTCTTAAGACACTTGGTTCACCGCAAGGAGATGATTTACCATTTGCCGAAGCGGTGCCGAACGGGGGAGTCCTTCGTCAAGCCGAGCTTGCGGCAGTTTCTCCCGATATTTTTGACGCCATTTATTACTCTGTTGAACCTCAGTTTTATCGGTACTATGTGAACAGAGGCCCGCAGAGCTTGGGAATTGGCGCAGGAGCACCCGACGACCATGGTTCAATTGGCGGGACTTCGTCCATTGCCAACGCCTATGTATTGCTTGAGGCGAGCAGAAGCGCCTTTACAATAAATAATACTATTGATTATTTTTTTCTTACCAAAAAACCGAGTCAATTACTTACCGGGTGGGCGCAAGAGCAAGAGGCCGACTACTCCTTTCCAGCAAACAAATTTGCAGAATGCAGTTCGATTCCAGAGCCCAATTCCAACGAGCCGCCGACGCCCGGAGATTGTATTATAGGGGGGAGAACAGGGTACTCCGTTAAAATCGTTTCACGGGATTATTTGTTATCGCAGGAGCACTCTCTTGGCGGCGTGGGCGCGGGGAACGGAAACATTAAAAACCCTCCCCCTTCGGCATTGTGGGGCGGCGGTAATTAGCAATAAAAAAATGCTTGGAATACATGTTAAAACAAGCACTTAGTGTGTCTATAGAATTGACACTAAAAGTGAATAATCTGTTAAAGCAAATCCTATTATGAGCCGATAAGACTTTAGTAAGTAATCAAACACAAAAAGGTAAGCAATGACTAAGTTATTTTCTTTTGAAAAGACGTATCGAAAGATTGGTATACTCATTCTGATTTTGTCGACAGTAAGTTATGGCTCTTTTGCGCAAAATAATCCAGCACCGTCGACGAACCCCACCCCTCCGCCGACCAATGTACCTACTTACCAGGCCCCCGTAAATATGGCTTCGAACAATTCGCAAAAAAAGGCCAACTCGGCGTCTATTGTAAGTTATGTGATGGGTGGAGGATTGATTATTGGGGGTACTGCAATAGCAGTATCTAATTGTCCAAGTGCGTGGACGCAACCAATGTGTTGGGTGGGATTAGGTATGGTTGCCATGGGTGTATTGTCAACCGCTCAGGGTCTTTCTCAAAAAAAGGTAGCATCTGGAGCTGGTATTTCTGGCGCGCAGTCTGGATTTGATGACGGCGCTCCAGATAAGTTTATTATTACTACGCCTGATGGAAAACAAATTGGTCCAAACAGTTTTCAAAATCAAATTAACAAAGGCTTGAACAGTTTAGAACAATATGGCGCGAAACTAGATTCCAATACTGGCAGTCTAACATTACCAAATGGTCAGGAGGTTGCTCTTGGCGGCGTTGGCGGTAGCGTAGGTGATATAGCAAAAAAATTGGGAGTCGACGAAGATCAAGCAAAGATACTAGCTGACGAATTAAGTAAACAGAAAAAAAATGCGTTAGCTGCGGCCAATGATTCAAAATTCGAAATGATTGCAGGTGGCGGCGGGGCGTCTTCTTCTCCCCCACAATCTTCAGCGGATACAAATTTAGACCGGTATTTTGGCGCGCGGCCGATGAGGAAAGTGGCTACATCCAAAACCGCGGGACTTACAAAAAATATTGGCGGAGACAGGGTAGGGATTGCCCAAGATGACATTTTTCAGATGGTGCGAAGAAAATATGAAGATAAAAAATCCGAAAGTTTTTTTATTGAAGGCGATTGGGGATTTTAAATGGCTAAGAAGTGCATTGCTTTGATAATTGCGATTTCATTTTCTGCGAGCTTAGGCTTTGGCCAGGCGAATAGTGGGTCCACAAGCGCCGGCGGCCAAGCTGCCATGGGTGCAGGAGCAAGTGCGGTAGCTGCGGCAATGCTTTTTATGGAAGCCGATGAGAAATGGACTGAGGGAACTGTTCTAAAAGAGAAAGGCGTCGAGCACGAAAAAGCAGCGATAACCGCTGCTAACGCCCAAAATTTTCCTCTGGCAACATCTGAAGCGAAGCTCGGTATTGTAAAAAAATCTGCAGGCGCAAAGAAAGATATGTTGGGTTTTGTCTTTTTGGGAATGGCGGGACTTTCGGGTCTTCAGGGATTGTATCAGCTATCCACGGTTGCAGGGGCGGCTAAATCAGAAGATGACTCCGGTTATTCACCCAGTCTTGACCCCGAAAGATTTCGGCCCACACGGCCGGATGGCTCGGTAATAGAACCAGAAAAAGTGCGGGAAGAGTTAAAAAAACCATTGGCTGAAATAGCAAAACGTGGAATTAAGCTCGACGAAAAAGGGAATATGACATTGCCGAATGGCAATACGGCGAACCTAGAGGACTTAACTAATGGGAATGCGGGCGCCTTCGCGTCAGCTACAGGTTTAGGCCCGGCCGAGATGAAAGAGATTGCAGGCAAAATGAATGATGTGAACTCAAAAATTGCATCACTATACGGTTCCAACGAAAAAAATATGCGCCTTTCATATTCAAGTGGCGGCGGCTCGTCTGGCGGACAAGGATCTGGTGACGGTACGGCCGGTGGTAGCAAATTTGATTTTAATTCTTTGTTTGGAAAGATGAAATCCAAGGACAGATCTGCTGCTTCGTTTACGGGACCCGCAAAATTGTTTCGGGGTCAACCGATTGGTGTGGCGCAAGATAATATTTTTAAAATGGTGTCGAGAAGGTATCAGGAAAAATCAAAAGTAAATTATTTTATGGTGGGCAACTAAAATGAGAAAAATAAGCTTAAGAAATTTAATGCTAATTTTCATAGTTGTGATGACTATTACTGAGGAAAATAGCGTGATGGCTCAGGTGGAAGACCGTTCTAATAATTTTAATAATTTTGGACAGGGTTTTGAAGGTTCTCAAGAGGTGGCTCCCGAAAATACCAGTAGCACAAATAGCCAGGGCGATGACGGCGGCGAGCTGCTACTACCAAAGTATAGAGCTAGTATGACAGGAGAGCGAGCGGAGAATGCAATTGAAATGGAGCTTGGCGAGTGCGCTTTAAATGTTAAATCTGCAAAGTCGACATGTAATGTTTTGACGAATCCGGTGACTCTTATGGCGGTGAATATGTTTCAGGGCTTGGGCGGCGCCGTAGCAGGTGGCGCGGGTAAGTCTACGAAAGATCGGTGTGAACTGGCCGCAACGTTTTCGAAACTTGGGGTGGCGGTAAATTCAGGCTTGGCGATTACCTGCGGCGAGATTGCCAGACAGTGTGATAGTACCTGCAGTGAAAAAGCAGAGTCTTCAACGGCTATTGCGAACAGGGAATTGAACGAATCAAAGTTACAATATGAGACTTATGAGGAATGTACGAAGTGCATCAGAAAGAAATCGCAGCAGCCAAAGAACAACATGGGTGCCTTTGGAGTCAATTGTAGCAAATATGGCAGTGCGAGCGTGTGCCAGGGACATTATGAAAAGCATTCGACCGCCTACAATAAACACGAAATTCAATTAAGAGTTTCTAAAAGGGCTAAAGCTGGAGAGTCCAATTGTCAGAATTTATATGTCCAGACCTTGCCGGCCGTTTTACAAGCCGCGGGGAATGCAGTGCAGTGGGCCGTAGCAAATGACTGCGCAAAACAATCCGAAGGGTTTAGCATCGCAGAATATTGTGCCAAACCCGAAAACAAATCTCAGCCGAGTTGTGGTGGGGCACCAGATTGTAATAGTCCATCGGAACAATTAAGTAGAGACTGCCTCTGTGCGGACCCTAAAAAAGCGAGAACGAATCCGATATGTAATTATCGCGCACCAGGCCCCACTGCCGGAAATCCGGGTCTCATAGGTGGCGGAAGGGACAACCTAGGCAATGATGCTCTCAATGGTCTCGGTGATGGCGACATAATTGGCGGAGTTAATGGTGGTAACGGTGATGCCGCAACTAAATCTGACGGAGTCCAACAAGGTGGTGGGAGTGGACCTGCTGGAGGCGGGGCTGGCGGTGGCATCAACCCCGATGATAAAGGTGGCGATGCGAAGGATTACAAAACAGAAGTCAACGAAGGTTATATTAAGGGTGGCAAAGGCGGCGGTGACGTTGGCATGTACGGGAGTTTTGGCGGAGGCAGTGGTGGTGGCGGCGGACGAGGCGAAAGGGATATGGCAAAATTTGATCTCAGTAAGTATTTACCGGGACAGAAAAAAGAACAAATGCGTATGATGGCGACCCAAGGATTAAAAGCCGAAGGTGTCACTGCAGCTTCAGGCCCATCCATTTGGGAAAAAGTCTCAAACCGTATGAAGGCAATTCGCGCTAACCTAAAATAGTCCTTGACCATACACTCAAAATTCGGCGAAAATTGAGTGCATGGTTAAGAGATCTATCGAGGCTGAGTTCCACGAATTACTAAAGAATAAAAAGAGTATACTTTTGTTGGGTCCGCGCCAGACCGGTAAAACTACTCTGATAAAAAGTGTCAAGTCTGATCTCTACATAAACCTCTCCTTAACAACAGAGAGACGACGGTTCGAACTAAACCCCGATCAGATTATTCAGGAGGTAGAGGGCTTAAATTTGAAAAGGCCTATTGTTGTCATTGACGAGATTCAAAAAGTACCGGACATACTTGACCCCATCCAAACGCTAATCGACGACCGCAAGGCCATATTTGTTTTAACGGGTTCTTCCGCGCGTAAACTAAGGAGACAGTCAGAAATTAATCTGTTGCCCGGTCGAGTCATCGCTTTGCACATGGATCCTTTTAGTGAATTTGAGCACTCACAAAAACTTGATGATCATCTCATTTATGGTTCTCTTCCTGCGGTTTCATTGAATTCAAACTTGAAAATTAAAAACGCTGACTTACGTTCTTACGTAGATATTTACCTTGAAGAGGAGGTTCGCGCAGAGGCAATTGTCAGAAACTTACCGGCATTTTACAGGTTTTTGGAAGTTGCGGCATTAGAGTCCGGAAAAATTGTATCCTTTAATTCAATAAGTCAGACGCTAGGCGTGGCGCACACCACAATTGCCTCTTACTTTCAAATTTTAGTAGACTGTTTAGTCGTCGAGCGGGTGGATCCGATATCTAACTCCGCGACTCGAAAAAAATTGACTAAATCAAGTAAATATTTATTTTTTGATTTGGGTGTTCGAAGAATGGCAGCGGGAGAAGGTGCGCAACTTGGGAGTCCTCGCTTGGGTGAGCTTTTTGAAAATCTGATTGGACTTGAATTACTTCGTTCAGTACGACAAAAATCTAGTACTCACCTTCACTTTTGGCGTGATCCCGATGGTCCTGAAGTTGATTGGGTACTAAACTCCTCGAGAAAATTTATTCCGATAGAAGTAAAATTTGGAGATCGTCTAACCGAAAGCGATACAAAACATCTGGTTACTTTTATGAAGGAGTATAATTGCCCTTACGGAGCCTTTGTCGTATGTTCTGCCCCTCGAGTCCTTAAGCTAAATAAAGATGTGGTGGCCGTGCCGTGGAATCAGATAAGAAAAATAACGGACCTGTGCGAATAATACCTTTTAATGCGTCACCAGCACTAGGCTGTCGACCGCCGGATATTCGCTAGGTAATTTTATATGATGGCCTCACGAGCTAATTAGGTCTCGTAAATTTTTTAGTGCAGAGGTTATAGGTACCGCATGTATAAATTTATCAATTAATCTTCGTTCAGTACCTAGATAGAATAGAAAACATTTTGCCTTAGGATAATCTTCGTGAAATTGTTTAAGGCCGACTAAGTCCTCTGGACGAATTCGTGGACTCATTTTTGATTCGATAGCAAAAAAACCATCTTCGCCATAAGCAACAAAATCAACCTCAACATGTTGGGTTGTTCGATAAAACGAAATGGCAAGATCAAGTCCCTCTTGTGCGATTAGGGCCACCAACTCCTGAAATATCAAAGTCTCTAGGGCAACACCATGGATTTCACTTTCAAGGTCTAGAGGGCCGCGGGGTCTCAATATTTGATAAACTCCTACGTCAAAATAGAAAAACTTAGGCTTTGTGGTCATTTTTCTTTTTGCCTTTTTTTGAAACACGGGAACTCTTTTGGCAAGCAGAAGATCTTCTAAAATTTTTAGGTAATTCTCAATTGTTTTTCTATCAACGCCAACCTCTGCGCCGATTTTTTCGGTGTTTATGAGTTGCCCTTGAGACAAAGCCATGACTTCCATGAATTGAGAAAAACCCACTAAATTTCTAACCAGAGCCTCTTGCTGAACCTCTTCTCTCAGGTATGTTCCCACATATGATTTGAGATATTGTTTTGGATCATCGGAGCTAAATACCATTGGTAAATGTCCAAAGCGAAGGGAGTCTTTGAGATCAAACCGGCCGCCTAATTCTATTACGGAGAGAGGGTGAAAGGACATCGAAAGGGCTCGCCCCGCTAACATATTGGCATTTTCTTTTTTTAATTTTCTAGCACTGGAGCCAGTAAGCGCAAAAAGAAGCCTATTTTCTTCAATTAATTTATGTACATAATTTAATAGCGAAGGCAGTCTTTGAACTTCGTCTAGAATGACCTAACTTTTTGCTCTCAAGTGAGCCAATTCTTCATAAAACAAGCGAGGATTACGCAAATAGGACTGAACTAGTGCCTCGTCTAATAAATCTATTCGTGTGGCTGTCGGCATCATATTTTTAAGCCAGGTTGTTTTACCCGTTCCCCGAGGGCCGAAAAGGAAGAAACTTTGGGACTTTGGATGCTTATAATTTCTGGGAAACATATTCCCTATATTTACATAAAAACGGGAATAGAGATACCGTTTTTTAGTCCAGTCTAAGGCGTCGCCAGCACTAGGCTGTCGACCGCCGCAAAGTCCGCAGGCAAAACCACGCCGGAGTTAATAACCGTATTATGAAGGGCGCAGCCAGCGGGAACATTAACCCCCTCACCCAAAATCACAAAACCTGAAAGTTCGGCGGTGGGATCGATCGTTGAATCATGACCCCTGAGAACTTGTGCCCCACTTACTTTTTCTAAAATATACTCACGTTTCTCAAAGTTTCGCCAAAGACGCGAAAAGATAGAGTGTACATAGTCATTACTGTTAAAATTCAATAGACTTCGAGGATCCTGATTATTTAGTAAATCGAGCGCACGCTTTGTGTCGGCTAAATAAATTTCAAGACTACCCGCCTCGAACCAATGTCCTTTAACCTCATGCCCCAAAACTTTTTTACCCTGTGCGATTTGCGGGAGCAAAATATCCCGAAAAATATCGCAAGCTTTTCCATAAGGAATTAAATCAAAAACATCATCTGATAGCCATTGCATGCCTGTAAAATGTAGTCCCTTCTGTACCTTGACACCCAAGGGTGGCTGCTTACCCATTCCCACAACCTCACCGATCGCATTAATCCAAACCGCATTATAAAGTGTGCCCACTCCGGGATGTTCAATCAGGGCCAAAGTCGCCAGTGCTCCCTCCTGCATGTGCTTAGACTGCAAATTTCGAAAAAAATTAAAATCGCTAGGCCAAAACGCTGAGTCTGCGTTTAAAGTTAAGAAATTACCATTTCCTTTTAAGTGGCCCTCCGCATTTTTAATGCCCCCAGCGCTACCCAGAATAATCGGGTCCTCATCTAAAAAATAATAGCGTGCCGATTTGATGCTAGCGCAAGTGGGAGGCACAATTCGAATGACTAATTCCTTTATTTTAGTGGGCAAATGATGAGTGTTGATGACCAGTTTTGTTGTTATCAAGTATTCTGCCAAATGAGTGGAGTAAAACAAAAAGGGATTGTTCAAGAAAGGAAAGACGGGTTTAGGCAAAATTTCTGTATGGGGTTTAAAGCGGGTACCAAACCCAGCTGCTAAAACAATGGTGTTAAATTTGGAGTTCGAAATGGGAAGCCTAGAGCTCAAATTTATTACTGTAGAAGCCATTGTCCTCTAAAATCTGGTCAAAAAGTTTAAATTTCGTAAAGCACTCAATGCTTTTTTTGATTTTCTGCAGTGTCACTGGTAGGTATTTTAAATAGCGTTTATCTTGTCTTAAATTGTAAAAACTTGCGAAACTACCGCACGCTTTAAAACAGCGCTGCACACTTTGAATTTCGTAGATTTCCATAAACTGATCCCAGGAAACCTTTTCGAAACCTTCGTTTGTTCTTTGAGCTAAGTAGTATTCTAGTAAACTTTTGCCCATGTTGAGACTAATGTCGACGTAAGAATCTTTCGCAAGACTTACCAGATCATATTGTATGGGCCCCATTCGGGCATCTTGAAAATCAATAATACGCGTTTTGCCATGTTTGAGCATAATGTTGCGTGAGTGGTAGTCGCGGTGGCAAATAAACTTGGGTTCTCGGTCAAGGGTTTCACAAATTTCATTAAAAATAGCGTACAGGTCTGATTTGGTTTTTTCTGAAATGTTAGAGTTACAAAGTTTATCGATAAGGTGTTCAAAACCATAATTCATTTCCCACATCAATTTTTTAGAATCAAAGGCGATATCAAAAGCCACACATTTGGCCTTAGTGTCTTTTGAGGCGTGGTAATGAATTTTGATCAACTCATCAATGGCTTTTTTATAAAACGGCAACGCAACTTCATGGTTTTGATTTTCCCAAAATTTTCGTTCAAGAGTTAGGTCACCTAAATCCTCAAGAAGCACTAAGCCATCTTGCGGCAGAAGGTCTACAACCTTCGGTACTAAAACATCATGCTTAGCAAAGTGTCGCAATACCGATAAAAAAGGATATCTACCGTCGTCGACAAAAGGCTCCCAGCTCATTAAAACCCAAGCAGATTCTTTGTGAACAACACGATAATATTTTCTGGCTGAAGCATCACCTGCAAGAGGTATGACCTGAAAGGATTCACTGCCAAAATGATTTTTAAGAAAAGAATAAAAAACTTCGGTTTTTAGACTTTCTGAATCGAGCGCTGTCATCAAAAAATTTTGACATAACTAGGTGGGATTATCAACACCTAATGAAGTAATGCCTAGTTGGTTTAATAGTATAATCATCAATAAATCTTGGTGTGCTTTGGTGACGGTCTCGGCATAGAGCGCCAACTGGTCTTGGCTCAGGGTTAAGTCCATATGGCTAAGTCGCACTTGCGACACCAGTCGATAAAAGTCGAGTGGTATATTTAATGATCTAACGAGCTCGGCACTATTATGAATAGAGCCGCTAACAATCAAGACTCCTTCGTTGGGATCCGTGCGATGGTTTAAAAGATATTGTTCGATGACTTGAGATTGCCTGGGTGATAAATTTATAATTTCAGGGATAAACAGGCAGATGTTTCCCAAGTTTTCTAAGAATTCTGGCGCGAGTTCATTTTCCTTAAAGGACGAAATTTCTAAAAAGGCAAAGCGTTTCGTTTGAGTATAAATTTCGTGCGCAATTTTAAAGATCTGCTCATGACTGGTGGCGTGAACAAAAACAGTGAGGTCGCCTTGTGGGACTTCGGGTGCAGTTTTAACCTCAATTGTATTAGTTTTTTCGCGTCGCTGTTTGTAATTTGAGATCTGAACAACATTCGAGGAGAGTTCACTTCGCTGATCAGAATGAGTTTCTTTAATCCGCGTTTCTTCGCGCTCTAGGTCATCTATATGGGACAACATTGTTAACGCGCCTGAAAAAATACTATCAATAAATATATCCAGCTGCGCGACTTGGTCAGTGTCCAGTACCTTTCCCTCTATTATTTGAGCGACTCCAAGCAAGTGGTGCTCGTCCTTGATGGGTAGATAGATGTCGTTATCATTTAGGATTCTGTTGGTAGCAATGTAATCCCATTGTTCAATAGTCAGAAATTTAAAACCAACATCAAAGTTATTTTGAATCAGGTTTGCAATTTTGTTCACCAATATATTTAGCTTTTCTTCGCTTTGTAATAGCCCGCTCATATAGTCCGTCCTCAAATTTATACGTTCCACTGTTGATCTCTAATCAACATCACTGGGCTATAACGCAAGGACTGTGCCTGTACCCCTTCGCTTGATACGTTTGCACGAATATTTATAACTAGCTAAATTTATTGAGAATATCGGAGTGTGTCTGGGCGGCCAAAAAAGATTGGCATCCCCTATCTTTGAAATAGCGTTATTTGATAGACACTGGGACGAAGTTTGTTACTTCGCTACTTTTATGGCGGCAGCCGCTGCAGCCATCTTTCGTTTATCAAGGCCATACTTTTCGACCTTCATAATTAGGCCGGCACGGCTAATACCAAGTTCTTTCGCAAGTTTTGATTTGTTCCAGCCGGTGCGACGAAGTCCTTCGCGAATCATTTGAACTTCGAGTTCTTCTAGAGCGTCCTTAAGTCTACCTGTGACTCTCGCGCCTTGAACCTTGGAGGCATCAGAAACCTCTAAAATTTTGGGTGAAAGCATGTCGCCGGTAAGTTTAGTTTCGGTTCCAGATAGAACCACCATGCGTTCAATTTCATTCTGCAGTTCTCTTACGTTGCCGGGCCAGTGATAATCATAAAGTTTTTCGAGGCAGCGTTTCGTGATTATTCTTTTAGAGGCAGGATCTGCTCCTGCAGCTTTATTCAAAAACGATTCCACTAAAAGTGGGATGTCTTCTTTTCTTTCTCTGAGTGGTGGTACGCGCAAGTTAATAACGTTAAGGCGATAATATAAGTCCTCGCGAAACTCTGCTCGCTCGACCATTTCTTTTAAATTTTTATTGGTAGCTGTTATAACCCGAACGTCAACACGCTTGGTTTCGGTGCTACCTACCGGAGTAAACGTACCTTCTTGTAAAACACGCAAAAGTTTTACCTGCATTTGCGGAGAAGTATCGCCCACCTCGTCTAAAAAGAAGGTCCCCTTGTCGGCCATTGCAAATAGGCCCTTTTTATCTTTAATGGCTCCAGTAAAAGATCCTTTTACGTGACCAAAAAGCTCTGACTCTAATAAATTGTCGTTAAAGGCAGAACAGTTGGCAATTACAAATGTGCCGCCCGTGCGACTCGAATTATAATGAATCGATTTTGCGATAAGTTCTTTGCCTGTACCGTTTTCGCCTTGAATAAGAACAGTGCTGTCGGCAGTTTTAATTTTATCCATCAACATGTAGAGACTTTGCATCGGTTTAGATTTACCGATCATATTGTCATATTTATAGCGGCTGCCGAGCTCTTTATTGAGTTCACGAATTCTATCTTCGCGAGATGTGATCTCAAGGTGAAGCGTGATAACCTCTTGGGATACTAGTTCTACGAGTTCAATAAAATGAGTTCTGTTTTGGTCATCGAGAGCTTTTATGCGTGATAGACCGTGTTCAATAACCTCTTTGGTAAACCCAAAGGCAGAAAGGCGATCGCGAATTTCTGTGACACGACTTGATTGGCCCATGTCCTTAAGAAAGCCCACAGAAACCACGCAGCCCATAAAATCATTTTCTATTATAATCGGAACTACAGCGACATCGAAACCCGTGAGGTCCCACTTTTTGATGGCGTGTTTACTGGTAGAGGATTTTAGTTCGTCGACCGCTTTATTTACTAGTTCCCCTAGGCTTTGCACTGCCGTGTCTTTTGCAAAGAGCGCCCCTGTCAAGGGATTGGCAAAGGCTTGGCTGTTTTTATCCAATCCTCGTAAGCGTCCCGACTCATCGGTAAAAACTGTATCGATGTTCCACCACTGGTGAAGGATTTGTTTTAGTTTTTTAATTACATGGATATGTTCAAACTCATCCCAATTAATCATAAGCTCACCTCTTGTCTAATCTTTTATCGTCAAAAGATTCGACAATCTTTAGGGGCCTATCAAAGTTCTAGGCAAAAAACTAGCCGTTGGTCTGGAGTTGAAAGTATTTAAAATAGGCTCCACGAAGCTCTAAGAGCTTGTCATGATTGCCGTCTTCAACAATAGTACCTTTTTGGACTACGAGAATGCGATCAGCCTTTCGTATTGTCGAAAGCCGGTGCGCAATAACAAAACAGGTGCGGCCAAACATTAGTCGATCAAGTCCTTTTTGAACTTCAATTTCACTGACCGAGTCTAGCGCGCTTGTTGCCTCGTCTAATATCAGGATCGGCGCATCTCGATATATGGCGCGAGCAATACTAATCCGTTGTCTCTCGCCACCAGAAAGTTTTTGGCCGCGTTCGCCAACCTTATATTGATAACCGCCAGAAAGTTTTTCAATAAATCCGTGCGCATTGGCGGCTTTGGCAGAATCAACCACGAGGTTTTTTGATTTTTCAAAATCTCCTGAGTGAATATTGCTCTCAACAGAATCATCAAATAGAAATACATCTTGCGTAACTAGCGCAATATGCTTGCGTAAATCTTTGAGTTTAAGGTCACTGATTTTAGTGTCATCTAAAAAAACATGTCCCTTTTCAGGGTCAAAGAATCTCTCCAAAAGATTCATAAGAGTTGTTTTGCCACTACCGCTCTCGCCAACAATTGCAATAACTTCACCCCTCTTTACTGTCAGGTTTACAGCGGTGATTACGGGTTCACTGCCAAACGAAAAGGACACATTTTTAAAAGACAGTGTCTGCCAGTTTTCCGGAAAAGCCTTTGCATTAGTTAACTCGGGGACGTGGCCCTGGTCTTCTAAAATTTTAAATATTCTTTCGGTCACGACAAAAATCTGTTGAATTTTAACGAAGGCGTTTTGCAGGGTCTTGATTGGTTTTTGCATTAATCCGAGTGCTACGATAAAGCCAACAAAAACTCCCGCCGAAGACGTGCCATTCACGACACCGTTACCAACGTAGTAGCATAGAGCTGCAAAGAGGCAGGTCCCTACAAACTCAGAAAGAGGTCCAGCGGCTTCCTCGTGAGCAATAATGCTCTTTCGAGTTTCGAGGTAACGACTCACGTTTTTACTGAGACGCTCTTTCATTTGATTCTCTAAACCGTAGGCTTGAATTACTTTAACACCATCCAGGGACTCTTTAATAGTAGTGGTAACAGTGTCCATAGCGGATTGGCTTTGGTGGCCGTATTTTCTGAGACCGCGGCCAATTTGCCTCATAATAAAAATAAATATCGGTGTGGTAAATAGCGTCCACAGAGTTAACTTCCAATCGAGAATAAACAAATTAACGAATAATAAAATCATTAGTATTGGCTCGCGAACGTAATCCGCAATCAAATAAATGGCATTTTGCAATTGTGAGACATCATTGAGAGTGCGACTGATCAATGCTCCAGTGCCCCCTTCGTACTGATGGTGAAAGGTCAAACTTAAATTCAAATATTTTTGTTGAAGTCTTTGCCGAACTTCGATGGTTATTTTTTCGCCAATGACGCGAGTATAATAAAAATGGGCGTAACGAAATACTCCATTTATAGAATACAAAACTACAAAGGCTAACGGAATCACAATTATAAGTTGTTCGCGTTCACGGCCAAAGAAGGAATAAAGCAAATCATTGAGTTTCTTGATTTGGCTGCCCTCGGGTGGGGGCAAGTTCGAAAACACGTTATCAAATAAAAGGGCGCCCAGAGGGGCAACCAACCCCTGACACAGACTCATGAGTGCACCCAAAATGACGACACCAACTAGTTGCCACCGGTAAGGCCTAAGTAACGGTAATAGTTTTTTTAGCGTCTGCACGAATCCCCTTAACTTTAAGGTTTATCAAATTTGGGTACGTTTCCTCAAGGTACGATTTCAAATACTGTCCAGTTAGACTCTTTTTACTAGTAATTAGCTTATCAATTGGGCCCTGAAACACAATCTTGCCCCCGGCCTCACCGGCCTCTGGCCCCAGATCCACGATATAATCAGAGGCAGCTATTACGTCAAGATTGTGTTCGATGATCAGGACACTGCCACCAGCATCAATAAGTTTATTAAGAACTTTAAGTAAAAGCTCAACCTCACGAAAATGTAATCCTGTCGTTGGCTCGTCAAGAATGTAGAGAGTTGATTTTTGGTTGGTAGAATTAAACTCACGAGCGAGTTTTAATCTTTGCGACTCTCCTCCGCTCAGTGAATTGGCGCTTTGCCCCAAACGAATGTAATCAAGCCCCACTTCTTTTAGTATTCCCAAAGATCTACGAATCTGTGGATAGGCCACAAAAAAATCCATTGCTTCATTGACAGTCATATTTAAGATCTCATGGATGTTTTTATTTTTATATTTGATATCCAAAATTTCTGGTCGATATTTTTTGCCATCACAAGCCTCGCATTTGATTTCGACATCGTCCATAAACATCATGTCCACGGTCTCACTGCCAGCACCCCGACAAACGGGGCATCTACCACCATCGACATTGATGCTAAATGTACTCGCGGTATAACCAAGAGCACTAGCTTCGCGACTAGTTGCCATGATCTGTCGAATGGTATCGAAAACCTTTAAATAAGTGACTGGATTACTGCGGGAGGTTCTGCCGACCGGTGACTGATCTATCAACAATACATTTTTTACAAATTTGGCGCCGGATACGGACTTAAAGGGCGCGGCCCTTAAAAACTCAATTCCCAACTCGCGAGCAACCGCGGGATATAAAGTCTGAGTGATGAGTGTGGATTTACCCGAACCACTTACGCCAGTTACACACACTAGGCGGTTTAGTGGGAAGGCCACTGTAACATTTTTTAAATTATTTCCGGTACACCCTTTAAGCGAGATGAGATATTTAAATTCTTTGAGAGAGGTGGGACGATTAAAATTTTGTGATAGAAGGTTAGCTCGGGGTTTCAAATACGGGACGGTGCTAGATTCTTTACACTTGTAAAAGTCAGGCGTTGGCCCATCGTAAATAATCTCGCCGCCAAGATGGCCTGAGCCAGGCCCCATTTCAATAATATTTTGGCTGCTTCTGATCACATCCTTATCGTGTTCCACAATAATAACGGTGTTGCCAATGGCGTTGAGCTGTTTTAAAAGACCAATTAATCGGTCGTTATCACGAGGGTGCAGTCCGATGGTAGGCTCGTCTAAAACGTAAAGTGTTTGCGAGAGCGCCATGCCGAGCTGGCTTGCTAAAGTCAGACGCTGATATTCGCCACCAGAGAGTGTTTTTGTAGGGCGATCGAGAGTCAAATAGTGAACTCCCACATCTACCAAAAATTGCAAGCGCGAAGAGATTTGCTTTAGGACTTCAAGGGCAATCTTCTCCTGTGTCTTATTTAGGTCGAGGCTATTAATAAATTTTAATAACTCTTCAAGTGTCATTTTCGAAAGTTCACCAATTGGTTTTCCAGAAATTAATATGTGCCCGACAAAAAGATTGAGTCGAGAGCCCTGGCACGAGGCACACAAAGTGGCGCTTTTATAGTGAGATAAAAAAACGCGCACGTGCATTTTATATTTTTTGCTTTCAAGGTATTCAAAGAAGCCATTTATGCCGTCAAATTTTTCGTCGCCGGACCAAATTAGATTTTTTTGCTCGCGCGTGAGGTCCTGCCAGGGGAGATGTGAGTCAATTTTTCTGCGACGACAAAACTCTAACAGTGCGCGACGGTCAGCAGTACTACTTGGCATGGTGTAGGGGCGAAGTGCGCCCTCAGCAATTGTCAGCTTTGGATTTGGCACAATCTTTTCTTCGTCGAGGCTTAGTATGTTGCCAAAGCCTTTACACGAAGTGCACGCGCCTATCGGACTATTAAAGCTAAACAGAGTCGAGGTAATGTTGGGAAAAGTATAGCCGCATAAGGAGCAAGAGTTCTCTTCGCTGACTTTTAGAGTTTCATTTTCGGTCGTTTGAATGAGAGCGTGGCCACCCGCGAACCCTGTGTTTAGTCGGGTAGAAATCGTGTAAGACTGACCAATAGAATCAGCAAGGCGGGCTTTTTCATCGAGGCTAAAAACGACACGATCCACCACTATCCAAAAATCCTCTTTAGGTAATCCTTTTTTTACTGCGGCAGAGTTATCAATTTCGACAACTTCGTTTTTTGAAGTAAATATTCTTAATAAACCCTCTTTTAAAAGCATGGCGTGCAGCTTTTTTCCGGTGGCGACACGCATTTTTTCTGTGACCGGCGCTAAAATATAGCCGCGTTTTCCTGAAAACTTTTTAATGGTTTTGTCGGTGGCCACCGTGACAGATTCTTTTTCGATGGGTGTTTTGTCATTGGGACAAAAAGGCGAACCTAGTTTCTCAAAAAGAAGCCTTAAATAATCAAAAACCTCAGTAGTAGTTCCCACCGTCGAGCGACTTGTTTTAACGGTATTCTTTTGTTCGATGGCAATAGCGGGAGGCAGATTTTCTACACCTTCGATATCTGGTTTTGGCGCCTTGTTGATATATTGTTTCGCGTAGTTCGAAAGGCTTTCAATATACCTCCGCTGCCCTTCAGCGTACAAGGTTTCAAAAGCAAGGCTGCTTTTGCCAGAGCCACTAGGGCCGCAAATAACAGTGTAAGATCCGAGTGGGATTTTAACCTCAATATTCTTGAGGTTATTTTGTTTCACCCCCCAGAGGTGAATATGCTTCATTCAGACATGTCCTGTTTAAAAAAACGACTGTCCTGTTCGTCGTTATCACTACCCTCGAGAGACTTAGGCTCTGTGCCCTGGAGAAAAGCCTGCTTAACAACTTCTTTCGAATTGGACCCCGCAAGATTGCCGGTCGCATTGTCGATGTTAGCAAAAACAATTTCTGGAGGAACCGGAAAAGAAGTTTCAGGCAATCCAATGTGAGCCTGTTTCATGTAATCCAGCCAAATCGGAAGGGCGGCGCGTCCACCAACTTCTCCCCGACCTAAAGTTTTCTCAGTATCGTAACCCACCCAAACGCCGGTAACAATTTGGGGCGTATATCCAACAAACCAAGCGTCGTAGTATCCATTGGTTGTTCCAGTTTTTCCGGCGGCTGGTCGACCAATTGAGCGAGCGGCTGAACCCGTACCAAGGCGGTCGGTAATCGTACCCTCCAGCAAGTTTGTAATTAAAAAGGCAGTCGATGAATTAATCAATTGATCGGGATCCTTAAAATAAATTTTTGGAATTTTATCCCTTGTTTTTTGTCCCGTGTTTGGTGGAACCTCTTTATTTTGATTTTCTCCGGTGCCTTCGGCAATGTTTTTTTCGGCAATTGTGCTATTGGCAAGTTCTTTTAATTTAGCTTCTTCGCCAGTTAAAAATGTTTGTCGTCTTTTTTCGAGTTCGGTTTCAATGGGCTCTATTTGCTCCTTGAACCGATCGTCAAGTGTGCGAACACCCATAATCTCAGTGCCCTGTCGGTCCATAACTTTATGAATAACCACTGGTCGGATTCGCGTACCCATTCGACCAAACGTTGAGAATACTTTGGTAAGCTCATACAAAGTCACGGCGCTTGAGCCAAGCCCTAAAGTAAAATCCATGTTGAGTGGGCTAAACATACCTAGTTTGCGGGCATAGCTGGCCACCCAGTTAACACCGAGATCCTGCACGATTTTAACGGTCGGTACATTTTTCGATTGAATCAATGCGTTTCGAAATAAAATGTCGCCGCCAAAACTTTTTGAATGATTTTCTGGTTTCCAACGCTTGGTAACAACCTCTTCGCTTTGCTGGCCCTCATCAATAATTTTGTGTTCCTCATAGACTACAGGAGCATCAATAATTTTTGAGACAGGACTAAATCCACCGTCTAAGGCTGCAGCATAAACAATCGCTTTAAATGCTGAACCAGTTTGTCTTAACGCTTGAATGGCCCTATTAAATTGGGACTTGGCATAATTTTGTCCTCCGACCATGGCAACAATGTCCGCTGAACCTTGGCCAAACGAAATCAGCGAGCCTTCGGCCTCTGGCTCTTGTTCGAGTTCTACTTCTATATATTCCTGAAATTTAGGTAAATCGACAGGCAACTCAAATACGGGTTTGGGGTTTTGTTTCTTGGTTTTTTGATTATGCGCGACTTTTAGTTCATCAATCTTTTCTTTAAGTCGTTGCGAATTAAAGCGTTTGTCTACAATCTTTACCTCAATCACATCACCCACGGCGAGTGCAGCAGAAGGCTTTTTTAATTCGTCGTGCTCACTTTTTACTTCAGGGTTTGGTTTTCTGGCCCACTTCATGGTGTCAAGGTCGATGAATCCCTGTGTTTCTGCGATACTAACGGTGACAAGGCCCCACTTGTCGTCGATCTTCGTGACAACGCCTGGGGCGGTTGTGCCAATGGGCATATAGCTTGGGAGTTTGGCGATTTTCTCACCCGCCTCATTGGTCTCTAAATCAAAACTCATTTCTGGTAGCTGGGGTACGCTGCCGTCGGGCAAAACAACTCTCACAGGTGAGCTATCAAAAACTAATTTTTCACGCGTCTCTTTTAAAAAAATGGCGATCTGCTCAGGAGTGGTTAATTTATTAAGTGGCCCCCGAAAGCCCTGGCGCTTATCGAGTTCTCTTAGGCCCAGCTTCATGGCTTCTTGGGCGGCCAATTGTTTTTTATAATCAAGTCCCGTGTAAACCTTGAGTCCCTTATCGAGAACTGTATTTTCACCAAGTTCGCCTACTAAAATTTGCCGAACGGTTTCAATGTAATAGGGTGCCGTCTTTTGATAATCTTCTCTTAGGTAAACTGTAACAGGTTCCTCGGCTGTTTTTTTGTGAGTCTCTTCGTCAATGTAGCCATCCTCGGTCATTCGCTCTAGTACATACAACTGTCGTCGTTTCGCCAAATCGGGGTGAAATACGGGGGAGTAACGGCTGGGGGCTTGTGGTAGGCCAGCGAGTATTGCCATTTCGGCTAGAGTTAATTCAATTACGGGTTTGCGAAAATAAATTTGTGAGGCCATGGCCACACCATGGGCGCTGTGGCCCAAGTATATCTGATTGAGATACAGGTACATGATATCTTTTTTAGAAAGATTTTCTTCCATTCGCGAGGCGAGCATAAGTTCGCGAATTTTTCGAATGTAGGTTTTCTCTGGCGACAATAATAACGAGCGTGCCACTTGTTGCGTGATGGTCGACGCTCCCTGTACTTTACGGCCGGCTTTGAGGTTTGCTAAAAAAGCACGAAATATTGCGAAAAAATTAATTCCTTTATGTTCAAGAAACTTTGAGTCTTCGGCGGCGATGAAGGCGTTAATAAGTTGGGGCGGAAAATTTTCGTACTGAGTTAATATGCGCCGCTCTCTAAAAAATTCGCCAATCTGTTCTCCGTCGCGAGCGTAGACTTCTGTCACAAGTAGCGGCTCATAGTCGGCCACGGTAATTAATTTAGGTAGGTTGCTTGAAATACCAATCAGTGAAACTGCGCCGATGGCGATAAGGGCAAATAATCCTCCAATTAACAGTGCCACCATTTTTTTTGTCAGGCGAAATGGCAGACGTATGTACTCTCGAAGTTGATAATATTTCTCGCGCATGTATCCCACCAAACTAGAGAAGTTGCTTCAAACCTATCTAATTTATAGTGGGCTGCCCGTGCGGGCAAGCCGCGCCTATGCTTTGCTGGTTTTTAGGGTCTAGGTTGACGCGGAGGGAGGCGGATGTGATTAGCGGCTTTTCTTATTTGAACCCACTCGCGGAGCACCCGTTGAATCCGGAAAACCATCGGCGCACGTTTTGACTTCTCCACTAAGTTCACTAGAACATTTGCCTCTAATAAATTCACAGCTCGCTACTAGGCCCTCAAATTGTTGGACTAACCCATAAACTTCATTACTTGAGAACTTATCGTTGTCTCTATTGATTCCCTTTTTCCTAGCAAGCCCTGCCAATGTCGTGGCATTGTGAGTTCTAAGGGCTTCACGCTGTAATTCTTCTTGGGTAATGTTGAGCTGTTGTCCGTCAGAAATTGTTCGCTGTGAAGCCTGAACTAATAGCTGCTGTTTTTTCGTAATTAATACCTGTTTCTGAGTATTGATATCACGAGATTTTGACTCTATTTTTTTAAGCGCCATCGATTTTTGGTTTTGTCCCATTTTAAAAATGGCATCTAGATTTTGGGCGCTCGATGAAATCAGTTCCTTTACCTGAGCAGCAGCTTCGCTAAGTGATAATTGATCAGCGGCCAATGATTGGGCGGCAATGGCCTTTGCCGAAGTGGTTTTTTGTTGTGAGCAGGCGGTAGTGATCATTTCCTTTTGAATAGAATCCATTTTCTTGCCTACATTGGCGAGTTGATTAATAGAGCCGCCAGCATTGGGTCGGTTTCTAAATCGATCAAATACTTCAGTTTTATATTGGCTTCTACCCTCGGCTTCACAGGCGGCATTTAACTGCGCAATAGCCCTGCTATATTCAACGGTGGCCCTTCTCAATTTATCATTAATCTGCAAAATCTTATCTTGCTCTTGTTTAATCTTGATCGACATGTCTTGAATTTGCGCTTCGGTTTGTGAATCGATGTTTTTCATTACCTCAGGTAATTCTTCAAGCATATTTTTTTCTTGATCAGACAGTCTTTGTACATCTTCGTCTATTTTCTGCATTTCTTGTTGCAGCGAAGTCATATTTTCCATTAATTTTTTTTGTTCAACGGCGGCGTCTCTTTTAAGCTCAACCATGCGTCTTGTGCCATCTTTTATTTGCTCCTGCCAGTCCTTAAGGTTACCCATCGCATAACCGGGGCAACTGCCATTTCCGCTAGCCATTAATGCTTCGGGGTCTGTTTGGACTCGCCAGTCGTTGGCATTTTCTTCCTCAAATTCTACCGTTGTTTTATTGCCGAGCCTCTTCCCATCTTCTTCACAAGCAAGTCCATACCCAAGGCAAGATCCCAAGGGGCCTCCTCCCGACTTTTGGCAATCATCCTTAAGTCCTTTCATTTCTTCTACTAGTTTTTCTTGACGATCTTGACACTGAGACCCTTTTAGCCCTGCACACTGCGCGCTAACCCCCGGCTGATATCGACTATCACCCAAGCAAAACTTTAGGGATTCTTCCCTATTTTTGCCTCTGGCTGCTATACCTGCAGCACCTCCGTTTTTGTTTTTTTCATCAGCTGTTGTTGCAGCGTTATAAGTATTTTTACATGTGTTCTTATGTTCCTCTACAATTATATCGGAGGCTTTACAATCTGGCTGAAAGCCGCTGCGGATATCAGATCCCTCAGTCGCAATTCCAATTTCCATAAAAACCAATGATGCCAAGACAACTCCTGAGAGTCGCAAAAAACTAACAACCGACAAATACTTAGACATTAAAAACCCCCAGGTGAGACCTAACACTAACTTACTGTATATGCAGCAATATGAGTGCCAAAACCCTATTTTTCCAGAGAGCCCTCAATTGTTCAAGTCTCAATATGAGACACATTCACCCACAGCATAATTTAAGAAATTCAAGCCACTCGTCGAAACACTTCTAAATTGTGAGGATTCCCCCAATGCCCCAGACCTCGACTTTGATCGAACTTATTAACGCCAGTAACATCAGCCCTGACAGAGCACATCCTTTTTTTGTGAACCTGGTAAAGCGCCGCCCGGACCTATTCGAAAAAAAATATTTTGTGATGCCACTTGTTTCACAGCCAACAATAAAAATTATCAGCAAAAATGTCTTTAAAAATAATGCGGAGGTTGATCACCATATAGACGTAACTCGTAATTTGCCGGAGTACCTTATCGTAACTACAAAAGGAAGGTTAGGCCTTCATGTGGGCTTAAGAACCAATATTATTACGTTCAGTCATCGTTTCAAAAATGGCGATGACTACACGCAAAGTTACTTTGACGATAGGGTAGAGCCCATTGGATCAGCCGAAGAGGAGCTCCGGCAGCTCCAGGAGTTTTTTGATAATGTTGCTAATCGACGCCGTACAATACGGTTGGTATCTTAGCGTGTCTTCGATAGAAATAATTTATGCTATTTAATAGCATTTGTCCGATGTCCTCTCGGGATTGACTTTCTAGCGTTAAATTATTTTGTTGGACATGTTGTTTAAAAAGAAAATGAATATTTAACGGAAGGTGCAGAATAATTCGTCGCTCGTCGTCCACCTGGCAAAGCTTTTCAGGTACCGCTGTGATTCTTTTCTTGTTTTTATCAATTATCGAAAATAGAATACAATAATTTTCGTAAACAAAATTGACTTTAAAGCCACCTTTTATTCGATGCCTTTTCCGAATAACGTCTTCAAGCTGCTTTATCACCATCCCCGCATTCATACTCAGTGAACGCAATACAAACTTGGCGGCATCGTAGCATACAGGCGGTAATAATAATTGAGGCAATCAGCGACAAGGCTACCCATCTCGTGCTCATTCATATCATCAAGTGAATAACCTCTTATTGTCGCGTAGAGATTTAAAAGCTTCCAAAAGTTTTTGCCGTGGTACCAACATATTTCTCGCGATGACCCAACGATGGCGACAATATTGTTGCTATCGAGAAGCTTTTGATTTTCATCGATAAGATCAAAGGTAACTATATTTTTTTGATGTTTCGAATAATAGAATACGGCTCGAAAATCGCCCGTAACGGTAAAATGTAATCTTAGGTTTTTCTCTAGATTTTGAATAATAGTTTCAGCGTTCATAAAATAGCCCCCTTTGGATTGTAAGATTGGGGCTTGAGCAAACTCTAGGCCGAGGTCTACCTGAAATTTGCGAGCCTTGGCAAATTTTTGGTCCGAAGGGCGAACGCTCCCTTAACGCACAATGCATAGATGTTGTTTAATAAGGCTATTCAAGGATTTAGGAGGTTTTTAATACTAATGGTGAAGGATCAAATTATTTAAAAACAGGTTTGTAGAGGACCTCAATGAACATAAACTCGGTTTTGCTAAAGTGGGTGGCCATTTAACAACTTTAGGCTTCTCAGTCCAGGCTGAGCTTGCTCACCATCGTCAGGGACAGCCCCCTAATATATGCTTGTCGAGTTTATTTTTCATGAGTCCTCCATCGTCAAACCTAAACGTAGAATATCATCAAACGGGATCTTAAAACAAGACGCTCAAAAAAAAATTTTTTGTAAAGAAAAAAGTGGCTTCACTCTAAAAAAACCCTCCTTTTCGACTGTAAACTATTGAGACATTATGCCGAGAAGTAGGGATGCTGCCTCAGGACTTGGACTATTATTTCCCCTTTTTTGTATGTCTGTATGGTATATTCATTCTCCTTGTTCTTTATAGTCCGGCCCTCGTCGAAGTTGCCGAAAAAAATTTACCAAAAAGCTATTTAGAACAGTTTCTCAGTCGAGCGTGGTTGGGGTGGGTCTGTTTAGTAGTCGGCGGATTTTGGTCAATTCAGCACCTATTATGAGGTTGACGGGCTCCTCTTAGCCCACTATTTTGTTTAGCTTATGTCGAATCAAATGACATTCGAAGCTGAAAGTGAACTCGCCGAACAAGAAGTAAAAATTTTTTCTGTTAGCGAGCTGAATTCTATTATTAAAGGCCTGCTTGAGGGGCGTCTTTCTGAAGTTTGGCTTAAAGGTGAAATTTCAAACTTTAAGGCCCACACATCGGGCCACTATTATTTCAGTTTGAAAGATGAAAAAGCTCAAATTTCTGCAGTTATGTTTAAAAGCATTAATCAAAAGCTAAAATTTCGGCCGCAAGATGGAATGGAAGTCATCGTTCGGGGCAAAATCACAGTTTATGAGCCACGCGGTAATTACCAAGTTTTTTGCGAGTGGATGGAACCTGTCGGCGCCGGAGCTTTGCAGATAGCCTTTGAACAGTTAAAAGCAAAACTCCAGGCCGAGGGATTGTTTGCTCCCGAGCGAAAAAGACCGCTCCCGTATTTGCCGAAGCATATAGCCATTGTAACATCGCCAACAGGAGCAGCGGTGCGGGATATGTTGAATGTGCTATCGCGAAGATTTAAGGGCCTTCACATCACAGTTGTTCCAACAAAAGTTCAAGGCACCGATGCCGCCAGTGAAATCGTCGCAGCTATTGAAAAAGCTCAGCGCTTAAAAGATCTGGATGTATTAATTGTCGCTCGTGGCGGTGGCTCAATAGAAGATCTCTGGTCTTTTAATGAAGAAATCGTGGCCCGCGCGATTGCCGCTTGTCGGGTTCCAGTTATATCAGGAGTGGGACACGAAATTGACTTTACGATTAGTGATTTTGTGGCGGACTTAAGGGCGCCTACGCCCTCAGCGGCGGCCGAACTAGTAATAAAAAACGCCGCTGACCTGACTCACAAAATAGTTCAAATAGATAAAACTCTGGCCAGTCAGTTTCGAAAGTTTTTGCAAATGAAAATGCAGATCATAGAGTCGCTTTCTAAAAGATTAATAGATCCAAAACGGTATTTACAAGATGTAGCGATTCGAATAGATGATTTTGTCGGTAGACTTGAGGCGGCCACGAATAATAGTCTTAGTGAGCGCTCACATAATATAAGGCACTTGTCTTCTCAGCTTAAGTCGAAAACAGAAACACTCCTGCAGAATAAGTTTAGGACATGGACTCGACTTTCTTCGCTTTTAGATGGCCTGAGTCCACTCCGTGTAGTGGAGCGAGGCTATTCAATAGTAAAGGCCGGAGAACAGGTGATTACAGAGGCTACAAAATTGATTAAGGGAAGCATTATTGACATTCGTTTCGCTAAAGGAAGAGCGAGAGCAAAGATCGAAGAAATCAATTTAGAAACTTAAATAAAAAGGGTGAATTATGAATTTTGAAAAAAAACTTTCGCGTTTAGAAGACATTGTGAGTTCAATGGAAAAAGGCAGTCTACCACTAGAAGAGTCACTCAAGCTTTTTGAGGAAGGCGTAAAGTTATCTCGAGATTGCCACTCTCAGCTCAATGAGGCTGAGCAAAAAGTAAAACTTTTGCTCAATGTAGATGCTCAGGGCAATGCTCAAACGCAGGACTTTGAAGTTCCGAAATGACGCCTGATCTAACTGAAAAGCTTTTTGGTCACCGCGCAAAGATGGCCGATAGCTTTATTGAAAATTATCTTGAAAAACGCCTTTTAAAAGACGCTCCAGGATTAAAAAAGCTAAAAGAGGCCATGGCCTACTCAGCAAATAGTGGTGGAAAACGCTTTCGCCCCGTTTTGTCGATTATGACTGCAGAGGCTCTGGGGGTTGATGCGAAATTTATTTTGCCCTTCGCTGGTGCCGTTGAATTTATCCACACCTATTCCCTGATCCACGATGATCTACCATGTATGGACAACGACGACATGAGGCGCGGAAAGCCCACTAACCACAAGGTCTATGGCGAGGCCACGGCCCTATTGGCAGGTGACGCTCTATTAACTGAGGCATTTTTTTTGGTAACTCAAAGTTATTCTAGCCAGGGAGAATTGGCTGCCAAAGCTGCAGCTGAGCTCAGTCAATCTGCCGGAGCTTGCGGAATGGTCGGGGGTCAGTCAATAGACATGTACGCCAAACGAGAAGGCCTTTCCCATCAAGAACTCATAAGACTTCATAATTTGAAAACGGGAGAACTTATCAAAGTAGCTGCACTGGGTGCGGCGATTTTATGTGGTGCTAACCAAAAGCAGCAAAAAGATATTCATGAATATGCTTTAACTCTGGGGCTCGCCTTTCAAGTTAAAGATGACATTTTAGACTTTAATCCTCAAAAGCCAGAATCAGGAAGCTTTACCAGCTTAATAGGAATTGAAGAGACAAAAGACTATCTCAATACTCTAACGGACAATTCGCAGAATTTTATAAAAAACTGGGATATAAAGGCGGAACCTTTGAGAGAGCTTGCGGTCTATAACCGCGATCGCAATAAATAGATGGAAAATAGCGAGAAAATTCGCTTGGATCAGGCGCTTGTTGAATTAGGGCTAGTAAAGTCCAGAACGTTGGCTCAGCGAATGATTGAAGCCGGACAAGTATTTATTCAAAGAGCGGAGTCTACAGGTCACGAGCTTGTTGAAAAACCATCAATGCAGATTTTTAATATTGCAAAAATTAAATCGGCGTTTCCAAAACTTCATATTATCGAGGGCAACGTTGACCGCTATGTTTCTCGAGGTGGGCTAAAAATGCGCGCGGCTTTAGATTTCTTTGAAATAAATCCCTCCGGACTTCGTGTTATGGATATAGGAATCTCAACGGGAGGATTTACTGACTGTTTGCTTCAGGCGGGAGCAGCGAAAGTGGTTGGAATTGATGTTGGGCATGGTCAGACCGCCCCGTCGATTTTAAAACATCCAAATGTAGAGGTTCATGAGGGCATTAACGCTCGAGAATTGGGCACGCACGACTATTTAGCACCATTTGATTTAATTGTGCTTGATGTATCGTTCATTTCTTTGACTAAGGTTGTACCTGAAGTGGTAAAATTTCTGAAAGGTCAGGCTTATCTTTTGGCTCTTGTGAAGCCCCAGTATGAGTTAGAACAAGAGGGCGGCCACCTTGATTTTGAGAGGGTAAAATTAAAAATATATGAACTGTTTGAAGGCCTTCAATTTGGCGTTCAGGGTTATTTTGAATGTCCAGTTAAGGGCGGCGCCGGAAACCAAGAGTTTTTTATTTATGCGAAAAAGAATTAAAATTTTTTTGGCTTTGATTTTGTTTTTGGCGGCTGCTTCCTGCGTTACTACGCCAAGTAAGAAAACTTCAAAAAAGAAAGAAAAAACTGAAGTAACACAGGCTGAATCCCAAGTGCCCGACCAAGACGAAGCTCCTAGCTCAACTTCCGCAGAAGAGCTGCCAGCGCCAGTACTGGCACCTAAAAAACCGAAAACACCAAAGGTGGGATTGATTTTAGGACCCGGAGGATTAAAAACGTTCGCCCACTTAGGCGTTCTCAAAGAGTTTGAAAAAGCAAAAATTCCCATTGACGCTATTGTGGGACTTGAAATGGCTACTTTACCTGCGGCTTTTTATGCTTTAAACGGAAGCGCCAATGAGGCGGAGTGGAAGTTATTTAAACTTAAAGAAGATGAGTTATTTGAAAAAAGTTTTTTCAATGCCAAAGATAGAGCGGCATCGGTTTCTCAGGTCATGGAATTTGTTAAAAGGGAGCTAGGTCAAAGAAACCACGAAAGCTTTAAGGTTCCATTTTCTTGTTTAAGTTTTTCAACTAAAGAAGAAAAAATAGGAGTAAACGACAACGGCAACGCTTTGCAAAGTATTAAGACTTGCTTGCCCTATCCGCCACTATTTAAAATTACCGGAAACACGGTGGCCTCTGTAAGTCACATAAAAAAAGCGGCCGAGTTTTTACGAGAACAGAATATAGATGTTGTGGTTCTAGTAAATGTTATCGCTTCAGGTAAAATGGTTAGCGATGCTGACTATCAACAACAGCCAGCACTAGCTAATTTGTGGTTAGAAATAAAGAAGCAGCTGCGTGAAGCCGAGTCGAGCGTCGATTATACAATCACGGTTGACACTAAGAATTTCTACTTGAACAATTTTGAAATGCGTCGAGCATTTGTGCAGACGGGTGGCAATGACGGTAGATACCATCTAAATATATTGTCCAATAAGTATGGATTTTAAAGGAATGTCATGAGAAAGCCGCTAATAGACATAAAAACTTTTAAACAAAGAAGGTCCAAGCTTGGCGAAAAGGCTAAAGGGTGCGCCATTATAATTGCGTCTCATCCTGAATTTATTCGTAATAGCGATGTTCATCACTATTATCGACCAGACAGCTACCTTTTTTATTTAACGGGCTTTGAGGAGCCAGAGTCGGTTTTGGTTTTTCGCCCGGGATGTAATCCTGAGACCGTATTATTTGTGAGAGAAAAAAACTTAGAACGTGAAACCTGGGACGGCTTTCGTTTTGGGCCTGATCTTGCGCAAAGAGAGTTCGGTTTCGATAAATGTTATCCTATTAGCGAGTTCGAAAAAGTAACAACAGACCTATTGGAAAATATCGACAAAGTTTATTATCGGCTTAATTCGAATCATGAGTTTGATGAACGTTTTTTTGCGATGCTAGAAAAGGCGCGATTAAAAAAGGGGCGTTCGGGCCGTGGTTACCCGCCCATTTTTGATCCGCACGAAGTACTAAGCGATTTGAGGCTCTTTAAAACCGAGGACGAATTGCCGTATATAAAAAAGGCTTGTTCTATATCAGCGCAGGCCCACATCGAAGCCATGAAGTTTGTTAAACCTGGAGTTAGCGAAAGGCAGTTGTGGGGAGTAATATTGAACTCTATGATGCAGCAAGGAGCTGCGCGCGAAGCTTATCCAGCAATCGTTGCTTCGGGTGCGAACGCAACAACCCTTCACTATGTTTTTAATGACCAAGAATGTAAAAGTGGCGACCTTTTATTGGTAGATGCCGGCGCAGAGTACAAATATTATGCGGGCGATATTACCCGCGTCTATCCTGTGAGTGGTAAATTCACGCGGCCGCAATCAATAATTTATGAGACCGTTCTCAAGATCCAAAAGCAGATATTAGCTATGATTAGACCTGGAATCCCTTTTAAATCCTTGCAAGATAAAACGATAGAGCTTTCGGTTCAGGCCCTGCTTGACCTGGGATTTCTCAAAGGAAAGCCCAATGAAATTATTGAACAAAAGTCCTATCAAAAATATTATCCGCATGGTGTGTCGCACTTTTTAGGCATGGATGTTCATGATGTAGGCTATTACACGGTCGATAATGAATCCCGAAAAATTGAAAAAGGGATGTTGTTTACGGTTGAGCCTGGTCTTTATATTTCTCTTGGAGATACGAGTGTTCCCTCTGAGTTTAGAGGAATCGGCGTAAGGATCGAAGACGATATTTTTGTTACAGACATTGGAATTGAAGTATTAACCTTGGAAGCACCAAAAGAAATAAACGAGCTTGAATCTATAGTAGGTAAAAAAGGTGGCTAAGCGTCAACAGTTCTATCAATTTGGGGACACATGGAGCGCTGGCGGATTTACGCTTATAGATCCCTCTCCCATTGGTAAAATCATCCTGGAAAACTTTGATATTCCCAGTTGGCCCGAGCTTTATGGTCAAGATGACAGTGAGACCCTTTTGGGCTTTTGGGTGCCGCTTTATCAAAGATGGCTTGATCCAACACGATCCAAAGTTTTTTTTCACGAAGAACTGAATGAGCGGCCAGGCATTAAATTGATTAAAGAACAGTATAAAAATCGACCAGTGCAGGTAATCAAGGGACAAATGATTGGCCCCGCTACTCTCAAGTGGGCATTGCTAAAGCATAAATTAGCCATGGGCAACGATGAACAAATTATTAAATTTATTTCAGAAGCCTATGTGGCGCAAATTCAGATACTTTCAGAAGTCGCACTAAGTGTAGTTATTGCTCTGGATGAGCCCGCGGCTTTTTTAGTGCCGGAGTGCCAAGAACTTTGGAAAGAATTTTTTCATGCAATTGATATGTATAAACCCTTTGGTGTGGCTCTGCATACTTGCGGCGGGTTGGTTCCCCACTGGTTAGCTCTCCCATGGCAGGTAGTGCATTTTGATGTCGCTGAGGTTATCGATCATTTTGAAAGAGAACCAATCGTTTGGGCTGAAGCTTGGCAAAAGTATTTTACGCGGGGCTCTTGGCTGGCCGCGGGATTAATAGCGGCGAATCGTATGCCGCTGGAGCCAATAAACGAAGGCCTAGTCAAAGATTTTTTCGAAAAATTTCTACCAATTTCTAATAACCAAATTTTATTTTCGACCACTTGTGGAATTGATTGTCAAACAGAAGCCGAACTCAACGAGCGTCTCAAGTACTTTAACGACCTGATGAGTTTGGCAGTTTCAACCAAAGCACCCAGTGAAATCAAGCCCGGGAATCTTATATAAAAATGGCCTTTAACGCCGAAACTCGAAAAAAAAACATAGACCAGTTTTCTGAGGATTATTTTGATCTTGTTATTATTGGTGGCGGAATCTCTGGCGCGGGAGTTGCCCGCGATGCCAGTAGTCGCGGAATGAAGGTGGCGTTGATTGAAGCCAATGATTTTGCCTCCGGCACGAGTTCTCGCTCTAGCAAACTAATTCATGGTGGTTTTCGGTATCTCGAAAATTTGGAGTTTGGGTTGGTTTTTGAGGCGCTGTCTGAAAGAAAAATACTTTTCGACATAGCTCCCCATTTAGTGCATCCACTTAAATTTTTCTTGCCCCTATACGAACAAAGTCGTGTCGGTATGTTTAAGCTAGGTCTCGGCATGTGGCTTTATGATTTTTTGTCGCAGTTCGAGGCGCCCGAAATTCACTCGAGATACAATGAAAAGCAGACCATGCGAGAAGTTCCGATTCTAAATCCTAATCAGTTGTGCGGCAGCTTTGCTTTTTACGATGCCACTATGGATGACGATCGTCTTGTGATTGAAACACTGAGATCAGCCCATGCCCTGGGGGCCATTTGTGCCAACTACGTAAAAGCTGTCGGCGTCGAAATTACCGAAGGAAAAATAAAGGCAGTACTTGTAAAAGATGTTCTTAGTGGCAAAGAAATTTCTGTGCGAGCCCGTCATGTTATAAGCACAGTAGGCCCATGGACAGATATATTGGGTCACGAAATGTTTAGCGATTGGCAAAACTTACTTCGTCCGACCAAGGGTATTCATTTGACACTTTCTCGAAAACGCCTACCTATTCGGGACGCAGTAATTATGTCTGATGACATTCTCAATAGAATTGTTTTTGTTATTCCACGAGAAGAAATGGTCATCGTCGGAACGACAGATACTGATTTTAGAGCGAACCCCGAGACAGTTCACACAGAAAAAAGTGATGTTGATTATCTACTAAAGCTTTTAGCCGACTATTTTCCAGGCGCCAAAATTGAAAAAAAAGATATTATCGCAAGTTATGCCGGAGTTCGACCACTGGTGTATGATGGTTCTAATTCTGAGGGCAAAACCAGTCGAGAACATATCATCAAACATGATCCCAGAAATATAACCTTTGTTGCCGGTGGTAAATACACTACCTATCGTAAGACTTCAGAACAAATAGTAAAAGAAGTGCTGGAGTTCTTCCCGTTTGAAAAAAAGTGCTCGTTTGCTATCAATAACACGAAAGTTCCGATCAATCCAAAAATCACTCCTGCTATTTTAAGTGCTTTGCGCGACTCCATTAGTTATTTGGCAAAAGAAACGCTTCGCTCTGAGTCTGACGTCAGACAACTGGTAGAGCGACATGGTGGCGAAGCGCTTAGTTTGTTGGGTTCAGAAGCTAAGACCATTTGGGAATTAGAATCCCAACACGCCATTGAAAACACCATGTGTTTGTCGCTAAGAGACTTTTACTTGAGGAGATCCCCCCTGTTTTTAGCTTACGAAAAACATGGATTCGAGCACTTGCCAAAAATTGAAAAGGTATTTGCCTGCGAGCTTGGCTTGAGTGACGATCTGCTGAAACAGCAGGTCCAAGAACTTTCAGCCCACGTAACTTTTGAACTTGGCTGGCAAAACGCTTAAGTTTTTTTCTTAAGTAAATCT
>Ga0163151_10000978_pt1 | contig 49606 bp, 49 predicted proteins | sample OliLakLV19MP5IB2_FD_145596 | JGI IMG/M metagenome (GOLD analysis project Ga0163151, IMG submission 145596) | Freshwater microbial mat bacterial communities from Lake Vanda, McMurdo Dry Valleys, Antarctica - Oligotrophic Lake LV.19.MP5.IB-2 | ecosystem: Environmental > Aquatic > Freshwater >...
CGAACAACCGTTGGCGATGTGGATTAACAAAATTCGCAAGAGCGCATCCGGTCCCGCGATTCCGCGCGCACGCGTCAACGCACCGCACTCACGTGCTTTCTGCCGCCACCCCTCAGGAAAAAACGAACACAGGATACCCCAGTCGTCCAGTTCCGCCAGCACGGAGAGTGGTTGCTTCATGTGCCATCAGAATAGCGCGTCCGCTACAAAACAACAGGGGTGGCCGCCCCATAAGCGTTTACTTAAGGCCCCATACAGGTGATCGGGCGTCCCGAACCGCACGCCAATTGAAACATTTATGCGTGGAAATGTTCTTAAGTAAACGCCTATGGGTGGCCGCCCCCCCCGGCGGGCCAAAATATGTTGAAAACTGACTAGATCAAGGCGGCCACCACCCACCCGCCGCGCGGATCGTCGGCGCCTACCGCACCTCCTTCTCGGTCCCGCGCAGCACATTCAACACCCTGTTCGCCACCCGCGACGGATAGGTCGTCTTGTCCCGGTCGTCGCTCAACCGCGCCTCCAGTTCCTTCTCCAACGGCCGCGCCCGCTCCCCGATCCGGTCCGCCGCGTTGCCCGCTTCCAGCCGGATCGTCTCCTCGGTATGCCCCAATGCCGCTTGCAGGACTTCGACGGCTTTCGCATCGTCACCCGCCCGCAAACAAGCCATCGCCGCCGCGATTCGCACGCTTGGCGATTCGTCTTCCAACGCCTCCGCCCGCTGCTTCAAATTGGCCAGCCCCGTCGCCGCCCAATACCGTACCGATGCCTCCGGGTGCCGCAACGCCTCTCCCAAAACCTTGGCATCCGTCGTCCCCGCTATCGCCTGCAGCGTCCTCAGTAGCTGCTTCCGCCCCGGCTGCCGAAGGATCGCATAACGGCTCCCCAGTTTAGCCTCCTCCCGAATAATTTCCCCCTCCGGAAATAGACCTAAATCGAGCACCTGCTCCTGCCAGGTCACATGCGCTTTTCGAATTCGTTCCAATATCGCCCGATGTTCCGGATCGGCCGCCAGGTTGCGAATCTCGTGCGGGTCCTTCTCTACGTCGTAAAGCTCCTCGACCGGCTTCGTCTCCGCCATCCAGCGGGCCGCCGCCGCCGGCAGTTTCCCCTCGCGGTGCAGGCGCCGCAAATCCTTCATCACCGGCGACCCCTCCGACGTATTCATGTACTGGTAGTAGGGCAGAAACGGCCGGTAGTTCCGGATATATCGATACCGCTTGTCCCGGATCGCCCGGATCGTTTCATACCGCTCGTCCATACGGTCGTGACACGAGTAAATGTACTCGCGCGGCGTGGTCAGATTCGCGCCCAGAAACGCCCGCCCCTGGAACTGTTTGGGCATCGGCGCGCCGGTCAGATTTACAACCGTCGGGGCCAGATCGACGAAGGAAACTAACTGACTGTCCACCGTGCCCGGCCGGCCCTGCCCGCCCACCCGCCACTTCTCGGGAATATGAACGATCAAAGGCGCGTGCGTCCCGGATTCATAGTTCCAACGCTTCGACCGGGGCAAACCGATTCCGTGATCGGACCAGATAAAGACGATCGTGTCTTCGGCCAGTCCGTCCTCCTCTAGCTGCCCCAAAATCCGGCCGGCCTCATAGTCGAACTCGCTGACGCACTCGTAGAAGTTAGCCATCTGCTCGCGCACCGCCGGCGTGTCCGGCCAATACGGCGGCACGGCGATCTTGCCCGGATCCACCCGCTTCTCCGCCGGCACATGTGGCGTCACTTTGGCATGCGCCGCGCCGGTTACCCGGATCTGCGACTCATGCGTCATCACCAGATTGAAGACCGAGAAGAACGGTTTGCCCGCCGGGCGGTTTCGCCAATGGGCTTTGTTCGAGTTGGCGTCCCAGGCCGCCTTGGGGACGGAGAAGTTATAGTCGGTCTTGACGTTGTTGGCGGCGTAATAGCCCGCTTCGCGCAGGTACTCCGGAAAACAGCGAATCGCCGCCGGGAGCTGTATCTGGCAACGCATAAAATGGGATCCGATGGACGCCGGGTACATACCGGTGATAATGCCCGATCGCGTCGGTGCGCACACGCCGGCCACGCTATAGCAGTGGGTGTAACGAACGCCTCGCTTGGCGACGGCGTCGATGTTTGGCGTCCACGCCAACGGGTCACCGTAACAGGAAAAGGCATAGGGACTGGAGTCCTCGGAGGAAATCCAGAGAATGTTCGGTCGCGGCTTGTCCGCCGCGAAGACGGTCGCGGCGGTCGTGGCCGCGCTTAGGAACTCTCGGCGATGCATTTAGGCATCGTATCAATTCACGTTTTCGCCACGCTCGACGATACGACTAACTAATGGCTCTCTGGCCGGCAATCAGTCCGACGGTCGTCGCCCCTCTCCTGGAGGGCATGGTCTCGTCGGCCCGCCGGATCCTGGTGATTGACGAGGAAGCCGGGACGCTGGACGAACTTACCGGAAGCCTCAAGGAGGCTGGTTACTGTGTTGATCTCGCGGGCAGTGCCGGGCAGGCGCTGGAACAGATCCGGGAAACCGAAGTGGATCTCATCCTGCTGGGGGAATCGCTGCCGGGGATGACGGGTCTCGACCTGCTCCGATTGCTGCGGGCGGCCTGGACGCCGCAGCAGTTGCCGGTCATCATGCTGGCGGCGGAGTCGCATCCCGGCGTGGAGCGGGCGGCGTTGGAGGCGGGCGCGAACGATTGCATGGCTCCATCCCTTGAAGGCGGAAGGGCGGTTACACGGGTTCGATCGCAGCTCCAACAGAAAGATGCGGAACAAGGCGCGCGTGAGCGGGCGGAACGGGTTTTTCGCGCTACGGCCGTTTCGACCGATGTCATTTGGGAGTGGAACGTCTCGACGGATTCGTTCTGGTTTTCCAGCGAATGGGGGCGTCTCACGGGCCGCTCGGCCGTCGGTCCAATCCGGCTCGCCGACTGGCTGGCGCTTGTCCATGTAGACGACGTTGAGTCCCTGGAAACGGCGCTGCGCGCGCTCCGTGACGACACTGAGCAGTTGGAATTCGCGCAGGAATACCGTCTGATTGCTCTTTCGGGAGAAATTCGCTGGCTTTACTGCCGCGCCAATGTAGAACGCGACCGCAACGGAGATCTGCTGCGGCTAACCGGCCTGCAAACCGACATTACCCGCAATAAGAGCATTGATTGGCTGACTCAGCTTCCGAACCGCGGCAACATCCTGGATCGTGTAGACCGGATGCTCGCACGAGGCGGGGAAGAATCGTCGCCGCCATTCGCGCTATTGCTGCTCGATCTGGACCGGTTCCGTGTCATCAATGAGAGTCTGGGTCCCGCGGCCGGTGACCGGATTCTCCGTGAAATCGCCATGCGCCTGGAACGCGCGATGCGCATCATCCCCACCGCGGACCATCCGGCAAACTATCTGGCTCGCGTCCACGGCGACACCTTCTTGCTGATTTTGACCGGCGTCGAGAGCGGGGAACTGGCTCGCGCCGTCGCCGACAGGCTGCAGGCGCAGGTCCGGCAGCCGCTGCAACTGGCCGGCCGCGAGATCCGCATCTCGGCTTCCATCGGAATCGCCCTCAGTACAGGAGACCAGTACAAGCTCGCCTTCGAGGTCCTTCGGGACGCCGAGATCGCTCTGCATCAGGCCAAGACCCTCGGCCGGGCGCGATCGGTCAGCTTCGATGCGGAGATGAGGAACGATGCCATCAACCGCATGGATCTGGAAATCGATCTTCGGCGCGCGCTCGATCACGGCGAACTTGTCCTTTACTACCAGCCCAAGATCGACATTCAGACGGGCGGCTTGGCCGGATTCGAGGCGCTCCTGCGGTGGCGTCATCCGCAACTGGGATTGGTGGCGCCGCTGAAGTTCATTCCTATCGCTGAGGAAACGGGAATGATCATCCCCATTGGCGCCTGGGCCATAGAGGACTCGGCGCGTCAGTTCGCCGAATGGCGGAAGTTGCTTCCCACGGCGGGATTGCAGGTATCCGTCAATCTCTCCGTCAAGCAGTTCTTTGATCGCGATCTGGTCGACCTGGTGGCGCGGGTTGTCGGGGAACTCGGATTTCCGCCCGGTATTTTTTGCCTGGAGGTCACCGAGAGCGTCCTGATTGGAGAGATCGAGGCGGCGGCGGAAATTCTCCGGCGCCTCCATTCGGCTGGCGTCGGCTTGATGATCGACGACTTCGGTACCGGCTACTCGTCGCTCAATTACCTTACCAATCTGCCCTTCGACGCACTGAAGATCGACCGCTCCTTTGTCTCGCGGCTTGATGTTGATGAGAATTGCGCCGAGGTCGTCAAGGCCGTGGTCTCGCTGGCGCGGAATCTGAAACTGGACGTCGTGGCCGAAGGGGTGGAGACGCCGCAACAGTTGGAGTGTCTGCGGCGAATCGGGTGTCCCTATGCGCAAGGCTTCTTTTTCGCCAAGCCGGTGGACGTGGAGACGGCGACCAACATGGTTCTGGCCTCGCGGCCGTTCTAACGGCCAGCGTAATTTCTGTCGTAGAACTCGCGGTAGGCGCCACTTCGCACATTGGCGATCCAGGCCGCGTTATCGCGGTACCAACGCACTGTTTCGGCCAATCCGGCTTCAAATTCAATTTGCGGTTTCCAGCCCGTTTCGCGCTCGATTTTATCGCTGCTAAGGGCGTAGCGGCGGTCATGGCCCGGCCGGTCGGTCACGTACTCGATAAGCGATTCGGGTTGCCCGGTGGCGGTCAGAATTCGCTTAACGACATCAATGTTCGCGAGCGCGCGGCTGCCGCCAATGTTATAGACTTCACCGGCGCGGCCTTTGTCCAGGACGGCGCGAATGGCGCGGCAGTGGTCATCCACGTAGAGCCAGTCGCGGATCTGCATGCCATTGCCATAGACCGGCAGGTGCTTGCCGTCAAGGGCGTTGGCGATCATTAGAGGGATGAGTTTTTCGGGGAACTGAAAAGGGCCATAATTATTTGAGGCCCGCGTTACACTTACGTTCATTTTGTAAGTCGTGAAGTAAGATAAGGCGAGTAAGTCACTACCAGCCTTTGACGCGGAGTAAGGGCTGCTGGCGCGAAGGGGATACTGCTCGTCCGCTTCGTGGGGCTCATCAATGGAGCCGTAAACCTCGTCCGTTGAAACGTGAACGAATCGCCGTGTTTTATGGCGGCGGGCCGCTTCAAGAAGGGTGAAGGTCCCGTTGAGATTGGTCCGGATGACAGGTTCCGGCGAATGGATGCTGCGATCAACGTGAGATTCAGCGGCAAAATGCACTACAACGTCAGGTTGGAATGAGGCGAAGACACTTTCGATGGCGGCGCTTTCGGCGATGTCGGCCTTGAAGAACGTGTAGCGCGGATCGGCGGAGACGGACGCCAAATTCTCCAGATTGCCGGCATAGGTGAGGGCGTCGATGTTTCCAAGGGTGAATTCTTCGGCCCCTTGGAGGGCAAGGCGCACAAACGCCGAGCCGATAAAACCGGCGCCGCCGGTGACGAGCAGTTTCATTTGTGCTGCAGTTCCCAATCGTAGTTAATGCCGGGTTCGTTATAGGCGATACGGCCTTCGTCGGAGGGGTTATAAGTCCGGTTGGTGACGTAGACTAACATAGCGGGTTCATGGCTGATGACTTTATAGCCGTGGCCCACGCCAGGCGGGATGAGGATTTGCCAGGGCCGGAGGGATCCAACATAAATAGTGTTGCGCCGTCCGAAGGCCGGCGAATCCGGGCGCAGATCGACGAGAGCTACTTGAAACATGCCCGAAGCGGGCGACCAATAGTCGGTCTGGAAGCGGTGAATGTGGAAGGCTTTGATGGTTCCGGGAAGGCTGAGAGCGGCGGAAATCTGCGTGGTTTCGGACGGGAAGGCGCTGATGCCGCCTTGCCCGATGCGGGCCACTTCGAAGAAGTAGCCGCGGTCGTCGGGCCACAGCGAATAGGGGATCACCTGGACGCCGGGAACCAGATGCTCCGATTCCGGCTTTAAAATGACACTTCCGATCCCTTTATGATCGTTGGCCGGCAGCGCGAATTCGACCGGCTCGCTCAATGTTCGCGCTCCCTGGTTTCGGCGACGAGGTTATTGGCGCGGAGGAGGGATTCGAAAGTGCCGGCATCGGTCCACCAGCCTTCGAGGTGAGCGAATGTCATGCTGCCTTCGGCGATGTAGGCGTTGTTGACATCGGTGATCTCAAGTTCTCCGCGGTCGCTCCGCTTGAGTTTTTGGACCTTGTCGAATACGGTTTCGTCGTACATGTAGATTCCGGTGACGGCGAGGTCCGACTTGGGCTGCTTGGGCTTCTCTTCAATGCCGAGGATCTTGCCATCGGCGATGTCGGCGACGCCAAAACGTTCGGCGTCGGTCACCTGTTTGAGTAGGATCTTGGCGCCGGAGGGCTGTTTGCGGAAATCTTCAACGGCTTCGCGAATGGAGCCTTCGATAATGTTGTCGCCCAGGATGACGCAGATGCGGTGACCGGCGCCGAAGTGGTGGGCGAGACCGAGAGCCTCGGCGATGCCGCCTTCGCCTTCCTGGTAGGTGTAGTCGAGGTGAGTGAGGCCGAATTCTTTCCCGTTGGCCAACAGCCGCAGAAAGTCTCCGGCATTCCGTCCGCCCGTCACGACGAGGATGTCTTCAATTCCCGCATCCACCAGCGCCTGGATCGGGTAATAGATCATCGGCTTGTCATACACGGGAAGCAGATGCTTGTTGGTGATTTTGGTCAGCGGAAAAAGACGGCTACCCGTTCCTCCAGCCAACACTACGCCCTTCATTACCATTAATTATCCTGAAGCCCATGATACACTCTCCCCTCGTATGAAGCTTCACAGATGGAACCAAATTCCGATGGAACAACTGAACCCGGCGTTCGCCCGGCAGGCGCTGCACACGGAGCGAATGACGATCGCGTACCTCCATTTGAAGAAAGGCGGGGTGGTGCCGGAGCATCATCACGAGAACGAGCAGGTGTCGATGGTGTTGGAGGGAAAGCTGAAATTCCTGGCCGCCGGGGAAGAGTACGTCATCGGCGCGGGGGAAGTGATACAGATCCCGAGCAACCTGCCGCATCGGGTGGAAGTGCTGGAGGACTCGGTGGTCTTCGACCTGTTTGCGCCGGTTCGGGCGGATTGGCTAAGCGGGAACGATGCCTATTTGCGCCAGGTTCCGGGGGAGGCCGGACCGCGCTAGCACCGGCAATCCCGCGAAATGTTATTCTAGCGGCACGGGCTGCCCATGGACACTTTGCGCGAACTTTTGATGCGGGACGATTCAGACGCCCCGCTGGATTTGGCGGCGCTGGAATTGAGCCGGATCGAGTTTCCGAATTTGGATCCGCAGCCGTTTATGGACATTCTGGATTCGTATGCGGCGGAGATCGACGCGAGGATGCGGATGGGGTACGACTCGGTGGAGCGGCTGCAGGTTTTGCACGAGTTTTTCTTTCGCGAGCAGGGATTCGCGGGGAACGAGAGCGACTACTACAACCCGCGCAATAGCTGCATCAATGAAGTGATTGCGTCCCGGCAGGGCATCCCGATCTCACTGGCTGTCGTTTATCTTTCGGTGGCCGAACGCCTGGACATGCCGATAGCCGGCGTAAGCCTGCCGGGCCACTTTATCGTGCGTTACGACGAGGACGATTTTCACACCTTTATCGATGTTTACAATAGCGGGCAGTTGCTGGATGGGGACGAGTGTTTTTCGCTGGCGCGGCAAATGACGGGGATGGATCCGGGGCCGTCGCTGGGGATTTTGAAAGCGGTGCCGAACCGGCAGATCATGGTGCGGATGTTGAATAATATGCGGTCGATTTATTTGCGCGGGAAGTCGTATGTGAAAGCGGGGCAGGTGTTGGATTTGCTGGTGGAGGCGTCGCCGGCGGACGCGGACAGCTATATTTTGAGGGGCGCGGTGAATGTGGAGCTCCGGAAATATCAAGCGGCGAAGCTGGACTTTCAGCGGTATTTGACGTTGCTGCCGGAAGCGCGGGACCGGCAGCGGGTGGAGGACCAGATCGCGGCGTTGGATAGGTATTTGATGCGGGCCGGGAGCGGGTGAGGGGGGAGTTGATGCCGCGGGAGTCGAGACGGATCGGACGAGCCCCTGCGGAAGGTCTCTGCTCGCCTTATGAAGTCGGACCAATACATTGAACATGACCGCGAATCCTGGGCGCCGATGTTGGCCGCGCTTGGGGCGCCTCCTAACCCCAGATTTCCGCTCGTCGCCCCGGATGTAGAATGTGGGCCTTAAGATTCGGACGTTAAAGATGTCGGGAATAAGGCGAATAATTAGACATGGGGTGCGGAGAGAGCCCCATGAATCCGTCGCGCCTGGGCGCGGTGGTCGGGACCTACGGTGCAAAGGATGATGCCAGCGTGCGGTTTCGCCCGGTGCTGGTGGAGCAAGAGGAAATGACGGCGATTGTAAGTCAACAGGACTCGCCGCCTGATCTGCATCGAGCTTACTGAGGACGTCGTGACCCAGCCGGAACCGTTCGGCGGGTACTGGCTTTGGAAAATATTCATTGTTGTACAAGCGGGCCATGAAGCCGCCTCATTGGCCAAAATCTGCGCCTCGATTTCGGTGGTGTGGGCGCGAGTGAAGGCCCATGCATTCACAAGGGCAGTAACTCCTGCTCGGAACCTCCCAGGCAGCGCGGCTGTTCGAGTAGTTAGACGGGAATTCGTGTTCGAACGATACAAGGTTCGCCGCCACAGACGCCGGGCCGGGAATCGATACCGGGAAAAGCGTTACTAAGGTCCTGCACGACTCATTTCAGGTCCTGCGCCTACTCGCCGAACGCCAAGGTGGGCAGCAGCTTTTCAAACTCGATGAGAGGGGATATAGGTTTGCGTCTATTGTCGCTAAAGAAGAGCGTTTTTGGTCCAGGGAAGTGCAGTGGTGGATTTTGCGGCTTGACTATCGGGACCTTATAAGGTTCTCGGAGCATTATACGGCGGCCGTTGACGATTAGCTCCTTTAAGTCTGGAGTTGCGGAGCCGCGGCAAAGGTGAAACTCATTGCAAATAGAGGGAAAAGCAGTAGGGTTCGGCACCTGAGTTTAATGTAAGATCAAATGCAGTACCCGGAATTTCGTACGGTTACGCAGGAGAGTACGGGTACTCCGGCCGATACGTAAAGAATATGACGCATAAAAAAGCACAAGCCGAACGAATTTCCCGCCATATCGATGGATTGCCGGAACTGGACGCCGAGGCGATTCTCGGCCAGTTTAACCGGCTTATGAATGAGTTATTGCGCGGCAACTTGGTCCGGAATACGTTTCGGCCGTGGGAAATAGAGCTGCTGCTCGATATTCAGATGTGCGATCTGCGGGACGGACAGAAGCGGGAGACGCTGCGGCGCTACCAGCGCGCCGTGCAGCGGCACATGGAGAAAGGTTCGCGGGAGCCGCTTAAACTTTCGGAGTATTTGGCGGCGAATAAGGCGAAGCGACTCGCCTCCGACGCTCCGGCTACGCTATCCTAATAGCTTCCTTCGGGAGGTTTATGTCTGACTCCAAATCCATCCGTATGGTGATGTGCGCCAAGCTCGAAAAAGAGCTGCCAGGCCTTGATGAGAATCCGTTCGAAGCGCACCCGATGGGGCAGCGCATTTACGATACGGTTTCTAAAGATGCATGGAAGATGTGGGTGGAGCATATGAAGATGCTTATGAACGAGTATCGATTGAACCTTGGAACGAAAGAGGCGCAGGAGTTCCTCTTTCAGCAAATGGAACAGTTTTTCTTCGGCCAGGGCGTAGCGTTGCCCCCGGGTTTTACGAACGAAAAGTAGACCCGGCCCAAACGGCCACACGGTGTTCGCCTAACCTAAACGGTGCGGACGGTTCCGGGTTTCAACCGAGGCTCGGGAGCGTCCGCCCGTATTTTTCGAATGCGGCTCACACTAAGCGATACGCCAGACGAACCGGCCATTTACCATGGCCGCCACCTGCCCGCCGCGAAACTCGCGACCGTGGAAGGGAGTGTTGCGGCTCTTCGATTGCGACTTGTTTATATCGAAAGTCCACGCGCGGTCCGTGTCGAAAATGGTGATGTCGGCCACACCGCCGGCAACGAGTCTTCCCTTCCCTAGTCTCAGGATTCGGTCCGGATTGACGGTGAACATCTCGATCATTCGCATCAGTGAGACGCGGCCCTTGTGTACCAATTGCTCGAGCGACAAGCCGATGGCGGTTTCCAGTCCGGTAATGCCGAAGGGGCAACGTTCGAACTCCTGCATTTTTTCCGAACCGGGGTGGGGAGCGTGGTCGGTGGCGATGACTTCGATGGCGCCGTTGGCGAGGCCTTCGGTCACGGCTTCGACGTCGAAACACGACCGCAGGGGCGGCTTCATTTTGTAGTTGCTGTCGAAGGGAAGGATGTCGCTGTCGGCGAGGGTGAAGTGGTGGGGACAGACTTCGGTGGTTACGTCCAGGCCGCGGACCTTGGCGAACCGCACCATTTCCACGGAATGCCGCGCGGAGATGTGGGCGACGTGGTATTTGGCCCCGGTCAGTTCGGCGAGCAAAATATCGCGTGCCACCATAACATCTTCGCTGCAGGCGGGGATGCCGCGCAGGCCCATGCGAATGCTCTCAAAACCTTCGTTCATGTCGCCGCCGGCGGAGAGATTCAAGTCTTCGCAATGATTGATGACGGGCAGCCCGAAGACCTTGGCGCTCTCCATGGCGCGGCGCATGACGCGGGCGTTCATGACCGGCCGGCCATCGTCGGAAATGGCCACGATACCGGCCTGTTTCATCGCTCCGATGGCGGCCAGTTCTTCGCCAAGACTGCCTTTGGTGATGGCGCCAATGGGGTAGACATTGACGGGCGAGAGGCGGCGGGCGCGTTCGACGATGTACGTGGTCACGACGGGAGAATCATTCACCGGGCTCGTGTTCGGCATGCAGCAAACGGTGGTGAAGCCGCCCGCGGCGGCGGCGCGGCCGCCGGATTCGATGGTCTCGGAATGCTCCATGCCGGGCTCGCGTAGATGGACATGCATGTCGATAAAGCCGGGGGCTACGATCATTCCGGTGGCGTCAAAGACCTCGGCGCCGGTCGTGTCGAGATTGAACCCGATGGCGGCGATGGTTCCGTCCTCAATGACCACGTCGGCCACGGCGTCGTGACCGCTCGCCGGATCCATTACACGGCCATTTTTGATGCAAATACGGCTCACTCCGGTTGTGCTCCCATTACCTTTTCCAACACGGCCATGCGGACGGCCACGCCATTTTCGACTTGATTCAAGATTACCGATCGCTGCGAGTCGGCGACCTCGCTGGAGATCTCATGGCCGCGGTTAATGGGGCCGGGATGCATGACGATCGTGTCGGGACGGGTGAGCGTGAGATGCTCCGGGCGGAGGCCGTAGAAGCGGAAGTAATCGCCGGGCGGAAAAGGCGTTTCGTGCTGCCGTTCCAGTTGGACTCGCAGCATCATTATGACGTCGGCGCCGTCAATGGCTTCGCGGATATCGTGCGTCAAGGCCACGCCTGGCGCGAGTTTGGCGAGATCTGGCGGCAGCATGGGGGCGGGACCGCAGAGTACGGTTTGGGCGCCGAACTTGGAAAGCAGATGCACGTTGGAACGGGCGACGCGGCTATGGATGATGTCGCCGATGATGGCGACGCGCAGGCCTTCGAGAGCGGGCTTATGATCGAGAATTGTCAACGCGTCGAGCAGGGCCTGGGTCGGATGTTCATGCATGCCGTCGCCGGCGTTGATGATGGGCGTATCGAGATAACGGGCGAGGAAATGGGGCGCGCCGCTGGCGGCATGGCGCATGACGATGGCGTGGGGGCGCATGGCGGCCAAGGTGTTGAGCGTGTCGACGAGCGACTCGCCCTTGGTGACGCTGGAGCCGGAGGAAGCGATGGAAATCGTATCAGCGCCCAGGCGTTTGGCGGCGATTTCAAAGCTGGTGCGGGTTCGCGTGGAGTTCTCGAAAAAGAGATTCACGAGCATCTTGCCGCGCAGCGTGTCGAGCTTCTTGAAGCTGTTGCCGCCGCGGGACTGGAAGGTCTTGGCGCGCTGCAGGTAAGAATCGATTTCCGCGCGGTCGAGACCTTCGATGCCGAGGAGGCCGGTGCCCATGGCGGGTCTCAGCCGTCCACCTTTTCGACCAGCAGCACCTTTTCGGTCTGGTCGATTTCGTTGAACTTCACTTCGATGATTTCGTTGGCGGCCGTTTGGATTTTGCGGCCGATGTAGCGGGCTTCGATGGGCAGTTCACGCCAGCCGCGGTCGATCAATACGAGCAGTTGGACGCGCGCGGGGCGGCCGTGTTCGAAGAGCGCGTCGAGCGCGGCGCGAATGGTGCGGCCGGTGTATAAAACGTCGTCCATCAGGACTATGTCCTTTCCGGTGACGTCGAACTGGATGTCGGTGGAGTTCAATTGGGGCCGGTCGCCGACGGTGGTGAGATCGTCGCGGTACAGGTTAATGTCGAGGGTGCCCACGGGAACGTCGCGGCCCTCCAAGTCCTTTATCTTGGCCGCGAGGCGGGTGGCCATGGGGATGCCGCGGCGCCGGATGCCGATGAAGGCCAGGGCGTCGTGATCCTTAGTTTTTTCGAGGACTTCGTGCGCGAGGCGCACCAGCGTGCGATCAATTTCGCTCGCCGTCATCAATTGCGATTTCAATCGAGTGGTACTCATCTTGTTGTCAGCTAGACTTTTCGAAGCGTAACATAGCCTCATGCCGCCGCCCACACCGGAGCGTGAGTATTTTCTGAATTTGTTGGATGAAGCCTACGACAAACAGGCGTGGCACGGGCCGAATTTGCGGGGTTCTTTACGGGGTGTGGGGCCCGTGTTGGCGGCTTGGCGGCCCACTGCGGCACGGCACAATATTTGGGAATTAGTAGTTCATGCGGCGTATTGGAAGTACGTGGTAAGGCGTCGATTGACCGGGGAAAAGCGGGGCTCGTTCTCGCTGGACGGTTCCGATTGGATTCTGCGGCCGCAGGCGGAAACGGAAGAGGCGTGGAAGGCCGATCTGGCGGTATTGGCGACCGGGCACCGGTTGCTGCGGGAAACGGTGCGGACGCTGGCGCCGCTGGCGTTCACGGCGAAGGCCGCGCGGACGATTCAAGGGGCGGCCCTGCATGACGTGTATCATGCCGGGCAGATCGCACTGTTGAAGCGAATGGCGAGCTCGCACTAAACCGGAGCCGGCTTCAGCGGCCTACTCAATAATCGATTGGAAGACCGCGTTTTCAAAATCACGATCCAGTTGACGGTTCGAGTTATCCGTTTGAATCATCATGATTCCAACGATCTTTTCTTTTGGGTCGATCCAGAAGTGCGTTCCGAAGGTGCCGTACCATCCATAGCTCCCTATCGAGACGCGCTGGCCAGCGGCAACGGGATCGCTAATCACCTGCACACTCAGCCCAAACGCCCTTCCAGGCTGGCGGCCGGGCACGGAGTCGGGGACGACAATCGACGACATCAATTCGACCGACTTGGGACTCAGCAGGCGCTTGCCGTTCAATCGACCGCCATCGAGCAGCATCTGCGCAAACGCCGCATAGTCTTCAATCGTGGAATAGAGTCCGCCGGCGCCGGATGAGTATTCGCCGCCATAGAGGGTTAACATCCTGGCATTCGCATCCAAACGGGTCATCGCGTTACCAGCGCGATGATAGGTTGCGGGAATGCGGTGTGTTTGATCGGCTGCCGGGTGAAAGGAAGTCTCTTTCATTCCGAGTGGATCGAAGAGGCGCTGCTTCAGGAATTTGTCGAAGCTCATGCCCGAGGCAACCTCGACGATGCGGCCGAGGGTATCGAAGGCGGCGCCGGGGCTGTAGCTCCAACGTGAACCGGGCTGAAATTCAAGGGGCGTAGCGCCGAGTTTCGGGATTGCATCGCCAATTGTTCCGGCGTAGAACTTAGGAATCTTCGCCGCCTCGCCGTTGCTTATCGGTCCACTCGCCAGGCCGGAAACATGCGTCAACAGGTCCTGGACATTCATCTCGCGCACCGCCGGAACGGTGTAGAACGGAGTGGGATCGTTTGGGGACAGGCCAGGCGGCCGATTCTGAGGCACGGCGACCTTCATGCCTTGAAATTCCGGTATGAATTTCGAGACCGGATCGTTCAACCGTACTTTGCCTTCCTCCATCAGCATCAAAATAGCGGTACCGGCGACCGGCTTCGTCATGGACCAAATACGAAAGATCGCGTTCTTCGCCATGGTCTTCTTCGCCTCAACATCCATCAGACCGTGCGCCTCGAGATGCGCGATGTGACCTTTGCGCGCCACAAGAGTGACGGCGCCGGAAATATCGTGCTCATCAATATGGCGCTGCACTGTCTCGCGGATACGCTGCAGGCGTTCCGAAGAAAGCCCCACTTGCTCGGGCTTGCTTTCGGGGATAGCGGCCGCCGAAAGGTGCAGCGCCGCCAAGCCCAAAACGGCGGCGAATAATCTCAAACGCATCTGACGCTCCTGGCCAAAATCGATCTTGTGCCATAGGGATTTTATCGCAACCGCCGGGCCCCGCGGGGCCGGAACAACCGAGCGGAACGACCGGGTTTGAACCCGTGCTACGACTACCTCCTGTCCTGCCGGGAGTTGCACCCCCAGCTAGCGCGAATCACGGATTGCCACCAAATTACGCGGCGTATTTATAAGGAGCCGGCGGGCTCCGAGAGCGGCAAAGCTAACGGTAGAGCGGCTATACTGATAAGTGGATATACGACTATCCGCCGAGTAACATCATGCCCGAACCCGCAGTCACCCGTCTCACTATTAGCTGGTCCAAGGACACCGACCTGGCCCTACGCTCTCATCTCGGTTCCCAGGGCCTCAAAAAGGGAGCGCTCTCGCAGTTCATTGAAGACGCCGTCAAGTGGCGATTGTTCAATCAGACCGTCGGCGAGGTCCGCGAGGCGTTCGCGGGCGTGCCCGCTGACGAGATCGACGGAATGATTGGCGAGGCCGTCAAGAGCGTCCGCAAAGAAAAGAATCGGGAGCGGCAAGGCCGCGCCCGGAAATGATGCGGCTGGTGCTCGCTACCAATGTGCTCCTCAGCGCGCTGCTGTCACCCGCTTCCCCATCCGCCGGGATCCTGTCTTTGTGGCGCGACCGCAAGGTCACCGTCCTCACCGCCGCGGAACAGATCGACGAGATTACGCGGGTGACGCGTTACCGAAGGATTCGCGCCCTGCTCCATCCGGCTCTTGCCGGACGCCTGGTCAATTGTCTGCGCAACGTGGCCATCGTTGTGGAGAACCTGCCCACTGTTCACCGGTCTCCAGACTCCGGCGACAATTACCTCCTTGCCATCGCCGAAAGCGGCGAGGCTCAATTTCTGGTCAGCGGCGACAAGCCGCTGCTTGGACTGAAGCGTCACAAATCCACCCGGATCGTTACGCCAGCCATCCTGCTTCAACTGCTGAAGGAAGGCAGAAAGTGACGGACTCGCCGATCCCCGCCAATCCCCTCGACGTCGAGATGGCGGCCGTTAGCCCGCGGGTGCGGCTACATCCTATCCCGTCACAATTCCGCAGACCGAGCGCTGACGCCACCGGGCCGAACAGATCGCCGGATGGCATTGGCGGAAGCCGACGCCGCGCCGTTGCTTAGCCAGTACTAGAAGCGCTTCATGCGGCCGCGAATCTTTTTCGTTAATTTTTCGATTTCATCGAGCTTCTTCAGCGTGGCGACCGAGAGAACGTGGCGGTCGTTCTTTTCCATGTCGATCTTCACCTCGTCGATGAGTTTGCGCATGGTATCGACGTCCTTCTTGGAGGACTCGTGATCCGCCTTGAGGATCATCTCAGTGCGGTTACGTCCGTCGGGCGTGCGAAGGATATTGGGGGCATCGGGGCTTTGGTGTTCGGGCGGAGGCTGTTGGGCCAGGAGCAGAGCGCCGAAGACGGCTAAAAACGAAGTTCGCCGCAGCATGACTGCTATCATAACGGGTTATGGCAGAAGTTAAACTGGGCATTATCGGCCTAGGCAACGTGGGCTCGGGAACGCTCACCATTTTGGCTGAGAATGGCGCGCAAATCGCTGAAAAATTGGGGTTTCCGCTTCGCGTAACGGCGGTGTGCGCGCGGGAGATGTCGAACAAGAAGATCCCGGAGGCATTGCGGGGCGCGGTGCAAACGACGGATTGGCGGAAGGTGGTACACGATCCCGACGTCGATGTGGTGGCCGAGCTGGTGGGCGGGACGACGGTGGCCCGGGAGATTGTGGAGACCGCGTTAGAAAACGGGAAATCGGTGGTCACGGCGAACAAGGAACTGATGGCGCTGTGCGGACCGGAGCTGTGGGACAAGGCCATTCAGAAGGGCGTGAACCTGGCGATGGAAGCGTCGGTCGCGGGCGGAATTCCGATCCATACGGTTCTGCGCGAGGGCATTTCGGGCGACCGAATCGTAGCGTTGTTGGGCATATTGAACGGTACGAGTAATTACATTTTGACCGAAGTCGAGAAGTCCGGCGCGGCGTTTGACGATGTGCTGGCGGAGGCGCAGCGGTTGGGCTACGCGGAGGCGGATCCGACGGCCGATGTGGATGGGTTCGACGCGCGGTCGAAGCTGGCGATCCTGTCGGCGTTGGCGTTTGGGCAAAAGATCCAGGCCGGCGATATTTTCACGCAGGGAATCCGGCGGATTACACCGATCGATTTCCAATACGCGCATACGTTGAAGCATACGATTCGGCTGGTGTGCGCGGCGCGGCAGACAGCGGAGGGCTTGATCCTTTCGGTGCGTCCGGCGCTGATCCCGCAGTCGACGATTCTGGCGGGCGTGCAGGGGGCGTATAATGCAATCTGGGTGCGCGGAAAGTATGGGCAGGACACGTTTTATTACGGTCGCGGCGCGGGACCGGAGCCGACGGGTGTGGCGGTTGTCAGCGACCTGATGCGGGTGGCGCGGGAGATCCGATCCGGAAGTCCGGAACGCGTGTCGCCATTCGCGCATGAGCAATTGGCGGCGTTCCGGCCGGTGTCGGTCCTGGTGCAGAAGCGGGCCTATTATCTGCGCTTCCGGGTGGATGACCAGCCGGGGATTATCGCGGCGCTGGCGAGGATTTTGGCGGATAAGAACATCAGCCTGGACGCGGTGCTGCAATTGCCGGGAGAAAACAAAACTTCGCTGCCATTCGTGATTACCGTTGAACCTTCGACGGAGAAAGCGGTGCAGGACGCGGTGCAGTCGATGAACCGGTTGGAGTTTATGTCGGAGCCGGCGTTGGCGTTGCCGATGGAGACATCTTTATGAAGATTTTGATAGGACTTTTGGTTGCGGCGACACTGTGGAGCCAAGCGGCGGCGGAGGCGAACAAGAGTTATCAATCGACCGATGGGCGGCAGCGAATGGTGACGACGCTGACGGGCGAGCATCGGGATGCGAGGCAGAAGCCGAAGGAGTTGATTGCGGCGCTGGGGATTAAAGAGGGGATGGCGGTGGCGGATATCGGCACGGGGCCGGGCTATCTGTTGCCGTATTTATGCACGGCCGTGACGGGGACCGGGGCGGTCTACGCGGAGGATATTTTCCCGGATTTCCTGGCGGCGGCGAAGGAGCGGGGCTGCGGACACGCGACGTTCGTGCTGGGCGATGAAAAGTCGCCGAAACTGGAGGCGAATTCGGTCGATATGGCGCTGGTGCTGGATGCATATCATCATTTCGATTATCCGGAATCGATGCTGGCGGGGATCCATAAAGCGCTGCGCGCGAAAGGGCGGTTGGCCATAGTCGATTACTATAAGCGGCGGGGCGCGATGTCGAATGCGAACCCGGATTTTGCGATTGGGCACGTGCGATTGGACGACGCCGGAGTGGTGAAGGAAGTAACGGCAAACGGGTTCAAACTGGTGTCGAACAAGCCGTTCCTGGCCGGCAGCCAGTACATGGCAATTTTTGAAAAGAAGTGATGTGTTACGCTCTTAGTTGATACGCTTGAATCTCGCGGAGAGGTGGCTGAGCGGTCGAAAGCAGCGGTTTGCTAAACCGTCGTACTTCGCAAGAGGTACCGGGGGTTCGAATCCCCCCCTCTCCGCCATAGAATTTCATTTTTCCAGCTTTTAACCCCACCACGGCTCGCCCGCCACCAACTGGCTTTTTAAATAACCGAAGTCCAAATCCAACCCTAAACCCGGCGCCGTTGGAACGGTAAGTTGACTTTTTTGGACGACAGGCGCGCCGCCCTTGACCATTTTTTCAACGTGGCGCGTGGGCCGGCCAAGTGCACTTTCGCTTCGATAGAAGTTGTGAATCGCGCTGCCAAAATGGGCGCTGGCGTAGGTGAGAATGATCGATCCAACATTGTGGAGCGCCACCGGAGTGCGTGTTTGATACGCGTAATCGGCGATCTTCCGCGCGCCCGTCAACCCGCCGCAAAATGCCAGATCCGGATGAATGATGTCGCAGGATTGCGCGTCGATAAACGGCTTGAATCCGCGGACCATTTCCAGTTTCTCGCCGGTTAGAATCGGGATTCGCGTCGACCGTCTCAATGCCGCCCAGCCCTCGTGATGCGGCACGTTGATGGGATCTTCGAGGAAAAGCGGATTCATCGGTTCGATCGCCTTGGCGATGGCGATCGCGCTTGGCGTGTCGGGCTCATTGTGGCAATGGACGGCGATATCGATATCCTCGCCTACCGCCTCGCGCACATTCATATAGGCGCGAGCCACGTTGCGCAGTTGTTGGCTCGTCAGCGTCGCGGCATAGCGCGCCGACGGCACGCCGAGCGTACTATCGATATTGATCTTGAATGTGTTGAAACCTTCCGTCGCCGATTTAATCTGCGCCGCCCAATCCCGGCACGAGCCCTTCTCCAGCATGTTCAATTCGCGGGAGCCATGCGAGTACATGGGAATGGCGTCGCGAAACGGTCCGCCCAGCAGCACATTCACGGGCTTGCCGAGCAACTTCCCCGCCAAATCCCATAGCGCCATATCGATTCCGCTGATTGTCGGAATATGCGCCATATAGGTATGCATCAGCGTCGTTAAATTGTGGAAGTGTACTTCAATCGATAGCGGGTCTTTTCCCAGCAAATATGGCATCATCGTCGCAATGCGCGCCCGCGCCATGGGGCCTGTCGCACCCGCCTCGCCATAGCCGGAGATTCCCGCGCCGGTGTCAATACGGATCAAACAGTTCCCCGCAATGTTTTGAATCGCCATCGCGTGAATGGCGGTTATTTTCACTTTCCCTTGGATCGGCGCGGCGGCGCGGACCAGGGCGGGGAAGAGCGGCAGAGATTTTAGTAGATCGCGGCGAGTGAGTGACATGCCGCCAAATCGTATCACGGATCCTTGGCGCAGTAGGCGGTAACGCCCGGAGGCGGCGGCGTATCCCAGACCAATCTCGATGCCGGTTGGAATAGCGTGATCTCGATCGCCTTCTCGGCGACTTCACGTCCATACGGGAAACATGTGACGTATATCGGTCCGGCAGTCCCGCGGGCGACCTTCAAAAGGTCTTCGGTGGCCGCCGCCCGCTCCAGAAACTGCGGGCGCTTCTTCACCCAGATGTAGCCCGTATGGTGGGCGATAACCGCGATCAACAGGACTGGCAGCACCCAACGGTGCGCCCGGAATCGCGCGCGCGCCACAAGCAACCCCGCCGCCACAACGAAGCCAATCCCCGCGCTGGCCAGGTACGTATGCCGGCTGGGGACGACCGGCATATACACCAGGAACGAAAAAGGCAGCAACGCAACGCCCATCCACAACGCCGGCGGTACTAGGGATCGCCATGCGCGACGCTGCCAAAACGCGATGGCCGCTATGGCCAAAAATCCCCAGATCCAAAACATTCGGCTAATACTTCTCGCCCACGTCATCGCGAATGGCGCGGCCAACGAAAACGTGCCGTCGTTCAAATGCAGATGGTGAGACTTCGCGCCGAAAATCGCCGCCGTGTAGATGGCCGCGACGAATGCCAATGGCGCCGATCGCCAAACGCTCCGTCCGCGTTGATAGGCCATCGCCGCGGCCATCGGCACGAGCACCACGCCCGCTTCCTTGGACAACAGCGCCAGTAAGAACCACACGATCGCCAGCGCGTATTGCACCGTTGATCCACGCCGCAAGTAGCCGTTCCAACTCAACAGAAAGCAGCCGCAAAAAAAGAACAGAAGCAGTTCCGGCAACGCCGCGTACCACATCACCGCTTCCTGATGGCCCAAGTAGACGGCGAAGAAGGTGCTCGCCAGATAGGAACGGACGCCGCCTAACCCCAATCGGCAACCGGCCAGCAGTACCATCCAGGTATTGATAACGTGTATTAAGACGCTGGAAGCATAGAACGGCAACGGTGCGGTCCCGAACAACTGCTCGGTCCAGTGCGTTAGCAGGATGGAAGTCGCCCGGCACCGGTAAAGCGGATCGACGATGAGGCTCTCCCAGGCCGCGACGGGTCCGTATTTCCGGCCTGAATCGAGCTGAAGATAGTCGTCGGAGAGAAACGGCTGCACGAATACAGGCAGATAGGGGAGCGTCGCCAGTAAGGCGAGTACGCCGTAGCGAATCGCCCACTTGCCGAGCATCGGATAGGCGAATGCCTTCCGCTCCGCTGCCAGCGGAGGCGCTGCTATTAAAATGTCCCCGGTCACGATTGCCATAAGTATAAACGACGCCCGCCGCTACGCAATACCGTAATTGCTGTATGGCGCCTGCGCAGGATCCTGGGTGTATTCTGTTTCTTTGGGGCGCGTTCGATGAAAAGACTAACCAGTACCCAGGTCCTTTACGGCGGATTCGCCGCAATTCTGGGGCTGCTGGTCTATTCCGCGTTCGAAGCAGCCCGGCTACAAGGCGCCGGAGACGAGCAGCAGGGTTTGGCCTACCGCCGGTTTCTCCGTCAGGATGATGCGATTACCGCCGTCCGCCGCACGGTTTGGCTGGGCGGGATCTACTCGCGGGATTTCCTCCTGAATCGCAGTTTGGCGGGACGGGAGCGCTTCTCCGCCAATTTGGAGGATCTGCAAAGAAGCGGAGCAGAAGCGCTTGGCACATTGGAGGACGCATCCCCCGCGAGATTCTCGGAGTTGCAAGTCCGGCGCAATTTTGAAGATTTCATAAGGGAACTCCGCCAATTGGAAACTTCCCGGGATGAGGCGCTTCCCGCCCCGTCCACGATAATCGAAGAGATCCTTATGCCGCGCCGCCTTTCGCTGCTGGCGAAGTTCGAGGACTTTCGCGCCACGGTGCGTCAGGAACTGGTGGATGCGCAGACGCGCTATGACGCCGCTCGCGCGGACGCCGCGCGAACGCTACTCTATCTGCTGGGCGCGGCGATTAGTATCGGTGTCCTCGTTGCCCTCGCCAGCCTCCGCTACGCTGCGCGACTGGAACGGGAGCGGCAACGCCATTTTGAGGCGATCTCGGTCGCCAATCAGGAACTGGAAAACCTCTCCGCGCGGGTGCTGGAGATTCAGGAGCATGAACGCCGTGCGCTTTCCCAGGAACTCCACGACGAGGTGGGACAGACGTTGACCGCGCTGAGAATGGAGATCTCTCAGGTGATTGCCGTGGTTCCCGAATCGGCTTCCCGTGACCGCCTGCAGCGGGCCCGCCAACTGGTGGAAGCCACGACGGAAATGGTGCGCGACATCTCGCTAATGCTTCGTCCCGCCTTGCTCGACGACCTTGGATTGGGTCCGGCACTGCAGTGGCAGTTGGAGCGCTTTTCCTCCCGCAGCGGAATTCGGTATTCTTTCGAAGGCGCGGACGTGGGGGAGCAGCTCTCCGACCCGGTGAAAACCTGCGTGTTCCGCATCGCACAGGAGACGCTCAATAATTGCGAAAAATACGCGCAGGCGTCCGCAGTTCATGCTGTCCTTCGCCATGAGGCGGGCCTGGTATCGCTGGAAGTGAAGGACGACGGGCTTGGGTTTAATCTTGACGGGCGCGGACTTCCTCCTCGCGGGACGGGTATTCTAGGAATGAAGGAGCGCGCGCAAAAGCTGGGCGGGACGTTAACGGTTGATGCACAGCCAGGATCCGGAACGCGCGTCTCCTTGCTGTTGCCCGTGGAAGAGCCTGAACCGGTGGAGGCGCCGGTTTACTTGGAGCGCGTCTAATAATGATTTGCCGTATTCTGCTTGCCGACGATCACACCCTGGTCCGCCAGGGCATCCGGCGGATCTTACAAAGCCAACCCGATCTTCGCGTCGTTGCCGAGGCCGGCTCCGGTAGCGCGGCAATCGAACTTGCCCGGGAGCACCAGCCCGACCTGGTCGTGCTGGACGTGGGCATGAAGGGTCTCAACGGTCTGGAGGCGCTCACCCAGTTGCGCCGAATGCTGCCTTCGCTTTCCGTTTTGATCCTCAGCATGCACGCCGATGAACGGTATGTGCTGCGGGCGGTTCGAGAAGGGGCCAGGGGCTACGTCCTGAAGGACTGCGTCGAACAGGAATTGATTGAAGCCGTCGGCGCCGTCCGCCGCGGCGCCCGCTTCTTCAGTCCCGAAGTGAAACGGTTCGTGCAGCGCCAGGATGCCACTCAAGCCACTGGGGCTGATTGTCCCGATGACCGCTTCGACCGGCTCACCGATCGGGAACGCCACGTTTATCAAATGCTCGCCGAGGGCAATAGCAACAAGGAGATCGCCGCTTTACTTGCGCTGAGCCTGCATACGGTGGAAACCCATCGCTCGCGCATCATGGAGAAACTGGACCTGCATAGCGCCGCGGAACTGGTGCTGAGCGCCGTTCGCCGCGGCATCGTGTCGTAGCGTATACAGAAATTGCAGTATCGACAGCAAGTATCGACTGTTTTAGAGTCGTTACGTCGCCATGCCTCAAACCGCCTCCCCAGTGCAGTCAGCCGCCCGTGTGTCCAGCCATCTGTTTCCGTATGGATTGAGCGTTTTTTTCCCCGCGTATAACGACGCGCCTTCGCTCCCCGCGTTGATCGGCAAGACCTTTGAAGTGCTCAACCGGCACGTGCGCGATTTCGAGGTGATCGTCGTCAACGATGGCAGCGCGGACGATACGGGCGCCGTCCTGGAACGCCTGCGGGAATCGCACGGTTCGCGTCTGCGCATCATCACCCATCCGGAAAATCGCGGGTACGGCGGCGCGCTTCGCACCGGGTTCGCCGCCGCGACGAAGGACTTCGTCTTCTACACGGATGGCGACGGGCAATACGATGCCGGAGAACTTCCGTTGCTCCTGGATGCGGTTTGGCCCGATGTCGGTCTCATCAACGGCTATAAGACCCGCCGCCAGGATCCCTGGCATCGCATAGTGATCGGCGCCATTTACAATCAATTCGCGCGCTTCCTGTTTGGCGTGAAACTCCGCGACATCGATTGTGATTTTCGTTTGATCCGCCGTTCCCTCGTCGAACGCGCCAACCTCCGTTCGTCCAGCGGCACCATCTGCGTGGAGCTGGTGAAGAAACTGGAAGCCAGCGGAATGCGTGTCGTCGAAGTTCCGGTTTCCCATTATCCGCGCCATCACGGCCGTTCCCAGTTCTTTCGCGTCAAATCGCTGGCCACGACCTTCGGACAGCTCTGCCGCCTGTACTTTCAGTTGGTGCTCAAGCCCGTTCCGACAGCCGGAGAGGATCGCAAATAACCGGGCGATTCGACCGTTATTGGGTTCTGCTGACGGCTATGCTCGCGCTGCAAGCAGGGCTGCTTGTCTGGCAGGCGCACCACGCCGGCATAACCGTGGATGAACCCGCTCACCTTGTATCCTCGTACCTCTACTGGCAGGGACGCGACATTCTTCTTCCCCGCGACATGCCTCCGCTCATCAAGGCGGCCGCCGGCGCTGTTCCAACCAGTGCGGAGCTAGGATTTAATCCTCTGGAAATTCGTCCCGGCGAGTGGGAGTGGGACTTCGCCAACCGAGTCATGCACCGTGACAATCCGCAATGGATCGGGCCGCTCTTTGCGCGTGCCCGCCTTCCGCTCATTCTTTTTCCCCTCCTCACCTCGCTCCTCATCTTCCTTTGGGCGCGCGTTCATCTCGGGTCCATCTCCGCTTTGGCGGCCGTGTTCCTATTTGCATTCGACCCCACATCTCTCGGCCACGGCAGCCTCATTAAGAACGATCACGCCGCAACGTGTACCGGCTTTCTTTTTAGCCTTGCCGCGTGGCGCTACTCGGCCCGCCCCAGTACCGGAAATCTGGGTTTGCTCTCCGGTGCTGTCTGGCTTGCCGTCTCGGCGAAACTGTCGCTCTTGATTTGCTTTCCCGCGGCGATTGCCGTCATCGCGTTTTCGCTTCGTTCCTGGCTTCTCGTTCCCCACGCCCTCCTGTTGACTGTCACACTCTATGCCGGTATGTGCGCCGCCAGCTGGTTCGACCTCGTTCCCCTGACTCCGGTGGAGTTCCAGGAGTCCAGCGTAGCCAACTTGGCCCCGCGATTCTCGCAACTCCTGAAACCGCTGTTCACCGAAATGCCGGTACCCCGCCTCTATTGGAACGGTATCAACGCCTTGCTCTACTGGAACGCCGATGCCGGCAACCCCATCTACTTTTTGGGCCAGCATGTCCCGCAAGGCAGCGTCTGGTATTTCGTCGTCTGCATTCTGGTCAAGGTCTCCGAAGGGTTTCTCGCGCTCTTCGCCGCGGGGCTCGCCGGCGCCTGCGCATTGGGCCGGCGGAAGGCATGTTTTCTACTGCTCCCGGCCGCGATTTACTTCGGCGCGGCCTCCAGTACCGCCATGCAGTTGGGCATCCGATTGATCCTGCCGGTGTTGCCCTTTGCCGCGCTCATTGCCGCGTCGGTGTTTTCCCGGCCGCTGCCCGCTTGGGGCCGCAACCTCGCCGTTGCCGCGCTCGCCGCCGCCGGACTGTCCTCGGCTTTTAGTTTCCCGCATGGCATCGGCTACTTCAACCAGGCCTCCGGCGGCAACACCCAAGCCCTTGGTTATCTGGCGGACAGCAATCTCGATTGGGGCCAGGATTTACCGGCGCTTCGTGAATGGATGGATCAGGCCGCACCGCCCAAAATTAAGCTCTACTACTTCGGCAACGACAACCCCTTTCGCTTTTTCAATGACGACGAGATCGAGCCGATGGCCCCGCCTTGGGGCCCGGACCTTGTCTCGTCCGATCGACTGGCTCCCGCTCCCGGCTACTACGTCATTAGCGCGAATCTCCTCCCTGGTCACGCCTTCGCGCCGCAGTTCAAGGATTACTTCACCGCCTTTCGAAAACGGACCCCGCTCGCGATCGCCGGTTCGTCTCTCTACATCTTCCGGATTCCGTGAAATCGCCAAACCGCCCTCCCGCCAACAAAAATGTTCCAAACGCCGGATTTTCACGGGTTCGGGCCCGGACCGGTGTTCGCTTCCGTTCGCGGGCGCTCTGGCTGCCGCTACACACTCAAAAACGCGAAGTCGCCGAACGCCAACACCGGACTTATCGACGCCCGGTTCGCCGGAAATGGGTTCCTGCGCGGCCATTCGGCTTCGATACGGCGCCGGGAATCGCACTAGAACGCGAGCCGCAACGTGTACTGCATCTCTCGCCCGCGATTCGTCGGGGCCTGTGCCGGCAGGTTCCGACGAAATCGCCATCGTTCGTGGCATGAGCCAGTGGATACTCGACTGTCCGGCCGAGGGAAACGGTCAGGGGTTTCCCTTCGACCTTCCCTGGCTTGGGTTGTACCACCGCTGCCTGCGGGCTTCGAGCGCCCTCAATGCATTCCTGGAAAACCCTCCGGACGATCCCAAGGTCCGCAAGGCCCTCGACCGGCTGCGCCGAATTCTCCGGCCGGTCGAGGGCGACACCCCTGGCTTCGGTCCAATTGCCGAAACCTTGACTGTACTCCGGCACGCGCTCCGCCTCACTGACAAAAGGCAACAGGCGGATGCCGCCCGCGCCGTGGCCAACCTGCGAGACGTCCGTTCCGCCGTGCATAGTTTGACCCAATCTCTGCGCCAGCGCCGCTTCGGGAGCCGCACTGGAAAAGACCTGCGCGCTGCCATCGACATCATCCTGACGCACATCCAATCCCACGGCGGCTTCCTCTGGGGACATGCCATCCGGCTTCCGAAGAAGTTTGGCGGAGGCCTTCGCCTGGTCGACCGGACCAACAACCTTCTCGAATCGTACTTTCGCACGCTCAAGCACGGGGAACGCCGGCGCAGCGGTCGTAAAATCCTCACGCAGGACTTCGAGCATCTCCCTCCCGCAGCCGCGCTCGCCGCAAATCTGAACCACGCCGACTATGTGTCGATACTCTGCGGCTCGCTGGATCGCATGCCTGAGGCTTTCGCGAAACTGGAGGACCAGAGCCGCCAAAACTTCCCTTTACCCGCTGTACTCGCCGCAACCAGAACTGGATGCGCCGAAACTGCCTCGCGCAGCACAGCCGACCGTCAGATCGTTCGTACGAAGGAGATGACCGCACGAATCATCGAAGCGGCCAAAAGCGGGCTTAGGAAGAAAAAGGTTGCTTGATCAAATCACGAATCCAACCGGCTTTTGACGCTGTGGAATAGAAATCAAACTCCCCCGCCGTCCCGCGAGGCGCATTCCGGTTCTGCCCCCAAGCCGCGAGCGCCATCGAACAAAGAAGCAAACATCGACGCAACATAACCCTACAATGTTAGCTTGACCGAAGCGCTTCTCCTCGAATCAATTCAGGCCCGCATCACCCGCCTTGGGCTGGCGCATGGCAATGGCGTCGTCACCGGCATCGGTGATGACTGCGCTGTTTTTCGCCAAAAGAACGCGGCGAACGATCTTGTCCTCACCGCCGACATGATGCACGAAGGCGTCCACTTCACTTGGGACGAAGACCCGCGCGACGTCGGCCACAAAGCCCTCACGCGCTCGCTCAGCGATTGCGCCGCCATGGGGGCGCGTCCACTATTCTGTCTGGTCTCGCTCGCCTTTCCCGGCGAATCCTCTCAATGGGTAGAGGGCTTCTACGATGGCCTCACCAAGCTCGCCAAGAAACACAAAGTCATCCTCGCCGGCGGGGATCTTTCCAACACCGCGAAAATCTCGTGCGACGTTACCGTTTGCGGGGAAGTCCCGCGCGGCCACGCGCTCCTGCGAAGCAAAGCCCGGCCCGGCGATCGAATCTGCGTCAGCGGCCCCTTGGGCAAAGCGGCGCTCGCCCTCGACACCCGCGGCCGCTACGTCCCCCAAGCCAAACTGCAACTCGGCGAAACGCTCAGGAAACTAGGCGTCAAATGCGCAATGGACTTGAGCGACGGCCTTTCCATGGACCTCGCGCGACTTTGCGTTGCCTCCAATTGCGCCGCCGAACTGACAGGCATCCCGATCACCAAAGGCGCTACATTGCAACAGGCCCTCCATGGCGGCGAAGACTACGAACTCCTCTTCACGCTGCCCCTTAAGCTAGATCTCCCAACAGGCACCCACATCATCGGCAAGATCGCGAGAGGCCCCGCGGGCCTTGTGAACTACCACGGCCAGCCGCTTCCGCCCCAAGGCTGGGACCACTTCCACCAATGACGCCAACAATCGTCCCCGACCTCCTCGACGCCTTCCGCCGCTCGAAGACCATGTTCACCGCTGTCGAACTCGGAGTCTTCGAAGCAACGCCGCTCACCGCCGCGTCATTCTCCGCGCTCGCCCGATCGGACGAACGGGCAACTGAACTGCTGCTCGACGCCTGCGTCAGCCTCGGCCTCCTCGCCAAAAACGATGGCGAATACACAAACACCCCCGAATCTGAAACCTACCTCAAACGCACCAGCCCGCACACATTGGCGGGCTACGCGCTCTATTCGAACAGCGTTCTCTGGCGCCTGTGGGACCACCTGCCGGACGCTGTTCGCGAAGGCTCTCATCGTTGGCCGCAAGCCTTCCAAATGCAAGGCCCAATCTTCAGCCACTTCTTCAAAACCGATGAAGCCATGCGAACATTCCTTACCGGCCTCCACGGCCTCGGGATGATGAGTTCCCCGCAAGCCATCGCCGCCCACGACCTGAGCGGAGTTCAACACTTCGTCGATCTGGGAGGTGGAACCGGCCACTTGGCGTTAGCGTTTCTGGACCAATATCCCAATGCCAAAGCCACCGTTTTCGACCTCCCCCAAGTTATCCCGCTAACCAAAGAAATCACCAAAAACCGTGTAGCCACCGTGGAAGGCGACTTCTTCCATGACCCGCTTCCCTCAGCCGACTGCTACGCCGTCGCCCGCATTCTCCACGACTGGCCGCTCCCAAAAATTCAAAACCTCCTCGCCAAAATCCACGATGCCCTCCCCGTCAACGGCCGCCTCCTGATCTGCGAAATGCTAATAAATCCCGAGAAAACCGGCCCCACAAGATCGATGATGCAGTCGCTCAACATGCTCACCTGCACCGACGGCCAGGAGCGCACCGCCGCCGAGTACGACCAACTCTGCAAAGCCGCCGGCTTCAAATCGACAGCCGCTGTCATCACCGGCGCGCCAGTCGACGCCGTGCTTGCCATAAAATAGCCATCAGTGATAATCGAAAAGCGGGAATGGAATGGCTGGCCCAACTGCTGGCGCGTCTCGAACGGAACGGTTGAACTCGTCGTCACCCAGGACATTGGTCCGCGCGTCATGCGCTACGCCTTCGTTGGCGGCCAGAACCTCTTCAAAGAGTTTACCGAACAGCTCGGCCAAGGCGGCGAATCCAACTGGTGCATCCGCGGCGGCCATCGCCTCTGGAAAGGCCCCGAAGACCGTCACGCCACCTATGCCCTGGACAATGCGGCGATCAACATTCAAACGACAGCCAACACAATAACCGCCACCCAACCGGTCGAGCCGGAAACCGGACTTCAGAAACAAATCCAGCTCCAACTCGCCGAAACCGGCACCGAAGTCATCGTCAAACACACCATCTGGAATCGCGGCCTGCTGCCAGTAGAAATCGCCGCCTGGACGCCAACGGTGATGGCCCAATCCGGCCTCGGCGTGACCGGTTTCCCCCCGCGCGGCACCCACCCGGAGGACCTGGAACCCACCAATCCGCTCATCATGTGGGCCTTCACCGATCTCACCGATCCCCGCTGGAAATTCACCAAAAAATATCTGACGCTCCAGCAGGATCCGGCCAGCCACAGCCCCCAAAAACTGGGTCACTGGAACCAGCACACCTTTGGCGCTTACTTCCTTAACGGCGATGTCTTCCTGAAAGAATACTTCCCCGCCAATGGCATGCGGCACCCCGAATTTGGCGCTTCGTTCGAAATCTTCACCAATCAGGATTTCCTCGAACTAGAAACCATGGGCCCTTTCACGAAGCTTGCCAAGGACGAAGCCCTCACCCATGTCGAATACTGGAGCCTTCACAAAGCTACGCTTGGGAGCGTAACCGATCAAGCCCTTGACGCTGCGCTTCTCCCTCTCTTAAGAAAATGACCCGCCGCCAATTCTTTCTCACCACCGTGCTGGCAGCCCAGCCAAAAAAGCGCCCCAACGTTCTCTTCATCGCCACCGATGACATGAACAACTCGCTCGGCTGCTATGGCCACCCTATCGTCAAAAGCCCCAATCTGGACGGCCTTGCCGCGCGTGGAATCCGTTTCGACAGAGCCTACTGCCAATTCGCTTTCTGCAGCCCGTCCCGCTCGTCACTGATGACCGGACTCGGCCCCGACACGACCAAAGTCTATAACCTCCAAAAGCACTTCCGCGAAGCCGTTCCGAACGCCGTCACCCTCTCCCAGTGCTTCAAAAATAACGGCTACTTCGCCGCCCGCGTTGGCAAAATCTATCACTATGGCAACCCCGGCGACATCGGCACCGACGGTCTGGACGACGCTCCCTCCTGGAACCACAAAGTCAACCCCAAAGGCATCGACAAAGCGGAAGAGCCCAAGCTCACCAACCACACGCCCGACCGCAAAAACCCCGGCTCCTCCATCAGTTTCTATGCCAGCCCCGCCCCCGATGAACAACACACCGACGGCCTGGTCGCGGCCGAAATCATCAAACTTCTCGAGCAAAACAAGGACAAGCCTTTCTTCCTCGCCGCCGGCTTCTACCGCCCTCATACCCCCTACATCGCCCCTAAGAAATACTTCGACCTCTACCCTCCCGAAACGCTCGAACCAGTCCCTTACGCCGAAGGCGAAAACAAAATCGCTCCGCCGTGGGCCTATTGGACGGACCCGCCCAACTGGAACATGTCCCGCCGCCAGATCCAGGAAGCGTTGCAAGCCTATTACGCCTCCATTTCTTTCGTCGACGCCAATGTTGGGAAACTCCTGGACGCCCTGGACCGCCTCGGTCTCACCGAAACCACCATCATCGTCTTCTGGTCCGACCACGGCTATGGCAATGGCGAACACGGCCAGTGGATGAAGCAAACGGTCTTCGAAGCCGCGACGCGCCTGCCGCTTATCGTTACCATTCCCGGCGCGAAATCCAAAGGAAAAGGCTGCGCCCGCACCGTCGAACTGCTCGATCTCTACCCAACTCTCGCCGACCTCTGCCAGCTAAAAGACGTCCCGCAAAACCTCCACGGCAAGAGCCTCCGCCCGCTACTCGATAACCCCAACGTCAAGTGGGACCGCCCCGCCATCAGCCAAGTGGCCCGCCGTCAAACCACGATGGGGTATAGCATAAGAACCGAGCGCCATCGCTACACCGAGTGGAACGACGCCAAAGAAGGCGAAGAACTTTATGACTACCAGGCCGACCCCAAAGAGCTTAAAAACCTTGCCAAAAGCGCCCCACACGCCAAACTGAAAACCGAACTTCAAGCCAAACTCAGAACCATCTCCAAAGCCAGAGGAAGAGTCTAGAAAATGAATCGCCGCCAATTCCTGTGCGCATTCGCCGCCGCCCCGATCGCGGCCGCCGCCGATAACAAACCCAACGTCATTCTCATCGTCGGCGACGATCTCGGCTACGCGGACCTTGGCGCGTATGGCGGTAAAGACATCCCCACCCCTTACCTCGATTCCATTGCCCGTAACGGCGTCCGTTTCACCGATGGCTACGTGAGTTGCCCCTATTGCAGCCCCACCCGCGCCGGGCTTATGACCGGGCGCTACCAAACGCACTTCGGCCACGAATTCAACCCCGGCCCGGCCGAGCAGGCCGTTGAAAACTTCGGCCTCCCGCTCACCGAGACCGCCATGCCCAAACGCATGAAGGACTTGGGCTACAAGACCGGCATGTTCGGCAAATGGCACCTCGGTTACCAGCCCGATTATCACCCGCAACGGCGCGGCTTCGATGAATATTATGGTTTCCTTGGCGGCGCCCACAGCTATCTCGACGCCGACGCCGATCCCGCAAACCCCATCTTCCGCGGCACGGCCAAGGTTCCCAAAGTCGAATACACGACCGACCAATTCGCCGCCGAGGCCGCCGGCTTTATCGACCGCAACAAAGACAATTCGTTCTTCGTCTATCTCCCCTTCAATGCCGTCCACACTCCGCTCCAATCTCTCCCCAAATACGAAGCCCGCTTCGACGGCAAGATCGCCGACCCCAAACGAAAAACCTTTGCGGCCATGCTCTCCGCCATGGACGACGGCGTCGGTCTGATCCTTAAAACGCTGGAAAAACATAAGCTAACGAACAAGACGCTCCTCGTCTTCCACAGCGACAACGGCGGACCCACCGCCGCAAACACTTCGAAGAACGATCCGCTGCGCGGCTTCAAGGCGCAAGTGTATGAAGGCGGTCTCCGCGTGCCGTTCATGATGCAATGGCCCGGCAAGATTCCCAAAGGGAAGACGTTCAGCAACCCCGTCATCGCGATCGACCTTCTGCCGACTTTCGTGGCCGCCGCCGGCGGCACGCCAGCCGCGGATTGGAAGCTGAACGGCGTCAACCTGCTCCCCTTCGTAACCGGCAAGGACAAAGCCGCGCCACACAGCCAACTCTTCTGGCGGTTCGGCCAGCAATGGGCCATGCGCGAGGGGGATTGGAAGCTGATGTCCATGGGCGGTCCGCCCACGCTCTTCAATTTGAAGGCCGATATCGGCGAATCGAAAGACCTCTCAAACGCCGAAAAAGGCCGCACCGAAACAATGGCCGCCGCCTGGGAAAACTGGAACAAGAACAACATCCCGGCGAGGTGGACACCGCAACGCGCCGGGCAGAAGAAGAAAAAGAAGAGCGCCTAACGCTCTTACTCCCGTTTAAACTCAGCAATCTCCGAGACGACCACCCGTTCCCGCGGATACACTTCCAACCGGAATATCACGCGGTCCGGCACGCCCCTGTAGATAACGCTTCCGCCCTGCAATTGCGATCCGCGCAAATCAATCGTCCGCGTTTCATCCCGCGACTGAATGATCAAAGCGCCGCGGTTGGAGGTTCGCACCGCCGGCGCTAACGGATCCCAAGTAACTGTCAGTTCCTCGCCTGTTTTCTTCACCTGCAGCGTCATGTCCCACGCTTCCAGCCACGGATTCGCCGGCTGCTTCGGCCGCATGCTCAGCGCAATCTGAAACCCCACCACTACGCCCAATAACATGAAGATAAACGATAGCGGAATCCACACCCAGCCGCCGCGCACACCCTTGGTCTTCGGCGGCTCCGCAACCGGGGCTTGGCTGTTCGCATACTCGGGAACTCGCCCTCTATCCTCCTCGCGGGCCTCCGCCTCGCTCGCCGCCTGTCTATATTTCAAGCGCGGGTCGTCCCCCGCGCGCGGCTGTCCGAACCGCGCCGCGCTCGTCAGCCGCTCCATTCCCGATGTCCCGCCGCCCAGCTCTTTGCGCCGGAACGGGAACTCCAAATGCGACGCATCGGCCTTAAACTGCCCGTCTTCCCGAAAGAAGATTCCGGCCATGCTCACCTTGGTGGCATACGGTTTAACCACCATCGCAATCGCCGTCGACTCTGGAAACACTTCCTCCAAAATCGCCAGATCTTCCGCGGCAAGACAGATCCCATCGCGAGTATGCCCGCGGTAATAGCCCACCGCGTAAATCCGGCGGTCCGGCCCCCGCTTCCAACGATCCATCGATTCGAGAAACGCCGTCCGGTCGTCTTCGGAAAGTATGAACGACGGGCCCGAAGCGTGATCGCAGTCCGCCGCCTCAAAGTCTTCCACGTTTACCACGATCCGGCCGCCGTGCGTCTCCGCAGTGCCGAGAAGGATGCCGCCCACCTCCGCCCCCCGCTTCGGTACGGCGCCGAATCCCCGCATAACTTCCAGCAGGATCCGGTCGACAACGTCAAACTGGAGTTGTACGGAGATTGGCTTCTCCGCAGGCTTCCAGACGTAAAAGGGAGAGGTGGCCGTGCCTGATTCAGGATGCAATCCCGGGTACTCCTTCCATGGGCAATTTCCTATTCAAGTATAGTTACGATTATTGCCAGCCGCACTCTATCTTGTCGCCACGCCGATTGGCAACCTCGAAGACATCACGGTTCGAGCCCTTCGCATCCTTAAAGACGAGGTTGATCGCATCGCCTGCGAAGACACGCGCCACAGCCGGAAGCTGCTGGATCGTTACGGGATCGAAAAGCCCCTGGTCAGCTACCACGAACACAATGAACGCGAACGCGGCGAGGAACTGCTTGCCGCTCTCCGCGCCGGTGAGCGCATCGCCCTTATCAGTGATGCCGGCACGCCGCTAATCTCCGATCCCGGTTATCGCCTGGCCGCCGCCGCCGCCGCCGCCGGCATCGCCGTCATTCCCATCCCCGGCGCGTCGGCGATTCTTACCGCGCTCTGCGCCTCCGGTCTCCCCACCGACGCGTTCGTGTTTGGCGGCTTTCTCCCGCCCAAACAAGGCCAACGCCGTAAAGCGCTCGAATCCTGGGCCGATTCCCCCGCCACGCTCGTCTTTTACGAGGCCCCGCATCGTATTATTGAAGCCCTTGACGATATCGACACAGTACTCGGGGATCGCCCCGTCGTTCTAGCTCGCGAGCTGACCAAGCTGCATGAAGAATTTCTCCGCGGCACTGCCCGTGAAGTACGTGGCCTACTCAACAGCGGCAACACGCGTGGCGAAATGGTATTACTGATCGGACGCGGCGCGGCCCCCGTTCGCGATGACCGCCCATTGCCCGAAGCCGTTGCCGACGCCATCCGCGGCGGCATGGAGCGCATGGATGCTATCAAGCACATCGCCCGCCGGCGCGGCCTGTCTAAACGTGAGGTCTATCAAGCCGTTAACTCGGATACGCTCCGTGATCATCGACTTTGAGGCGCGGGCGAGCGATTCCAAAGCAGGGGCTTGACAGGCGCGGGGCGCCGCTATAATGAGAAACCCGTGAGCAAGGCAGCTTGCAGTTTGGTCCCTGCGGGGGAGGCGGGGGAATCTATAGCTAAAGTCGCGGTAGCGACACCATGCTTGTGTCTTCCCTTCCGTGAGCGCTAGCGTCGTTTGGACTTGAACTTCCGCCGGATTGACGGCGGCGAGGCGATAGCCGATCCGAGCACGGGTGTCCGCCGCTTCGGCGGACGCATTTGTTCGCCGCCCTCTAAAGGCTGCTCCTTGGTTTGGTGTAAGGTCCCGCCGCCGTAGCGAAGCGCAGGCTACCCTACTAGCGGGGCGGGAAAACCCATAGGTTTTGGAGCCAGGAGCGTCCCCGATGCTAACCGGGGTGAGGAACGCGAGCGGACCGAAAGCGAAACCGCCAGCGATAGCGAACTCGCGGAAATTTCCGTGAGGGGTGGTGGTAGTAGGGTAGCCTGCGGTGAGCAGGCGGCGGGAACTAGTGATTTTAAGGGTGTAAGCCCTTGCAAATGGTAGATAGATGAACCTACCAGTCAACATCGGGGACTGTCCGCAAGTAGTCTTTGAAATCCTCCACTGGCAACGGTACGTCAATCTGATTGATGACCCGGACGGCTACGCGGGTGATCCTTACCGGCTCCGTCGTTTTTCGATATAGCTGCCAGAGTTGCTTCGCCTCCCCTTTGAGGTGCTGCCAACTTTCATACGGTTTCAAGCTGCTGAAGGTGAAACCGTCTAGGCGTGCCTGGAAATCCTGGCGTTCGTCCTGAGAGTGAAATGAATACCCCAATACTGAATGCTGCGAGGTGGATTTCGTAGCCTCTCCAGCGACGAACTGGCTCTGAAAATAGATCCGATCTTTCTTTTTTGGATACTGTTCTTTGACTTCATCAGACAATCCATTTAACCTGCCGAGGCTGACAGATGGCGGCAACTGGACCTGGATATCTATTAGTGCTTCCGTTATGGGAGCAATCGTATAGTGGCGTGAATTCTCCATCTTGTGAATGTCTGAGACCGGCGGAACTCCATTTCAGATAATAGCAGGGCTGATTGGGTCGGCCCTTCAGTATTAGAGCAGGAATGTTTCGACGCGCAGGGCCTGCACCATGTCGAGAGTAGGCGACCAGGAGAAGACGGTGAATCGCCCGTCCTGCGAGGCGACCAGGGCCACGGCATCGCACTGGTCCTGGATGAACTGGGCGGCGGACAGGTGGCGGGTGCCGCCGAGTTGGGAAGGATGGACCACCTGTACTTCGGCGCCTTCGATCAGTTCGGAGGCGGCGACCTGGTCGATTCTTGGGGCGCCTTCGCGGCGGGTGATTTTGGCGCCGAAGGCTAGCAGTTTATGGCCGCCGGTTATGACGGTGGCGCCGTCGACAGCGGTGAGGCCGGCGATCACTTCGACGTCGGGAATGCCCTTCGCGGATATCTGATATGCCATTGGCTGGACGATGGAGGCGCACCAGTCGTTGTGGGTGACGGGGACGACGAGGAGGGCGCCGCCGCGGCGGTGTTTGCGCATTGAGACGGCCAGTTCGACGAGACCGGCGGCGGTTTCGTCCAAGCCCAGCAGAGTGTTTATGATCGGCGGACTGTCGGGAGGCGCGGCGGTGCTGAGGAATTTGGCTTGGTCGCCTTCGAGGACGGCGATGTTGGCGAATTTGGCGGTGTCGTCGTCGCCGGGCTGCTTGATGACGAGGAGGCCTGGGGTCACCACTTCGAGAACGAAACAGGTGGCGGGAAGGGCGCGGACGGCGCCCCAGACGGAGAGCCGGCCATCATTTTCAGGAGACACTCCGAGGTGGATTCCGGGGCGCTCGACGGCCGGGGAGAGGCGGGCAAGAGAAGTGGGATCGAGGGGGATGCGGCGGTCGAAGAGGATGGGGTGGATTGACTGTTCAGGGGTCAGGTGCGCCAACGAGATCGTGGGTGTGAAACCTTCTTCGCGGCGGAGGCTGGCCCAGAAGGCGGCGTCAATCATTTGTTCAATGGACTGTGCACCGGTTTGGGGGAACAGGGAATGGATTTTGGCGGCGACGTTGCGGGCGAGGGGGAGTTCACTGGGCATGGACGATAAATGCTTGAGAGATCCGCGGAGCGTAACCGTTCTTCCCTCACAGTATGAACTACCGTCGCGGTCTCGTTGCCTCGAACAACTCCGAAGCTAGCGGGTCTTGCCCTATACTAAGGTCAAATGCAGGTCGCCCTCCCCGAACTCGAATCCGCCGCCACCATCAATTTCCACCGCGAAGTTTCGGCCGACGACTTTGAGGCCTTCTGCGCGGAAAACCCCTCCCTCCGGGCGGAACTCTCAGCCCAAGGAGAAATCACCATTTTGCCCCCATCCGGAGGCGAATCGTCCTACCAAGAGGCCGATGTTTGTATCCAACTCGGCGTCTGGGCAAAAACTAACCGTCAGGGCAAAGCGTTCGGTTCCTCTGCCGCCTTCGTCCTCCCCACGGGCACGATCCTCGCTCCCGATGCCGCCTGGGTCTCTGATTCGAAGCTCCAATCCCTAAACCGCCCGCAGCGCCGCCGATTCCTCCGCCTAGTCCCCGACTTCATCGTCGAAGTCCTTTCGCCCTCCGACCGCCGCCCCGCCGCTGAACTCAAAATGGCGGAGTGGATCGCAAATGGAGTCGCTCTCGCCTGGCTTATTGATGGCGACGCCAAAACGGTCACCATCTACCGCCCCGATATTCCGCCCCAAACCCTGCAAGGCATCACAGCCATCGCCGCCGATGGCCCCACGACCGGTTTCACTCTCGACCTCACCGACATCTGGGCCGGCCTCTAAGAGTTCGACGGGCGCGGGCCTCCTATTGACATTCTGCCCAAGTGGATTCACGCTCGGGTAGAATGTCAACACGAACGTCTCAGGACGAGCGAATTGCACTGCTGCAAGGGACCCTCGACCTAATGATTCTGCGAACACTCTTATTCGGGCAGGAGCATGGGCAGGGGATAGCGCGCGCGGTTCAGGCCATGAGCGGGGATGAGTTGCTGGTGGATCACGGATCACTGTACCCGGCGCTGCAGCGATTGGAGACGAAGGGCTGGGTTTCGGGGGAGTGGGGCACCAGCGGCAACAATCGAAAAGCACGATTCTACCGGCTGACGGCGGCCGGGAAGAAACAGTTCGCAACCGAGACGCGGCAGTGGGAGCGAGTTGCGGCGGCGGTGGGACGGGTATTGGCGTCGGAACGATGAGGAGGAGCGATGTGGTTTGGCGGACGGACGGATAAGGACTTCCGGAATGAGAGTCCCACATTCAATTGGAAACGGGCCGGCTGATAGCGGATGGCATGGAGCCGGCGGCGGCGGCGGCGGGGGCGGCGGCGCGGCGGGCATTTGGGAACGTGGCGATTGCGCGGGAGCGAACGGGCCGCTCTTGCGGTAGACACATAATGTGACTGATCATTGAAAGTGGACATATACTAACCAATATTGGGTTATGCCAACGGTGATAAGCGCGTCGAAGTTTAAGGAGCAGTGCCTGGGGTTATTGGACCAACTGGATTCAGATGGCTTGATCATCATCAAACACGGCAAGCCGGTGGCGAGGGTGCTGTCGGCGCGCACCGAATCCAAGGACTTGATCGGGAGCCTCGCCGGGGAAATCCGAGTTCTGGGCGATATCGAATCGACCGGAATCAAAGGGGATGCTGAATCTTGATACCCACATCCTCATTCACTCGCTCAACGGAGAGTTGACGGCTCGAGAGCGGCGACTGCTCTCCGGGAATCGATGGAGTATTTCCGCAATCGTGGTTTGGGAAATCACGAAGCTGGTTCAACTCGGGCGCATCGAGATGGATATCCATTCAACGTAAATTCGGCAGTTCGAGCGGCGCGAATCGCGCCAAAGCACTTCGATTCCTCAACTTCGAACTGCCGCGCAGTTCACCACTCGGGTGACAACTGCTTCTGCTGTAACTACTTGTGGTCCAACGTATTACCTGGAAGATTTTGGCACAACTGCCGAATTTAGGTTCAACGTACTTTCGGTATGTATTGTCCCAATTGCAGGTCTGGCCACTGGATTTGAAAGTTTGCCGGCATTCGACTGAATTGGACTTTCGCAGCGACCCAGCGGACGAGATCATAGTCGCGACGAGCTTGGCGCGCCGAGTGCCGCTACTCACTCGGGACCGGCGGATGTTGAAGTCGAAGATAGTCCCGTTGGCTTAAGCAAACGGGACTATCTTCATACCCCCGCTCGGCGGCTTGCGAGCTTCCATCCCGGTTGCAATCGCGAGCAAGGCACGCAGCGCGTCGTTCACCGATTTCGAATCTGGAAATGCTTTGGAGATTTCCGGTTCAAGCAGGACAACATTTGTTCCGCGATTATACCGATCCGCATATTTGCCGCGGATGCCCGCCGAGAAATCGTACTCCGCCTTCATCTCGACCGATGCGTGCTTATTGCGAGGTTTTTTCGTACTGGTATTTCTCATGGCTCTCCAATAACCGTGCGAAACCGCGCCGGGGCCGCAGCCCGCTTGCTGACGCGCGCGGCTCGGAAACCGCCTAGGTCCAGGGACCAGATTTCCTGAGATTCGCGGCCGGCGGTGATGGCGATGGTTTTGCCGTCTGGGCTTATGGAAGCGCCGGGCTGGCGGTTTCCGGGGAGCTTGTATTGCCGCTGGCCTTCGGGGCTGAATCGGATCAGTTGGTCGCCGCGGATTCCGAAGAGGGCTTTGGGGGAGGGTAGCCATTCGGTGATTGCCTTGATGTTTGCGGGAAATGGATTCGCGGGTTGCCTCTTTTCGTCACGATATGCGTCGCCGTCTAGATAGACGAAGCCTTTCGCTTGCGGATAGAACTCATAGCCCTTTGGCGGGCCGCCGATTTCGGCGATCAGGGGCTGGGTTCGTTTGGTTGCGAATTCGTATTCGAAGATGCCGCCGCGGCCTTTGCCGTCGCTGCCGCCTAAGTAGAGCGCCTGGCCGTCGTGCCGCCAATGCACTCTTTCGATATGAGCCATTTTGACTGGCTGCTCAACTTCGGCGTCGAGTTCGCGGATGACGACGGCGCGCGACTCCTGGCCGTAGTTCTCGTTGCCGCGTCTGCTCAAATAGGCCAGACGCTTGCCGTCGGGGGAGAAACTGGGCGCGAGGTTTCGGTTTGGGAATCTAAGCGAGGCGCGTTGGGCGGTCCTGGCGATGTTATCGATCTCCGCGATGAATACGTCGCTGTTCCCGGTGCGCAGGCCGTAGTAGAACTTTTTTTGGTTGGTAATGCCGAGGGGCAGGGCGCGGCCGATCTCTTTCTGGACAATGCGCGCAGGACCGTTTAGGGGACGCTCGACGAGGTCATCGCCCGAGAGGTAATAGATTGATTTTCCGTCGGGCGCGTAAAGCGGGAAGAGGTGATTGCCGGGTTCGTTTACGAGACGTTTTTCGGTGGCGCCATTGAGGGTCAACGAATAGACGGTACGTTGCGTGGCGCTGCCGGGGGCGAAGGAATCGTAGATCAGCGTCTTGCCATCGGGGGAGATATCCATGCGCTTGGGATAGACCCAGTTGAGGGAGCGGAGTACTTTGGCTTCGCCGCCGTTGGCGGGGATTAGAGCGATTTGGCTGACGTTGTCTTTGCGGAATAGAAGGGTGAGGATGAACTTGTTATCGGGGGTCCAGGCGGTGGGTTGGACGAAACCGGCTTCGGAGTTTTTGAAAAGGGTCCGCGGCTGGCCACCGGTTATGGGGACGACGCGAAGTTCGTAGAAGCCTTCTTCGTTGAACCAGGCGTAGGCCACGGTTTCGGCGTCGCGGGAGATGGATGAGAAGTACGCGAATTCCTTGCCGGTGGCTTTTGTGAGCTTGGTGGATTTGCCGGTGGCAAATTCGCGAATGGCGAGGTCGCCCTGTTCGACGAGGCTGATAAAGCGCCCGTCGAGCGACGGCGTGCCGAGCAGAGTGACGGCGGCATCGGTAAATACAGGCTTAGGCGCCGCGGTAAGCAGCGCCGAAGCGAAGATGACAAAACGGATCACGCTACCAGCGTATACGGCCCGTGTACTGGAATTGGCGGCCGAAGTAGGTATTGCGTTGTCCGGTGACGCGCCCGACGAGGGAACTGTCCGGATTCAATTGCGGATTGGCGCCGTTGAAGTGGTTGGGCAAGTTGTAGGATTCGAGCTTGAGTTCGAAGCCGATACGTTCGGTGATCTGGAAATCTTTGCCGAGGGTGAGGTCAAGACTGACGATGCGGGGACCGGTGAAGCCGGGCCATTGCAAGGGGTTGACGCGTCGGGTGAAGTCTGTATTGCGGACGACTTTGGTGGTGTCAAACCACTTGTCGCGGGTGGGGTTGTCGATAGCCGGGTTTCCGGAGACGATGACGCCGCCGAGGCGGAGATATTCGCCGCTGATCTGCTGGTAGATGCCGCTCGTGGCCCACCCGCCGAGAACGCCGTTGGCTACTTTGTTGAGGCTGTTGGCGTATTTGCGGCCTTTGCCGAAGGGCAGTTCGTAGATGCCGCCGATGTTGAATTTGTGGCGGTTGGCGGGCGAGGGCTGGAGGGTGAAGTTATCGAGGAAGGTATCGACGCCATCGTAGTATTCGTCGTTTTTGGCGTTGTTGTAGTTGTAGCCGATGAGGAAATTGAAGCCGTTGACGAATGGGCGCTGGGCTTTGATTTGGAGTGACTGATACTGGCGGTAGACGCCTTGGGCGAACCACTGCGTGACCGGGCCGTACTGGGGATAGGGTGTGAGCAAGTCATTGACCGCTATGTTCCGGACGTTGCGCAGACCGCCGGGAAACTTGTTGAACGGCAACACTTGAAAGAAGGGGTTGGCGACCTGGGTGTTGACGGCGGACTTGTGCTGAAACGCGAGACGGGGATCGACGTTGTTCAACTGCTTCTGATAGCGCTGGTTGAAGCCAAAGCTCATGAAGTAAGTGACGTCGACGACGATTTGGGAGGGGAGGGCGCGCTGGAGGCTGAAGTTGAAACGGTCGTTGTAGGAGGTGCTCAAGTTCTGGTTCCAGATGACGGACTGGGCGATGGAGCCGAGTTCGGTGTAGCGGCCGAGGGAGCGTTCGACTGGGGGGACGAGCGGATTGGCGGCGGGCCAGGGATTGCTGAGGCGCGCGCCGGGGACGCCTTGCACGGTGGGCAGGGGGAAGGAATCCTGGCCGTAGCCGGTGTAGGGAACCACGTCGTTGAGGTTGATGCCGCCTTCGATATCGACCGACGGCATGATGGCGTAACGGGCATAGCCGGTGCGGAAGGACATGCGATCCGACAGGCGCCAGGCGATACCGAAGCGGGGAAGGAAGGTTGTTTTGGGTGAGTTATAAGCGCCCTGACTGGCGTTTTGGGTGTGGATCCAGGCACCATTGTAAATCGGCGGCGCGGTGCGCAATGAGGCGGCGGCGGCCGGGAGTATGGGGGCGTTAGCGCCTTGGAACTCGGGGATGGGATTTGTTAGATCGAGCGTGCGGGAGAAGCGGCCCCCGGGATCGGTGACGGGGCTATCGTACTCCCAGCGGAGGCCGAGGTTCAGGGTGATATTCTGGCTGAGTTTGAAATCGTCCTGGATGTAGCCGGCGTAGAAGGTATTGTGCGCGCGGAAGGTGGGCGTGGCGCGGGCGCGGGAGTTCTCGCCGATGGCGCCCAAGAGGAAGGTGGCCCATTCGTGACCGCTGAGGCGGACGTTGGGATTGATGAAGGTGTTGGCGGTATTGGCGGTGGGGAAGGTGAAGAAGAGCGGCTGCGGGAGGGCGGAGTTGCCGCGGTAACGGCGGAATTCGCCACCGACCTTGAAGTAGTGTTTGCCGGCCTGTTTGGAGATCTTGGCTTGGCCGTTGTAGAAGTCAGGCGCGGAGTACCAGTAGCCGCCGCGACCGAAGTTGCCGCCGAGGTTGAGGCCGGGGTAATAGAGAACGGGGAGGCCTTTGGCGTAGCTATCGAAGAAGCTGGGGTTATTGGGGAAAAAATCGCCGAAGGATTTGATTTCGGCGAGAGGATCAATGAAGCGATCGACGGGCTTGCCGTAGGAGCCGCGGAAGTTGACGACGGTGGTGGCGTTGACGGTCCAGACGGCGTCGCCGGCGGCGGTGAGGGAGTTGCGTTCGGAGCCACCGGTGGAGGCGGCGGGGGTGCCAGGAGGATTGGGCGAGGTGACGTTGGTGTGATAACGCGAAACGCGACCGAAGATTTTCCATTTATCGTTGATGTTCCAATCGGTGCGATTGGACCAGTTGTAGTAGTCGTAGATGCGGGCGAAGGTGAGACGGTAGTTGTTGACTTGGGTGGCGTCGTCACCGGGGCCGTTGGGGGCCCAGATGTCTTGGAGGAAACGGAGGGAGACGGGGTCCATTTGTGCGCGGGGGATGACGTTGCCGGCGAAAGGCATCCGGGTGACGCTGGCGCCGCTGACCTGGGTAGTGAAGGGATCGTAGATGGGCTTGAGAGCGGTTACGCCGGCGTTGAAAGAGAGGGTTCTAGAGAAGTCCCCGGTGCGTTCGAGAGCGGTGGGAAGGGTCTTGATGAGGTTGATGGGTTCGCGGAGGTTTTGGCCTTCGTAGGCGATGTAGTTGAAGATCTTGTTCTTGATGATGGGATTGCCGCTGGTGACGCCCCAGACGTTATGGCGGACGAGGCTGGGGCTTAATGTTGTGGAATCGGGGCGCGCGTTGAGCTTCGGGTTGCGGCCGAAGAAGTAGGCGCTGCCGTGCCATTCGTTGGAGCCGCCCTTCATTTGAAGGGAGATAATGCCGCCGGCGGAGTGGCCGAATTCGGCGTCGGTGGCGTTTTGTTGGACGTTCAATTCGGAGACGGAATCCATGGGGGGAACGTAGTTGGTTTTGGGGCCCCAGGTGTTGGGAGAGCCGTCGATGAGAATGTCGTTCTTGAGTTGGGTGCCGCCGCCGACATCGAGGCGGGAACCGGCCCAGTGGTGAAAGGGGCTTTGCTCACCGGAGGTTGACGTGAACGTGACTTGCGGGTCAAGGGCAAGGAGGAGGAAGGGGTTGCGGTGGATGATGGGGAGGGAGTTCGACATCTTCATGTCGATGGTGGTTTCCATGGTCGTCTTGTTGAACTGGACGGCGACGGGGGCTTCTTCGACACGCACGGTCTCGCTGACGGCGCCGACTTCGAGCTTGGTGTTGACGGTGATGTCGGAGCGGGTTTGGACCAGGATGTTCTGCTGCTCGTATGAGCGGAAGCCGGGGTGGCTGACGGTGAGCGTATAAGTACCGGCGGTGATGAAATCGAATAGATAGGCGCCGCTGGTATTGGTTTCGCGCTCGACCTGGATGTTTGTGTTGACGTTGCGGAGCAGGAGTTTGGCTCCGGCGACGACGCCGCCGGTGGAATCGGATACGACACCGCGTACCGAACCGCGCAGTTCCTGGGCTTTCATGAGCGGGCTGGACAGAGCCAGCGCTAGTATAAGCGAAAGGTAAGTTTTCACTTTTCGAAGTCCCCTTGTTTGTTACGAATCTTGGTGGACTATATCAGATCCGGTTGGCTGGCGGGGATATCGATGAGCCTGCGAGGCTCAACGGGCCTGCTATCGGACAATAACCGGCACAGAAGTGAAACTGCCAGATGAACTGAATCGAAGTCCGAGGCCGCTGACCGCTCCTCCCGCCGTGTTTTGAAACGCAATGATTCCGCGCCGGCCGCCGGTCACGTCTTCCGCGGTTGAGAGGCTATCGGGCGGCCAATGATGGCGTTGCGATTCACGCCGCTACCTATCCAAGCTTCCGATAAAAGTACGCATCTCGCGTAGAACGTCCGCTTCGTTAGTTCGGAATATGTAATGACTAGCGCCTGGGATTTCGACCACGCGGGAGTTGGCAACGCCTGAACGAAATGTGTCCGCCATGTATTTTCTGATTCGCGCCATTTGCGCAACGACTCTTTCCGCCGCCGCAAGCTTTTCCGGGTCAGTGAACTCGGGAGACCCAGGCATCATTTCCTTCCAAGTCCTGGGAGCGGCATAGAGTGCGAGCGCCGGCACGCGTATCCGGGCATAGTCCGGCTTCTCTACGCCGGCTCTGACCTCGTCCGTGGGATCGAATCGCTCAGGATCGGGTCTTGGCTGATCGTGGATGCCGACCTTGTTGAAGTCGCCTTCTTTAGCGCTGCGATCCTTGCCGTCCCGCGGCGGGACGTAGGTCCGGTCCGAGGCGGCATCCAGATAGATGAGCGCCGCGATTCGGTTGGAAAAACGCGCTCCGATGGAGGACAGTTCCTCACCGGCAACAGAGTGTCCCGCCAGTATGGGCTTTTCGAGTTTCAACGCATCAAGAACGCGGAGCACATCGTTCGCCAGACCTTCGGCGGTGTATCCCGTCCGGGGTTTGCTGGAGGTGCCGAAGCCGCGCCGGGTGATCCCGAAAACGTGGTACTCACTGGCGAGTTGTTGGGCAAACCGATCGTAAACATGAGCCGTTTCCCCGCCCCCGGCGAGCAGAACGATAGAACGGCCGCTACCGCCCCAATCCACAACTTCGAGACGCACAGCGGGCTCGACTTCAACGAATTGAATCTTTGGCGGACGACGGGGCGCTGGCGGCTGGGCGAGCAGCGCAGCCGTGTCCAAGGTCAGCGTCAATGCTGCGATTATGTGGCGAATAATCACCAAATTGCCGTTTTTCACGCTGTAACTCTTTCGCTCCGATCCCTCTTTGGCCATCCTAAGTAGTTCTCCGTTTAAGATTCTCTCCCATTTAGGCTTTCTTGCCTCGTGACTGCGTGACCTTGTAACGACGCGCCAAGACCTTGGAACGCCTTGATCAAACGGACGCGCATCCGCCCTGTTGGATGCGCCGGTGGGAACCGGCGGCGCATAGAGGCTCCTGGCGGCAAATTCAAGAACGGCCTGAATCTGTTCCCGCGTGACATCGTACTGCTCGATGATTTCGTCTATGCTCGTACCCAATTTGAGGTTTTCAAAGACCGCGGCTACGGGCATCCGTGTATCGCGGAACACCCACTCGCCGCTGTGCGCCTATCCGCCGCGCTTTCCACGGCGGTACATTGCGACCAATCCAGATTTGCCATTACTGGACCTCCTTCTTCAGGGTACATCGCAGGCGCCGTGAAGTTGCGCGCCGATGAGGACGGGCCGGGCCTCCGCGCGGCTCGGCGGAAGGATAGCGAGTGCGACTCCCTGAGGTCGTACCGGGTGGGGATCGCGGCCATGCCCGAACCTTACAGCAAATCAGTCAGATGTTGCGGTTTGATGCCACAATCGGAGAGTATCTTCCTTGAATAAGCCCAAGCCTAAAGTACGAGAGCGAAGAGGGACGACGCTGGCGCGACCGTCCGGATGACGCAGAAAGTAATAGCTTCCCCGGATCCGCTCCGCGACGAACCCGGCGCGTTCCAAGGCCCGAACGAGTTCTTTTCCCGTACGGCGAGGGAGCGTACTCATGCCGCAATCGTCACTCGCTGAATGCCGACGAACTCCAAGTTGACCGGAGTATCGCCCTCCACTTCAAGGCAAAGCTCAATAGCTTCGCGAATTTCCGCCATTAGTTCGTCAAGCGATGCGGCATCCGTGTGGCATCCCGGCAATTGGGGCACAGAGGCAACATACATGCCCTCTTCGTCCCGCTCGATGACGACATCAAAGTGGCGCGCCATGTCTTCAGGCTAACTCTTCGGATTGAACGGTGTTCCGGCGCTGATTTCCCCAATTAACGATTTGACCGCAGTTGCTTCAGTTTGAAACCTGCAACTCTACCTTCAGGCCTGGCAGGTGTTACCGATAGCGGAGTTTTTGACCGGCGGTGACGGAGGGATAGGTTTAAATATGGTCAACGACCGCGAGTTTGCAACGCGCTTAGACACTCAACACCGGACACGGCGATGCGCGCACGATGGCGTAGAGATTGGAAAGGACGCCGCTCAGCGGGCTTTGGGAATCGCCACGGCCGACGATGAGGAGGCTGGCCGATTGCTGGACAGCGGCGTCGCGAAGAACGTGGGCGATGGGTCCGAAGACAATATGGGTGGAGGCGGGAATGGGGAGCGCCTGGCTGTATGTAAGGAGTTCGGTTTCGGCGGAGGCGCGGATGCGGTCCCAGTATTTGCCGGGATCGACGTCGGGGTCGTCCGTGGGCCATTCGATAGCGCTGACCAGCGCGAGGCTGGCTCCATAGGCAATGGCCATTTTTTCGGCGGCCTTGACGACGTGGGCGGACTCCATGCCGGGTTCAACGGCGCAGAGGATGTGGCGATACGGCTCGTGCGCGCGGATCGTGGCGGAGTCAACGTGGGAAGCGGTCCACACGGAACAACTCAAATCGTGGATGAGGCGCGCGGTGACGGAGCCCAGCAGCAGGCGGCGGAAGAGGCCGCGGCCGTGGGTGGGGAGCATGATGAGGTCGACGCCGGTGCGGCGAACGGCATCTTCGATGACGGCGACCGGGTGGCCCGAGTTTACGACGAGTTCGGGGGCGGTGTTGGGGAAGTGCTGAGCGGCGAAGGTTGCGAGACGGGTAGATTCGGCGGCTAGAAGGTCATCGGTTGCGGGGGAGGCCGCGGCGATCTGCCAGCCGATTTCGGCGGCGTAGAAGACTTCGGGAGCGCAGGCATGGACAAGTTGGAGGTTGGCCTGGAAGCGCTGCGCCATTTCGCTGACGAAGGGAACGATGGCGACGTTGGCATCGGAGTAATCGACGGGGTATAGAATTCGGCGGTACGGAAACATGGGCTGCTCCTGACGTTATTGATTATTTTGCAAGTGGCGGGCCAAAGATTTTGGATGACCGCGTGCAGGAAGTAGAATACCAGTATGAGGATCTGGTGAAAATGATCACAGAACATACAACACAAGACGCGGCCGCTTTTGCGTATCCGGCGGCGGCGGATGTGCAGATGTTAAGCCGCGCGGAAGGACCCTGCGTAACGGTATTTTTGAGTCCGCATGTGGCGGGGACCGGGTCAAGGCCATCGGTGACGGCGTTAAAGACGCTGATGCCGGAGGTCCGGCAAGCGCTACAAGTTTGTGGTGTACATGCGCAGGATGGGGAATCGTTGCTGGAACCACTGGAGGCGATGACCGCGGAAGAGCTATTGCGAGTGGGCCATGAAAATTCTTTGTGCCTTTTCCGGTCGCCGCGAGAGTTCCATTGCTTTTCCGTACGCGCGGTGATAGAACCGGGCTGGCATGTAGAGGATCGGTTCTTTGTGCAGCCCATTCTGGGGCATCTCGATTACCGGAATACGTTTCTGCTTCTGGCGCTAGCCGCGAAGCATGTCCGGCTGCTGCGTTGCGAGGGAGGGGAGATTTCGGCGGTACCGTTTCCAAAAGGCGTGCCGGAGAGCGAAACTGAGTTTACTGGCGATACCCACGGCGGGGAGCATACCAAGAATCACGCGCCCGGCGTGAAGTTCGGTTCCTCGGAAGGGAAGGAGAAGAGCCCGCATTTCTTGGCGGATTTCATGAAATCTATTGACCGCGGGCTGCAACCGCTATATCGGGAACTGGGATTGCCGTTGGTGCTGGCTGGTGTCGATGAGGAAACGGCGGCGTACATTTCGGTTTCCGACTATTCTTCATTGGTACCAGAGGGGGTGAAGTTGAGTCCCGATGGCGGCGTTACGGGCGCGGAGTTGGCCCATGCGGCGGCGGAGATTCTGAAGCGCTGGAACAGCCCGGCGGAGAAGCAGGCGTTAACCGATTTTGCGGCGATGGGCACGGGACGCCGAAGCACGGACAGCACGGCGATTTTGCTGGCGGCGGCGGCTGGGAAAGTTCAACATTTGCTGGTGCGTCGCGGTGCGCGAATGCCTGGCGATGCGCAACGGATATTGGGATTGGGCGCGGGGGAAGGGTATGTTTACCGGAACGCCGATTTGGTGAACGCCGCGACGGTTGAGGTGCTGAAGCACAAAGGAATGGTCTGGCTGCTTGAGCCGGAGCAGATGCCGGAGGAAGTCGCAATGGCGGCCGTAATGCGGTACGCCGACGACAAGGCCGGCGAGTAGAAGACGTTAATAGCAGGAGGTATACGATGCGAATCCTTGTGGAAGACATCATGGCGAGAACGCCATGGTGTTGCGAGCCGGAGACGAATCTGGCGTCGGTGACGGAGTTGATGTGGGTTCACGATTGCGGGGTGTTGCCGGTGGTTGCCGATGGGCACGTAGTGGGGATGATCACGGACCGGGATGTGGCGATTGCCGTGGGAACTCGGGATGTGGCGGCGCGGGAGATCAGGGCAATGGAAGCGGCGACTGCGCCGGTGGTGTACTGCCGGGAGAACGACGACATTCATGCCGCGCTGCACCTGCTGGGTGAGGCGCGGGTACGGCGGTTGCCGGTGGTGAATGCGAATGATGAGTTGGTGGGCATGATCGGCATCAACGATCTGATTCTGGCGGCGCGGCCGATGAACGGGCGCAAGCCGGAGCTGGACGATGAAGAGGTGATCGAGACGATGCGGCGGATCTGCGCGCATGCTTCGACACAGGTGATGGCGGCGGGGGCGATGGCGTAGGTCAAAAGGGGCGGCGCTCCCCCTGGGGCGCCGCCTTGCTAAAATCGGGGGCACCTATGCGCCTCATCATTAGCCTGCTGCTTGCTTCCGCTTTGCTCTTCGCGGAGCGCTTCGACGTGAATACTCCGGGGCGGATTGTGAGGCCTTCCGATCCGCAGCTTGCGCCGGATGGGAAATTGATCGCGGCCATTGTGACGCGGGCGAATTTCGAGGAGAACCGGAACGATTCGAGGATTGTCGCGATCGACACGGCGGGTGGCGTTGAGCGGGTCTTGATTCATGACCGGCGGGGGCTGGCGCAGCCGCGATGGTCCCCGGACGGGACGCGGCTGGCCTTTTTAGCCGCCGTTGACGGGAAGCCGCAGATCTTCGTGCTGCCGATGAGCGGGGGCGAGGCAATGGCCGTGACGCGAGCGGCACAGGGCGTGCAGCAGTATGCATGGTCGCCGGACGGGGCGGCGTTTGCGTTTGTGACGACGGATGAGGCGGCGCCGCGGATGGGCGCGGAGCGTCATAACAAGTCCTTCGAGATTGCGCACAACGATTTTCTGACGACGGCGGCGCCATTACCGGCTCATCTTTGGGTGGTTCCTTCGTCGGAGGCTGGGGGAAAGGCGCGGCGCGTGACAAGCGGGCCGTGGACGCTGCCAATCAGCTTTCCGCCATCGCCGCCGGCGGCGCCATTGACGTGGACTCCGGATGGAAAGTCAGTGGCGATTGTGCGGGTGGCGTCAACGTATTCGGGTGACTTCGATCAAGCGGCGGTGCAGATTTGCGATGTGGCGACGGGGGCGATACGGGCGCTGACGGGGCGGAGCCGGAATGAGGCGCAGCCGCTGATCTCGCCGGATGGGACGAGAGTTTCGTATTGGTCGCCGCGGGATGGGAACACGAAGAACGTGAATGAAATTTACGTGGCGCCGATCGGGGGCGGGGAAGGGCGGAGCGTGACGCGGGCGATTGACCGCAATGTGCAGCGGGCGATATGGATGCCGGACGGGCAATCGCTGCTGGTGAGCGCGAATGACGGGACGGGGGTGGGGCTGTGGGTGCAGCCGCTGGAGGG
>Ga0163151_10000981_pt1 | contig 49579 bp, 38 predicted proteins | sample OliLakLV19MP5IB2_FD_145596 | JGI IMG/M metagenome (GOLD analysis project Ga0163151, IMG submission 145596) | Freshwater microbial mat bacterial communities from Lake Vanda, McMurdo Dry Valleys, Antarctica - Oligotrophic Lake LV.19.MP5.IB-2 | ecosystem: Environmental > Aquatic > Freshwater >...
ATACCGCTGAATGGGTAAAAAACCAAAATATTTGCACACGAAACTATATTGATAAAATTCCATACAGAAATACTATTAGAAAAAAAATAGAAAGCTTAAACGATTATCCCAAATATTCATCACCCATAAAAGCAGGCGACAATTATATATTCTATAAAAATAATGGGTTACAAAATCAAAGTGTTATTTATATACAACAGAATTTGTATGGCGAACCCAAAATACTTATTGACCCCAATACATATTCTAAAGAAGGCACAACTGCGATAGGTCTTGCAGGAATTTCGAACGATAATTTATTTGCTGCTTTTACGGTTCAAAAAGCTGGTAGCGATTGGCAAGAAATTATTGTATATAATTTAACAACAAACAAACAAACAAGTGACAAACTGGAATGGGTAAAATTTAGCGGAGCTTCATGGTACAAAGATGGTTTTTTTTATAGCAGATATGACGCACCCAAAGCGGGCCATGAGTTTTCTTCTCAAAACCAAAACCATAAAATTTACTATCATACTTTGGGCAATACACAGGACAAAGACCAACTTATATATACTGACCCCGCCAATCCCTTACGGTATTTTGGTGCCGAAGTAACCGAAGATGAAAAGCACATGTTTATATCTATCTCAGAAGGTACTTATGGTACGGAATTATTATATAAGAATCTGGGCAGGGAGGAGAAAGAATTTAGAGTATTATTTAAAGGTTTTGACCATGAGTATGGTGTTATTGACAATATTAGCAACAAACTATTGGTGATATCAAACGAAGGAACACCCAATAAACAATTGGTCTTAGTGGACCCCAATAATCCACAAAAAGAGAATTGGAAAATTATTGTACCCGAGCAAAAAGAATTATTACAAAGTGCCAGTTATGTGGGCGGAAAAATAATAGTGACGTATTTAAAAAATTGTGTAACCAAGGTATATCAATATACTCCTGCTGGAGTTATGGAGAAGGAAATTACACTCCCTGGAAACGGCTCTGCATCTGGCTTTGGAGGCCATCGGAACGATGATTTTGTATTCTATACCTTTACCTCTTTCAACTACCCGCCTGTTATTTTTAAATATGATATTACTACAGGCAAATCTGCAAATTTCAGAGAGCTAAGTTTGCAATTCGACCCCGAAGATTATATAGTAGATCAAGTATTTTATCCGAGTAAAGATGGAACAAAAATCCCGATGTTCATCGTATATAAAAAGGGAATGAAATTAGAAGGGAAAAACCCTACTTTATTATATGCTTATGGAGGATTTAATATCAGCCTCACGCCTTCGTTTAGTGCCTCACGGATTGCTTTTTTAAATATGGGAGGCATTTACGTAATGGCTAATTTGCGTGGTGGTGGAGAGTATGGGGAAGAATGGCACAAAGCAGGAATGCTCGACAAAAAACAAAATGTATTCGATGATTTTTTTGCCGCTGCCGAATATCTAATCAAAAATAAATATACATCATCGCCTTATCTTGCTATTCAAGGCGGTTCGAATGGCGGCCTATTGGTAGGTGCTTGTATGACCCAAAGACCCGATTTATATAAAGTAGCTTTCCCCGCAGTCGGCGTTTTGGATATGTTGCGTTATCATAAGTTCACCGTGGGTTGGGGTTGGGCGGTAGAGTATGGTAGTAGCGATAAAAAAGAACAGTTTGATGTATTATATAAGTATTCGCCCTTACATAATTTGAAGAACAATACTGAATATCCTGCAACACTTGTTACCACTGGCGATCACGACGACCGTGTGGTGCCTGCTCATTCGTTCAAATATATTGCAGCTTTGCAAGAAGCACAAAAAAGTAAAAGCAAAAACCCTGTAATGATTCGTATAGAAACGAATGCCGGGCATGGTGCAGGAAAACCTATTAGCAAACAGCTTGATGAAATTGCAGATATTTATGCCTTCATGTTTTGGAATATGGCAATAAAAACAATTACTTTAAATTAAAAAATGATAAAAAAAATGACTATACGAATTATATTTTTTGCAACATTTATTATATTATATGTATCATCATGCAAAAAACAAACAGCCGCAGAATCTTTTAAAACCAGACTTTTAGGAACTTGGAATATCGACAAATGTACTTTTAAAAACATGTCTACTACCGCAACGGTAAACAATTATGGAACCTATACTTTTACTAAGGACGGTTCGGGCAGTTATATATATTCTACCAATCCAAGTGCAGTAAATAATTTTACGTGGAGCAATACAGATTCTACAATAACAACCGTAAGAAACAACCAAAGTACTGTTATAAATGTGGTATCAAACGAGACTACAAAACAGCAATGGAATACTTCGGCTAACAATGTTCAATATGATTATTCATTAACCAAAAAGTAAATTCAAACCACTTATACGGACTTAACCATTTATTATGCAAAATATAAAAAAACATTTTGAGGAGGCCGCCGATGTATTGAAAAACTTCATCGGTGATGACGCCAATTTTGCAAAATTGGAACAGGCAGGAAAGCTTATGGTTGATGCGATAAAAAATGGAAATAAGATAATCAGTTGCGGAAATGGTGGCAGTATGTGCGATGCGATGCATTTTGCCGAAGAATTAACAGGCCGTTACCGCAACGACCGCAAGGCTATTGCAGCTATATCTATTAGCGACCCCAGCCATATAAGTTGTGTGGCCAATGATTATGGCTATGAATATATATTCTCTCGATATATAGAAGCGGTTGCAAATGAAGGTGATGTTTTATTGGCAATTTCTACATCGGGCAATTCAAAAAATATATTAAAAGCAATAGAGGCTGCAAAAAATAAAAATATACCTATAGTAGGCTTAACGGGAAAAGACGGAGGGCAGATGGCCAGCCTTTGCGACGTGGAAATACGTTCACCACAAAGTGAATATGCCGATAGGGCACAAGAGATTCATATTAAATGTATACATTCGTTGATTGATTTTATAGAAGAAGGAGTAAAGGAGTAAGGAATAAAGGAGTAAGGAGGCTGACGCCTGTTGTTATATGTTCCTTCAATAGCCGAACGGCCCCTATTCCTTACCCCTTACTTCTTATTAGGTGATTTGATTACTTTATACCGAAACTCAATATATAATAGTCCAAAAGAAAGGGACTAATCCTCCCGCATCCCGATAATTATCGGGATTAAGCGGGGCTTTCGGGATTAGTTCGGCATTACCATTCTACAAACCAATCCGCCACAGGCCGAGAACTATTATAGTTTAAGAATTGGTATTATATATCGACTGGTCGAAGACAGACCCACTGCTATCGACATGCTGAATGATATGAATTGGCTTGACAGCCTAGATGGGCTTTGGCGAGATTATTATACTTGTTCGTTTCAGAAAGAAGATTCGGCCATAAATGATGATATACCTCTTGCAGCCTTATCTACTAAACTTGCTGAATGTACTAAACCCACATTAAAAAGTGATTCAAGTGGTAGTTATGCACCTTTAATGTCAAAATATATTGCCAGTACACCTGCAAGAAGCATAAAAAAGGAATTGAAAATCTAGCCCAATCCTACTGAAAAAGATATACAATTTAATTATACCTTAGAAAAGGATGCCATGGTACAAATCACCTTACTGGATATGGCGGGTCGACAATTATACCTAAAGACTATTAATGGACGTGAGGGTACAAGTATACTTAGTATATCGTTACCTGCACTGACTAATGGAATTTATATTTTTAAAGCAGAAATGAACGGGAAAAATTATATAGAGAAGGTTTGTATTAAACATTGATATTAGTTGCCTCATAAAAAAAAATAAAATTAAAAATACAAAATACAGAATAGTTGGCTATTTTTGTAACTCATAACGTTATGACCCGTATTTCAAAAACCAAGTGTAGCATGCAACGGGTCGCATGTGAAGCTTGAACAAAACAAAAAAGAAATGAAAAAATTAATGTTAATCGCTGCCCTAGTTGGTGGAATGGCATTTGCCCATGCCGACGATGGTAAGAAAAAAAGCAAAAAAGCCTGCACCACAAAAACTGGTGGAAAAGCTTGCTGCAAAGAAAAGAAAGCTTGCTGCAAAGGCAAAGCAGCTACCACAACAGCTACCACACCCGCAGCTACTCCTAAAAACTAATTTAGTTTTTTTGAGAAATCTCCTTCAAAGCCCGTTTGCAAATGCATGCGGGCTTTTTTATTATCTGATAATCAAGCATTAATTTTATTTTTTATAGGTGAAGGTATTTTTTATACTTTTGCTGCGTTTAAAAGCAACAATTACATCATATCTAAACAATTCATGTTCAAAAAATATTCAACCATTGGCTATCGTTTTATAGTAACTGTCTTATTAATTATTATTGGTTTTTATGCATCAGCTCAGGGTAATAAAAAATATCAAGGTTTATTGTGGGAGGTAAGCGGCAATGGTCTTAAGAAACCAAGCTATGTGTACGGCACCATGCATGTGAGTAGCAAAGTAGCCTTCCATTTAGATGATTCTTTTTTCTTAGCAATAGAGAACTGCGATGCTGTAGCACTCGAAATAAATGCCGATAGTTTTATGGCCGACCTCATGCGTAGCGAACGTATGGAAGGGCGAGGTGGATATGGAAAAATAGGAGCCGTAGCTGCGGAGGATTTTTTATTGTACGAAAAGAAAAGTGAGCTTTTGCACAAAGCACTTTCTTTAGACCAGAATGTAGTTAATTTCCTCATGTACCGCAGTAGCGGCTACCGCGACAATTTTGAAGAAGACACTTATTTAGATTTATATATATATAAGACTGGTAAAAAACTCAAAAAAATTCACTTAGGTGTAGAAAACTGGGAAGAAAGCGAACGCCTGATGAATGAAGCTGCAAAAGCTCGCAGTGATGAGCCTTACGACCCAAAACGTAGTCGGGCTGCTAACAAAATGGACATGGACAAAGAATTGGTTGATGCTTATCGTAAAGGAGATTTGGATATGTTGGACTCCATCAATCATATAGAAGACCCCGAAAGCTATTTGGAAAAAGCCATTTACCAACGCAACCGTAATATGGTTGCTGCCATGGATTCGATGTATAAATTGGGTAAATCACTTTTTACAGCGGTGGGTGCTGCCCACTTACCTGGAAAAAAAGGCGTACTCGAATATTTGCGAGATCGTGGTTATACCGTGAGATCGGTGAAGCATACAGAAAAGAACAGCAAGCGTAGAGACCAATTGGACAAAGTACACCACCCCCTTAATTTTATACAACAAACAGCTACCGATGGCATTTTTAAAGTAGAAGTGCCTGGTAGATTATTTGAAACAGGTATGCGGGGAAAGATGCAACTATATTTGTGTACCGACCTGGTGAACGGGGTTTATTTTGATATTTCTCGTGTAAAATTATATGCTCCATTTATTGGTAATAATCAAGATTTTGTGATGAAGCAAATAGATAGTTTATTATATGAAAATGTGCCGGGAAAAATTATAGAAATGAAAACCATCAAGAAAAATGGTTACCCAGGTTACGATATATTAAACCAAACAAAAAAAGGCGATTTCCAACGTTATAATATTATAGTAACGCCACTCGAGGTGATGATATTTAAAATGGCAGGCCCCGATGATTTTGTGAAAAACAAAGACGGCGATCATTTTTTCAATTCCATTGAGATTAAAGAAACTCCAGCAACCGCCTGGCAAGCATATAGTTCCAAAGAACATGGGTTCTCTGTAATGGTGCCTCATACCCCACTTAATAATGAAACCAGTGATGAGTACCGATATACAACTGGAAGACTTGATTATTTGGCAGTAGATAAAAGCACTGACAATGTTTATGTGATATTACAACATGGTTATAGCAATCTCAGTTATCTGGAAGAAGATACTTTTGAATTGAACCAGATGATGGATGGCTTTGCACAAACAGAAAATGTTAAAGAAATGCAACGAGAAATTATTAAACATAAAAATCAATATGCAGTAAAATCAAATTTTACGTTGAATAATAGAAAGGTAGAAGCATTGGCGGTTCTAAAAGGGTCTAGGTATTATATATTTGCCCAGTCTATACCCGAGGGAGGTAGTTTTGATAAGCGGTTTTTAGAAAGTATAGATTTTGTAAAACCGCAATTTAAGAAACTGGAAGAGTATAATGATACAGGCTTACATTTTACAGTGAAAACGCCCTACAAACCCAAAAAACCAGCAGAAAGTAGTTACTCCTATTATAACTCTTATAGCAGCCGTCAAGGGCCTCAAGAAAGTGAAACAAAAGTACAATTATTTACCCCTCCCGAAAGTGATGAAGCTATTCGTGTTGAGTATTATAGATATGGTAAATATATAAGTGCTATTGATACCGGATATTTTAGGCGTTTGGTGATAAATAATTTAAACGATTCGGATTTATATGTAGTTAAAAAAAGTGAAAAACACGAAAAAGATATACATACTTACGATATACTTTATGCTGATACAGCCACTGCCCGCCGCCACAAATACAAGTTTGTGCTTAAAGGATCGGTATTATACACCTTGCAATGTATGATAGACAGTACTGAGGGCGAAAGCGAATTTATTACTACCTTTTATAATACTTTCAAACCCGCTGATACCACTATTGGCAGACCTTTATTTGTGAGCAAAGCCGATACACTTATCAAAGACTTATTTAGTACTGATAGTGCTACAAAGTCGCAAGCGGTTGAGTCCATTAAAGATGTTTGGCTTACTGATAAATCATATAAACAATGGATGGGTGCTATTGATAGTTTCTATTTCACCAAAAATTACCTCGACCGCAAAGCCGATATGATAGAAGAGCTAGGGTATGGATGGCGTGGACGCAAGCGTGATACCATGGTGTTAGATTATCTTAAGAAAGAATATATAAAAGTGGGAGATACTACTACTTTACAATTAGCCATTCTCCGCAGCATGACGCGGTTTATGACACAGGAATCTTTCCGCACTATTAAAAATATATTGTTGAGCGAAGCTCCTATTCCGTCGGGGAGTTACGATTTGAAGGGAATATTCAACAATGCCGAGGATTCTTTTAGGTTGGCTCGTATCTGGTTCCCCGACCTAGCAAAACTGAATACCATAGAAGAATATAAATCGGGTATATATGATTTGATGTCGTGGTTGGTGGACAGCAACTATTTAAAACCCGCCGACTATGCAGCGTATAAGGTACAAATATACAATGATGCACGTATTACCTTGAAACGCCAGCAGGCCAAAGAAGAAGGAGGTTCATCGCACACCTCAGAATATGATGATGACTTGGTGAACTATACTTATTTATTATTGCCTTTTTATAGTGAGCCGCAAATAAAAAAATTAATAGACAAACAGTTTCAGAGCAAAAACAAGGAATTCAGGATGCGTATCGTGATAGCTATGATTAAATCAAAAGTAGCGGTGGCTGATAGTATTATAATGGAGATTGCTGATGATGACCAATTGCGTTATAAGCTATATCAACGAATGTCGAGGATTAAACGCTTGGATTTATTCCCTGCAAAATATAAAACACAAGAAGCCATTGCTCGTTCTATATTTATGAAAGAAGCGGTTAGCTCCTACAGTTATAGTGGAAGCAGCGAAAGCGAAGTAGACAAAAACAAGAAAGACAGCATCGTACTGTTGGACAGAAGACTCACCACTTTTAAACATAAAACTGGATATGTATACTACTATAAAGTTTTAAAGAAAAACGACGAGCACAAAGAATGGTATGTAGGAATTAGTGGTATGCAGCCCGAAGACACTTCAAAAATTTCTCTCGATGAAAAGCTTACTAGTTCTAATACAGAGCTGCTTGACGAATCTAAAAAGACGGAAGAGCAGTTCGAAGAACTATTATATGAAATGAGGTTGAAACGTCGTCGTGGCCGCTCAGATTACGGTTATTAATCATATATAAGGTATTGCTGTTTCACATAAATTGCTGTATGTGATAAATAAATATATAATATAGTACCATACAACTTTATTTACAAACTATGTCAATTCAAAATCAACCCAATGGCCAATATTTGCAGCGGCTCATTATGCTGTGCGGGTTGTTTTTTCTGGGATTATTTGTCTTTACTTTTTTAGCTGCTGCCGCTGCGGTAAAAATATATGGAGTGCCTTGTGAAATATATAATCTGTTCGATTATATAAAGAGTCATCCAAACGAAGCTCGAACTATCAATGCCCTTATTTTTACGCAAGTCATGAGTCAAATTACCGCAATGGCCGTTCCTTTTTTGGTAGTGATGCAAGTAACTTACCGAGACCAAATGTATAGTGAGACTGGCTTGCTTAAAGTACCCAAATTTATTATTATATTATTAGTGCTGGTGTTATTTGTAGCCACGCTTTATCCGCAGAATTACTTGGAGTATTTCAACAGTTTGTTGTTTGAAAGAAATAAAGAACAATCGGGGTTTATAACAGCAATGATAAAGGCTGACAATAGCAGTGAACTGCTTATCAATATTGCGTTTATGGCTTTACTGCCTGCATTGTGCGAAGAGTTTTTCTTCAGGGGAGGCGTTTATTTACTACTCAAAAAACTAACTAGTAGCGTTTGGCTGCCCGCCATTGTTTCGTCCCTGTTTTTTGCTATTACCCACGACCAACCAAGCCAGATTATTGTAATCTTTTTAATGGGATTGATGCTTGCTTTTGTATATGAACTTACAGGATCGCTTTGGGCCAATATATTATTGCATTTTTCAAATAATTTATTCTTCGTAATTGCCGATTATAATAAAATGGATTCTAGTTTTGATGTAGAATCTACCTATAATATTTTCATGTTCATATTCAGCGTAATAATAATAATAGGCGTATTTTGGTATTTGCATAAAGAAAAAAAGCGAACCATAACACTTCAGGATAACTCACTTTAAGAGTATCATTAATTTTAGCCCATCTATCGATGTTAAATCGATATACTATTTCGGACTAGAGTGAAAAAAGTATTTTTTTAGTAACGTAAACACCTTTTGGAAGGTTTATTACCATTTCTTAAACTATAATAGTTCTTCGCCTGCGGCGGATTAGCTTTTAGCATGGCAATGTCGAACTACAATATGCTTAGTCCCCCTTTTTTTGGCCTATTATATATTGAGTTTCGGTATTAAAAACGGTATCCCACGGTTAAGCCAAATCCAGTATTTTTATTGGCGATTTTACTATTGGGAGCATTGCTATAGTTTGGATTTATATTTACCAAACCCAACTGCGAATTAAATGTAAGTGTAACCTTACTGGTAAACTCATATCCGAAAAAAACATTTGCCCCAGCATCGAGATGCTTATAGTAGATAGTATTGTCTGGGTTGCTTTGATCGCCCAAGACTACTTTATTTGCAAACTGCAAATTGTAATTTCCATTATAGCCACCCGTATATTTAATTTTACCCATAATTCCATAACCAAAGTAAGGGCCGAATCCCAATAGAAAATGGCCTTTCCCAACCAAAGGTTTATATACTATATTAACAGGGATTTCTAAATAGCTTATATTAATATTTCTAACGATGGAAGCACCTCTATAAACCAGTTTTTCTGTAGCACCTTTACCAATATATTGCAAGCCTAGTTGTAGGTAAAAGTCGGGCCCCAAAGGAATTTCTTCATTCACACCGACATTAAATTTGGTTACTATCGAATTACTCAGCTTATCCCCATTGGCATCTTTTCCATTGATGTTTTGAAAATTTACGCCGCCGTATATTCCGAAGGAACTTTTTCCCATAACTGGTGTTCTTGTTTCCTGAGCCAATGCATTAAAGCTGAACAGGATTAAGGTCGAAAGTAGTATTTTTTGTATCATGGCAGTATAGTATTATATGTTAATTTATTTTTTTTCTGCTTCTTTTTTAGCATCCGATTGCATTTTAGCATTTGCTGTAATTAAAAACTCTACCCTTCTATTGGATGCTTTTCCTTCTTCGGTGTCATTGGTATAGTTTGGAACTGATTCACCATAAGGTTTTGTACTAATCCGATTGGATGCAATACCTTTCTGGCTTATATAATAACTCACAGCAGAAGCCCGTCTGCCTGATAGATCTAAATTATATTGATCGGTACCAACGTTGTCAGTATGGCCTTGTATTTCTATATTGGTTTCTGGGTAGTTGTTTAATACAGTAACCAATTTGGTGAGGTTTTCTTTGGCGGTTTCAGAAACATCTGATTTATCGAAAGCAAATAAAATTTTGCTGTTGAATTCTACTATAATTCCCTCTCCCACTCTATATACTTTTGCACCAGGAACGGTATTTTTTATTTCAGCGGCTTGTTTGTCCATTTTGGTACCAATTACTGCCCCTGTTACCCCGCCCACAGTGGCACCGATAATAGCACCTAGTGCGGTATTACCCGAAGCCCTGCCCACAATTCCACCTATTACTCCACCACTAGCTGTGCCTATGGCTGCTCCCTTTTGTGTTTTGTTGAGTGGCGTGCAACTGTTTCCAATTCCTATCATGCTTAATGTTAAGAGGCAAAAAATACTGTGTTTAATTGTACGTATCATATTATTGTTTTATTTATGCCGCAAGATTATGCAGAACCCAAAATATATTTGTTACACCTTTCAAGATTAAAATTACATAATTCACATTTTATACTTCTGTTAATCTGAAAATTTGCATTTAATAAAATAAAAATTTAGAAATTACGTTTTAATATCAAAGCTAAATTCTAATAACCATGGTACACAAAAAACTTATTTTTGTGCTGTTGTTTATTTATTTCAACATCACCAACGCCCAACTTACCGCTAACAAATTCCGTGTAAAGTTCAATGTTGACGAGTACTTGATTGATGCCGAAGACAAGCAAGTACTAGATGAAATTTTGAAAGATGCGAAAGGAGAAAAGTATTATGAACTCACACTTGAGGCTCATACCGACAATGATGCAAACGACACTTATAATATGAATCTATCGAGGCGAAGAGCACAATCGGTATATAGTTATTTGGTGGAGAATGGGATAAATGAAAAAATGATGGACATTAATTGGTACGGCGAACGTAAACCAGAAAACCAGAATCGCACTGAAGAAGGAAAAGCATATAATAGAAGAGTGGAAATTGAATTAAGGAAATATGTATTTGAGGAAATATCAGAGGTATTAAAAGCAGCGGGTGGCGATTATACGCAGTGCTTTTCATTAAACTCTATAAACGAAAATATCATTGTAGGTACAGAAGGTACAAAAATTACTATACCTCAGAATGCTTTTGAAACAAAGGGTGGTAAACCTATTTCAAACGAAAAAGTAGAAATAAAATTAGCGGAATTTCAAAAACCGATGGATGCTGTTTCAATAACCTTTCAACTGTATGCGAAGGAAAAATTTTAGAAAGTGGAGGAATGTTTAAGATAACTGCCAACTATAATGGTGAAGAGCTGAAAATAAGGGATGGTAAGGAGTTACTAGTTCGAATGCCATCGCAAAATATGAAAAATAATATGCGATTGTTTGTGGGTATTAAGCCCGATGCTAAAAAGGTAGAATGGAAAACTACCAATCGCTCATTTGGAGCCAAAACTGCTCACAGCATAATGATAGCTACCGACGGGCTAGATGTGACCTATTTAAAAACCTTGATTCTAAGACCCGATGAGACACCTCTGGCAGAATTTAATTACCAATACCTTATTCAGAAATTTCCTGCTAAACCAATTAAACCAAAAGTTCCAAGAAAAAATATAGTGTGCACGGAAGAAAGGTTCCGCACTAAATTTGAGAAAAAAACACTACCCTCCTATATCAAAAGGTGGTTGGTAAAAAAGGAGAATTCTAAACTAGAAAAGGAGTATAATTTAAGAGAGGAAAGATATGATATTAAATTGGCAAAATATGAAAAACGTATGGAACAATTTGTAAAAGATAGTTCCTTGTTTGGAGAAGATTATCTTAGATTCTATCGCTGGATTGATAGTGAAATCGCCAAGCATGAAGAATCAAATAAAAGGAATGAATTGGCCATTTTCAACAGTACTATAAGTTCTTTGATAAGGGCAAGTAATAAAAAGGAATTATCTATGCAAGGATTAGAAAAAGCAATTAGCTTCAATTCAGGAAACGATTATTATATATCAAAAGACATCTATCATCATCACATAATTGACATATTAAATTGGATTCGCTTTGCCGATAATAAAGCAATTAGCGAAATATGTATCAATAGGAAGCTTAAATATAATTCGCAAACAACTTCTTATAGCTACAGGAAATATAATTATGTTCTATATAGTAATCAAATTTGGCAAAACAGATTTGCACAAGATTTGGTTAAGAATGATGCACGTTTTGGGGCAATAGTCGCTGATTTTAAGATTAAAATTTTGGAGAAAAAAGCGGAATTGGGAATGTTAACTACAAACAATGTAGCCGCAATATACAGTACAAGTATTCCAGCAGTAGGTTATTATAATTGCGATAGATTTTCTAATACGCCCACCTATTCTTTGATTACAATCAAGGTCAACACCAAGCCAAATGCTTCAGTTTATTATTATATAAAAGGATTAAACAGTATGATTGTCGCTAATCAAGAAAAAGAAGGTAAATATTTTGCAAAAATACCATTAGGTACAGAACTAAGCGTGCTTGTGCTTGAGTTGAAGGAAGGAAATCCCATGTTTCAAAAAATTGATCAAAAGGTCACAAGCCAAAAAACAATTACTGCCGAAACAAAGCCTGTAAAATTAGCTACAATATATAAGGAATTAGCAGGCTTATAATACCGAAACTCAATATATAATAGTCCAAAAGAAAGGGACTAATCCCCCCGCATCCCGATAATTATCGGGGTTAAGCGGGGCATTCGGGATGTAGTTCGGCATTACCATTCTACAAACTAATCCGCCACAGGCGGAGAACTATTATAGGTTAAGAATTGGTATAAGATATCACGTCCCCAATCTTCTGCCCATGATTCCTGATACTTTTTCATATAATTGTAAAGGGGTCATGGTTCGCCAACCCAGTGTGTCAAGCTCTCCACCAAAGTTTATATAATAATCGATATTGGCTTGTTGGAATTCTTGTAATATATGTTCTCTAAAATTGATAGCAACTACCCATCCATTTTCCACATCCTGAAACCATTCTTCATAATAACAATCGTCGCTACTGTGGAAGTTCAAAACATTCTCGCCAATTAGTATATATTTATCTATTCCCACATCAATTAAGGGTTCTATCACTTCGCGTTTCAGCCACATAATATCATTGTTCACAGCATCGTTCCATTCTCCAATAAATTCTATCACCGCAAAACCTGTTTCGTAATCGGCCATCAATAGTTTCATATATAAAGTACTGGAGCCAAATTCATCCCACTGCGGGTGTATAAGATAATTATATATTTTATTGTGGTATTCAAACTCACTGTGCTCACGACCATAAAAAGGCGATTGTGCATCCGTTTCACTTTGGTAATATTGACGCCAGTTATAGTATGGTTCTATGTCGTGCATGGGCTGCAAAGATAATGTTAGGATATGGGATTCGGGATACAGGATTTTGGGTGCTGCCGCCAATGTATTGATATTGTTTTCATATTAAACTCCGTGCAACTCTGTGAAAGACGCTGTGTCCCTCTGTGGTTAAAAATTCTTTTACCACAGTGTTGCACAGAGTTTCATAGAGAAATTTATGATTCAACTTGCTCAACAATACTTGACCTTTACATAAAACATGCAACGTAACTACTCAGGTACAAAAAACTGGACAATTAAAAGCAGTTCGGGGATTACTTTTAATCTGTGCATTGAAATAATATCAGGAGGAAGTTGTTGATTTGCATATCGAAGAAACAGTTACCATAACTAAAGCCGAGTATGATTCTCTTAAACGAGAGATTGTTGAACTCAAAATATTAGTTGCACAATTGATGCAGGAGATTCAACTATTGAGAAATGGCAGGAATAGTGGTAATACCGACACTCAATATATAATAGTCCAAAAGAAAGGGACTAATCCCGAAAGCTTTCGGGATGTAGTTCGGCATTACCATTCTACAAACCAATCCGCCACAGGTGGAGAACTATTTTAGTTTAAGAATTGGTATAATATTTAAAAATAGTATCAAATACTTCTCATTTAGCAGTATTTGATACTTTTAATCTCTCGCTATTAAATGTAAATATAATATTATTTATTGGTAACTATACTAAATCTTTGAACTGATATAATTGCAGCAGAATGCATGGTAAGTGTGTAAATACCAATTGGCAAATCTGTAGTATTAATTGTAGTTAAATTTTGATTATTGCTGAAAGTAATTTGTTTGACAATTTGCCCATTCATGTTAGCAATAGTTACCAAATCTAATTTTTCAGTTGCATCCCATTTGACATTTATTTGCTCAGTAGCAGGATTCGGGAATACAGAAACAGAACTAAAAATACTTTGTTTTGCTGTAATGCTATTATTTCCACTTTTAGGTGTAAAAACTATATTGCCTTGGGTAAGGTAAGCATTGTCAGTAGGATCATCTGGAGGGTTAGGAATAGCATTGTCTGCATCCACAAATACGCCCAAACGATAAGTGCCAGCTGCAAGTTGTAAACCACTTAAATCAATATCTTGATTTGCATATTCTTTGGCTCCAAAATGATATAAACCATCATTATTGTAGGTTTTTACAAACGTAGGATTTGAACCATCCCATATATATACTTTAATAGTAAAAGCCTCTGTTATTTCTGCTGAATTTGAACCATCACATAAGGCAGTGAAGTTTAAATTCTTCACTGTTTTTGTATTGTCGTCATAACTATCGAAATAAAGATTGGTCGATAAGTTACCTAAAGCTACATTGGCATTTTTTACAGTTTGCCCATAGGAATTACTGGTAATAAATGTTGCCAGTGCTGATAATAGAAATAGTTTTTTAAATTGCATAATTATTTTGTTTTTAATGGTGAATTTTATTTTTGGCAAAACACGTGCAGACAACCAATATTGGTAACAAAATAGGGCAAGACAAAAAGGGGTACAACAAGATAACTGTTTATATATCAGAATTTTTATTTAGAATTAAGCAGATTCAAAATATGAGAATCTAAATCGTCATCAGTTTCTAATTTTATTTTTTTCCGCAATCGTTGACGTGCCTTTTTTACACTGTCAACCGATATTCCAATCATGGAAGCAATTTCTTTTGATGATAATTTTAATCCAATCAAAGCAGCAAGTCTTATTTCAGCTTGGGTAATTGTAGGATAGATTTCTTTCACACGAATCATAAATGTTGGGTAAACTTTGGTATATAATTTTTTGAATTTTTCCCAGTCATCATCTGTTATAATTCTAGATTCTGTAAGTTCATTTATTTTTTCTATTCTAATATTGTTTTGATTATTCGATTCCAATTCAGTTACCTGCTCTCTCAATTGTTCTAGCAAATCATTTTTTTCTATCATGTTTTTCGTAAACGTAATCAGGGCTTGTTTATTATAGGTCAATTCGATTTCTAGTTTATCAAGTTCTAATTGCAACGCCTCTTGTTTAATTGTATTTTTTTCCAATTCACTTTCAGCTATCTTTTTTTCTTTTTGATGTTTTAATCTTTGTCTACTGATTATGACTACCGCCAATAAAGTGAGTAGCACACCGCCTATGGCATAAGCTCTTTTTTTATTCGTTTCTATAATAGATTCTTTTTTGAGCAATTCTATTTCTTGCTCTTTCTTATCCGTTTCAAAAGCTATTTGTAAATTTAATAATTTATTGCGTGACTCATCGTTATTAATACTGTCAGTTAAAGTGTTAAATGCTTTAAAGTATGATAATGCTTTAATTGGTTGTTGGAGTTCTTCATATACTTTTGATATGTACAAATTTGCTTCAGCTTGATATTTTAATGAGTTTATTTGCGTAGCTAAAGGTAACGCAAATAACATATGGTTGAGGGCTTTATTATATAGTTTTTGGTCGATATACAATCTGCCTAAATTAATATTCGCTACTACTTCTCCAGATTGATCTCCGATTTGTTTTTTAAGTTGTAAAGCCGCTAACAAATACTTCTCAGCCTCAGCCATATTCTTTCTTTGGAAGAATAATTCACCAATATTAATATAAGTTTCTGATATTCCTTTTTTATCGCCAATTTGTTTGTATGCGGCCATTGCTTTAAGGTGGTACGCAAAGGAGCTATCAAGTTGCTCCATATCAAAATAACAGACTCCCATATTTGTATAACTTTTTCCAGTACCTGCTATATCATTTAATTCCATATCTATAAGTAAAGACGACTGATAATATTTTAAAGCTTGTGAGAAATTATTTTGATTGAGATAAATAATACCTATATTGGTAAATACATTCGATAGTGCGAATTTGTCGTTTTTATTTTCATATACTTTTAGTGCGAACAGATATCTATCTAGTGCTTTATCAAATTGGTTGAGGTGGTAATATACAATTCCCAAATTAGAATTTGCCTTAGCTTTTCCATCATCATCATTTATTTGTGTAAATAGTTCAAATGATTTCTTATAACTATATATTGCTTCTTTATAATTGCCTTGGTCGGCATAAATTAATCCGAATAAATTGTGAATATTCCCAATTTCAACATTATTTTTCAATTCCTCAAATTTCCTTAATGCATTATTATAATACTTTTTTGCTATATAATAATCAGCCTTAATCCAATATACTACACCCTGATTTTTATAAGAATAAGCAATGCCTTTATTGTAATGTAACTGTTCACTTATTTTTAAAGCCTCTGCTCCATATTGTAATGCTTTTTCGGGTATTTGTCTGCGATAAAGCCAACATAAATCGTTCAGTGTATTTGCTTTTGCAGTATCGGTTTTGGTTTTTAGTTGTTGTTCCAGCTTGTTTATATAGTTATCGTCCGCTTTGCAAATGTGAGCAAATAATAAGAAACCAATAAATATATATAAAGTATTTTTTTTATTCATATTGTGATACTCCAACTTACAATCAATGTGCCGTCCTTCATATTTTTCTATAAAATTAATTTATCTTTTTCAAGGATTAACGAATGAAGTCCCGATAGCAATCGTATTAAAAGTGGCTGACGCACCATGTTCCTCGTATTTTGTCATGTCGACGGTAGGAGACATCTACAAAATTATTATGATGGTTGCCTGGGTTATAAAACTTCGCACCTTATACTTCGTTAGTGCTTATTCTTAAATCTTTTTAAATTACAAACAAGGCCCAAAACCTCCCTTATCCTATCCATACCCGTCGTGCTTCAGCCGACAGTAATTAACCATTACATTCCTATCTTTGCAGCCCAAAACCTATAAACCATGTTACAAATACAATTACTTCGCGAGCAAAAAGAGCTAGTATTGGCGGGGCTTGCCAAGAAAAATTTCAAGCAGCCTGAACTCGTGGACAATATTATAAATACTGACGAGCAACGCCGCAAGTGCCAAGGTGGGGTGGAGGCCAACTTGAACGAACTTAATGTATTGTCGAAACAAATTGGTGACCTGATGAAGGCGGGGCAAAAAGATGAAGCTGAGGGAATGCGTGCCCGCACCTTGGAAATTAAAGAACAAAATAAATCGTTAGAGGAGCAATTGAAATCTTTGGAAGATGAGCAACAGAAAATGATGATTCTGTTGCCCAACTTACCACACACAAGCGTACCCGCAGGTAAAACTCCAGAAGAAAATGAAATAGTATTAGAACATGGTGAAATAAAAAAACTATATGATGGTGCCAAGCCGCACTGGGATTTAATTTCACAATATGATATAATAGATTTTGAACTTGGAAATAAAATAACAGGTGCAGGATTTCCTGTATATAAAGGCAAAGGTGCGAGACTGCAACGTGCCCTCATCAATTTTTTTTTAGATGAAGCATTGAAGCAGGGTTTTATGGAGATACAACCACCTATTTTAGTGAACGAAGATTCAGGATACGGCACTGGGCAACTGCCCGATAAGGAAGGACAAATGTATTATATGCCTGCCGATAATTTATATTGTATTCCCACTGCAGAAGTTCCTATTACAAACTTATATAGAGATGTGATTTTGCGTGAAGAAGATTTACCTGTAAAAAATGTGGGATATACACCTTGTTTCCGCAGGGAAGCGGGTAGTTGGGGAGCCCATGTACGCGGACTCAATCGCTTACACCAGTTCGATAAAGTGGAGATTGTACAGATTGCCCATCCCGATGAAAGTTATGATATATTGGAACAAATGAGTAACTATGTTCAAAGTCTTTTGCAAAAATTGGAACTACCTTATCGTGTGCTGCGTTTATGTGGGGGTGATATGAGTTTTGCATCTGCACTTACTTATGATATGGAAGTGTGGAGTGCTGCACAAGAACGTTGGTTAGAAGTAAGTTCAGTTTCAAACTTTGAATCGTTTCAGAGTAACAGATTAAAACTAAGATATAAGAGTGATGGCAAAACAAAATTGGCTCACACACTCAACGGTTCAGCATTGGCATTGCCTAGAATTGTAGCCGCATTGCTCGAAAATAACCAAACCGCCGAAGGTATTATACTTCCAAAAGTATTACATTCATATCTTGGTTTTGAAAGTATATCATAGTTTATTTTTTGTCGTGCTTCGATTATCCCGATAGCTATCGGTTCAGCATGACAAAAAAGCACGACAACAATAATATAAGGAGCATTATGTTTATCAATGCAATGTTTCGATAAGCCCGATAATTATTGGGACAACATGACATTGAAAAACTCAACATCACAATGAAAAAACTATTATAATATATGCTTCGTGTAAAAAACCTCAGTATATCATTTGCAGGACAAAATACGCCTGCGGTAAAAGATATATCATTTGAACTGGGGCATGGCGAAATACTTGGCGTTGTAGGTGAGAGCGGTTCTGGAAAATCCATTACTTGTTTTTCAATACTCAAATTATTAGATAAACATACTACCAAAATTACGGGTGAAGCTATATTTACTAATAGTGAAGGAAAAACTGCAGACTTATTAAAACTAAGTGAAAAACAATTAGAACATATCAGGGGAAAGCAAATAGGATTTGTATTTCAAGAGCCGATGAGTTCGCTCAATCCAGCATATACTTGTGGTTGGCAAGTAGCCGAAGGAATCAAAAAGCATTTGGGCAAAAAAAAAACAGAAGCAAAGGCAGCTACGATTAAATTGTTTGAAGAAGTACAATTGCCAGACCCTGAAAGAATATGGCAATCGTATCCACACCAATTGAGTGGCGGACAAAGACAACGTGTGATGATTGCCATGGCATTATCGTCGAACCCGCAACTATTAATTGCCGATGAACCTACTACTGCATTAGATGTTACAGTGCAAAAAACAGTGGTTGAATTATTATTGAAATTGGTGAAAGATAGAAATATGTCGCTCATATTTATCAGTCACGATTTGAATTTGGTGAACCACCTGGCACAAAAAGTAATGGTGATGAGAGCAGGTGAGATTGTAGAACGTGGCGAAATGAAATCGGTGTTCAATAATCCGCAAAACCCCTATACTATTAATTTGATTAATTGCCGACCTTCGAAAAACTATAATAGTAAAAGACTGCCTGTTTCGGGTGAAAATGTAGAGCCCAAAACTATCATATATAATACTTCAAATGAAATATTATTAGAAGGAAAATCATTATATAAAACTTATAAACTTCCTAGTAAAAAAATATTTGCCAAAGCCCCAGAATTCACGGCAGTAAGCGATGTGAGTTTTACAGTTTACAAAGGCCAGACTCTATGCGTGGTGGGCGAGAGCGGCTCGGGCAAATCAACCGTAGGCCGCATGTTATTGGGATTAATTAAACCCACTGCTGGCGAAATATTGTATAATAATACTGACCTTGCAAAATTAAACGAAGCACAATATAGAAATTATCGCAGGCATTTGCAAATGGTGTTTCAAGATCCTTATTCTTCGCTAAATCCAAAACATAAAATTGAAACTATTATAGGGGAACCTTTTGAGGTGTATAGAGACAAAAGTATAAAGATAAATGAGAAAGTAATTTATTTACTGGAAAAAGTTGGTTTGCCTGCCGATTTTGCCAAACGCTATCCGCACCAATTAAGCGGCGGGCAGCGACAAAGGGTTTGTATTGCACGAGCCTTGGCACTCAATCCACAATTTATAGTATGCGACGAAAGTGTTGCTGCTCTAGATGTTTCGGTACAAGCAAAAGTCCTAAATTTGCTCAAAGATTTGCAAGACGAATTGCAGTTATCATACTTATTCATCACGCACGATTTGAGCGTAGCCCGTTTTATGGGGCATCAAATCTTGGTATTGCAAAAAGGGCAAGTGGAAGATTATGGCAGTACAGAGGAGGTATTCAATAATCCGAAATCGCTATATACTGACAAGCTATTGCAGAGTATTGTTTGATTTTTGTCATGTCTTCCGATAGCTATCGGGAGTAGGAGACAGCTACTGCTCACCAACGAAGTACTAAGGGACGACATCGCACCCGCCGTCGGCGAGCCTCGCCCTTCTGATAGTTATCGGAACGGAATGATAAGGTTTCTTTGACACAAAACTGATACAGGTGTTTTCCCCATTTCAAATATCTGTTGTATCTTTACAGCCATTATTATGAAATTGAGATTATTTACTATCAGCATTACTATATGTTTTTTGATGACTACAAAAAACGCGGTTTGCCAAATGGATATATTACCCGGTGCAAAAACTGTTTGCGTTGGAAGTGAAATATTATACTCAGAATCTATTCAAGTATTTGACCCCAAAAATGACAGCGGTGTGTGGAATGTGGCTATTGTGCAAAGAAACCTCGAAGAAGAAGACCCTGAACTGGAAAAAGTTATTGCCAAACGAAAAAAATTAATTGCTCAAAATCCTGGCCCAGATATGGGAATAGATTTGAATACTTCCTATAAAACCAATGTGGCAAGTACAGCTTCAATCGAATCTGACGTGGATGGTTGCACCTACGATGGTGGCAGCCCCAGCGACAATACGGTAGCGGTGTCGCGGGCTGGGTTTGTGGTAGCAGCAGCTAATTCAACCGTGAACTTTTATGATAAAAGTAATACCCGAATAAAAACATATACATTGCCCGCATTTACAATGGACGGGTCTGCTTTTTCTTATGACCCCAAAGTGATTTATGATTGGGTGTACGACCGTTTTATTTTGGTATTTTTACAAGGCAAAACGGCAAGCACCTCTAAAGTAGTTATATGCTTTTCTACCAGTGGCGATCCTACTGGCAAATGGTTTATATATCATTTAAGTGGCAATGTAAACAACCAAGGTATATGGTTCGATTTTCCCAACATTGCAGTTTCTGAAAATGATTTATTTGTGTGCGGAAATAAATTCACAGATGCCGGAGCAAGCAAAGGCTCCGTTATTTTTCAAATAGTGAAACAAACGGGTTATAAGGGTGGGGGCAATTTAAAATATAAAATCTACGATACCTTGGAAACAGTGTTTCAAGACCCCTTGTTTTCCTTATATCCCGTTGGCCACGGACAATCTCTTTCAGGGCCAGGAATGTATTTTGTAAATAGTATTAAAGGGGGTGGAAACGAAATTGACATCAGTCAGATTACTGATTCACTCAACTCAGGCAAGGCAGTTTTTAAAGTTACACAATATAATACCTCGTTCAATTATAGTGTCCCTATGCAAGCGTTGATGCTAGGTTCGCCCAATGCAAAACAATTAATCAATAATGATTGCAGAATTTTAGGTGCGTTTACTTTGAAGAATTATATATTCTTTTGTTTTCATGCTGATATTTATACCAATGGATATGCAAGTTTATTATTATGCAGGTTTAATACAAAAACGGGAAAAATTGATTCATCCTCGCTTAGTGGTTACCAAGCAAGCTTTGGGTTCCCCAATATTGCTTCGATAGGTTATGGCGATTGGGACAATACCATAGCTATGACCTTCCTCGTATCTTCCAAAAAAATGTATCCTTCTGCTTATTATACTACTATCGAACAAGATTTTACCTGGGCTCCTCCCACACTTATAAAATCAGGCAATTGGTATTATAATAGTCAAGGTAGTCAGACCGACGAACGTTGGGGTGATTACACAGGTATTTGCAGGTGGAATGGAAACTATTGCCCTGCGGTGGTTACGCATACTTCTTATGCATTAAAGAGGGTACAAGGGGCTTCTGTTTTTGGCGATTATGCAAACAGGATGACCCGCTTAATTTATTGCAACCCGAATAGCATAGAAAACCCCATTGAACCTTTATTAAATGCAACTATATATCCCAACCCTGTCAATTTAGAGTATACCCACTTGGATTTTAGTATTAGGCATACTGGAAAAATTAAAATTGATGTGTATGATACCGAAGGGAAATGGTTGAAAACACTTAGCAACGCAACGCTCCCCGAAGGGAAATATTCTTTTATGATAGAAACTTCAAACCTAGCTAACGGCATTTATTATATACATATTGTAAACGAAAAGCAGCAGAATTTGAATACGCAAAAATTAGTGGTTGCGAAATAGTATAACATATACGTCATTCTGAGTCCGATTGCTATCGGACCCGCTTCGGGCGAAGAATCTGTTGGGAATATTCACCTAACTTATAGCTCGGTATCATGAAATTCTTCGTTTCGTCTTTAACTGATTGTAATACCAATTCTTAAACTATAATAGTTCTCCGCCTGTGGCGGATTACTTTGTAGAATGGCAATGCCGAACTACATCCCGAAAGCCCCGCTTAATCCCGATAATTATCGGGATGCGGGAGGATTAGTCCCCCTTTTTTTGGACTATTATTATAGAGTTTCGGTATTAATTCTCAAATTTCTCCTCAATCAACTTCGTTAAACTCTCAAATATTTGGGGATTACCCGCTATAATAGTTTTACCAAACAGATAATCGTCCCCGCCTTTAAAATCGGCTACCTTACCTCCCGCAAGTTTTACCAAAAATGCCCCTGCTGCCACATCCCAAGGTTGTAGACCATACTCGAAAAAACCATCAAATTTGCCACAAGCTGTATATACCAAATCTATCGCCGCCGAACCCATTCTTCGCAGTCCGTGTGTTTCCCTCATCAGTACTTTCAGCACTTCTATATATTCGGGCATTTGCACAAAATCATAATAAGGGAAACCGGTGGCCATTAATGCATCTTCCATTTTTGCCGCTTTCGATACTTGTATAATACTATCATTCAGCATCGCAGTGCCACCTTCGTATCCATGAAATAGCCAATTTTGACAAACATCAAATACATATCCCGCCACTAATTTATTTCCATCCATCAGGCCCACACTCACGCTGAAGACTGGAAGACCATGCACGAAATTGGTAGTACCATCAAGTGGGTCTATCACAAAAGTATAACGGTCGCCTTTGCGGTTAATTGTTTTTTCTTCGGTAATAAATCCTGCTGTCGGCAATATTTGTAATAGCCCTTTCACCAATTTTTCTTCGGCAGTTTTATCTACATACGATACCAATTGGTTGAAGCTTTTTGTTTCCACTACGCCTAGGTCAAAATTAAGCCCTTCGTTTCTAATAAAGTTTCCTGTATCAATAACAAGCTTTTGTATATCTTGGTGTATGTTTTTTAATGCTATGTTTTGCATGGTTGTTATCGGTTATCCGTTATTCTGAGTTGGCTTCCAACGAAGAATCTGTTGAACGCGAATGCAGATTCTTCGAATTGAAGCAATTCTCAGAATGACGTTCTAAACATAAAAAAAACCGGCCATTCCTTGACCGGTTTTATATAATAGTTTTATAATACTTTTAATTTATAAAAATCTTCCTTACCACCCTTGTGCCATTACTTTCGCAGTTTATCAAATAAATGCCACTAGAGATATGGGCAGGAATATCGATTGTTTGTTCCGTTACCCCCGGTTTCATTTCTCTGTTTAGGAGGGTTTGAACTTTTTGGCCGTTCATATTATATAAATCAACCAATACATTCATAGATTTTTCAGGTTCAAAAGCTATTTGTATTTTATGGTTGGCAGTAACAAACGCATTGAAAGCTGCGGGATTTTTTTTGGCCATTGCAATAGCAACCAGAGGGTCTACAAATGCAGTATCGTGGCGTGTATATATGCGGTCACCATCTGTGGTGAAATCTTCATTGGCTTGATTGTATGCGGTGTAAAAATGGACAGGGTCTGTATAATTGAGCGGGGAATGCCACATAATCACCCATTGAGCCCCGCCTGAATTGGGAAATGAAGTTCCGCCGAAGCTCTGGAAACCATAATAACGGTTGTTTTTAAAGCCTGAGTCAACATACGTATTTGGAGCCCAAAAATGGCCCACAGCTTTATTGTTCTTGTCCAAGGCCGTCATTTGAAAACCAAATTTACGGGAGCCTCCGGTAAACGTAATATCAATGCGGTTATCACTGCCCGTGGCGTCATTGAAATACCTATTATCTCCATTTGTTCCTAAGCTGAATGAGGTAATCCCTATACCTGAATTGGGCTGACTTCCGCCATGGCAGTCGTTACAAAGCCCTTCACCAGGAGCACCTGTTTTAGCTAAACTAGAAGAATCGTGCGTCTCACGCGAAATAACCTCAAATACGGTGAAGGCAAACCAAGCCAGAACCATTAATGGTATAAAGTAAATTTTTTTCATTTCCGTTTTTTATTAATTGATTAAAAAGTTATGCAAATTAATGACTTTTAAGTGACAAATTTAGTTGCTTGGCAAAAAAAATATTTTTATGGTTTCAAAACCAGCTCAGTTACACATTCCACATGGTGGGTATGTGGGAACATGTCGACAGGCTGAACCCTCTCAACATCATATTTATCAAGCATTAAAGCCAAATCCCGCACCTGTGTAGCAGGATTACAACTCACATATACAATTCTTTTGGGTGCTAACTCCATAATTTTTTTCACTACATCGGGGTGCATGCCCCCTCGGGGTGGGTCGGTTATTATTAAATCAGGGCGGCCATGGGCTGCAACAAACGCTTCATCTAACACCTTCACCATATCGCCTGCAAAAAACTTGGCATTGCTCACATCATTTATTCTTGCATTCTCATAAGCATCGTGCACCGCTTCTTGCACGTATTCTATACCCGTTACCTGTTTGCAATGTTTCGATACATACAGCCCAATTGTGCCAGTTCCCGAATATAAATCATATACGTTTTCATAGCCCTGCAAATTGGCAAACAACTTAGTGGTTTCATATAATTTTAAAGCCTGTACCGGATTTGTTTGAAAAAAAGATTTGGGATGAATTTTAAATTTATAATCGCCTAAAGTTTCAGTCAAAAATTGATTGCCACTATAATATATCATTTCCAAGCCATCATAACTGTCATTTGTTTTTTGATTGATAGTATAATATAAGGAACTTATTTGCGAAAATTGTTGGTGTAAAAGTTGTAATAGTTTGTCGATAGCTTCCATTTGGGGTTCAGCAAACACCATAAGCACCATCCATTGCCCGTCAATAGTATTGCGGAACATCACTTCCCGCATCAATCCTGTATTTTGCCTAAGGTCATAAAAAGTATAACCCAGTTCTAAACTTTTATCCCGCAAAAAATTTCGCATATTATTATGCAAGTCATGCATCAAATGACATTTGTTTACATCGAATACTTTATCAAACTTATTGGGGATATGAAAACCAAGTGCAGGCTTGCCCATGTGGTCGGGATTGTCCTTATCGAACACCTCCATATAAGCTTTGTTGGTATAAGAATATTGTAATTTATTTCTATAATATTTGGTATGCTCAGATGCTATAATAGGCAGTAATTCTTTATAGGGAATTTTACCAGTGCGTTCATAAGCATCCACTATCTGTTGGTGCTTGTATTTGAGCTGGGTAGCATAATCCATCTGCTGCCATTTACAGCCACCGCAAATACTATAATGTTCGCAAAAAGGTTCAACCCTATTGGGCGATGCATGGTGTAGTTTTACAATAGTTCCCCATACTGCTTTTTTCTCTTCTTTATAAATATATACATCGGCTATATCGCCTGGCACTGCTCGGTCCACAAACACCACCAGGTTATCTCGGCGTGCGATACTTTGGCCCAATCCGCCAGAATTGGTTATCTCAAGATTTTCAAATGTTTGGGTAATATACTTTTTGTGCTTGCGTCTCATAATTAAGCTGCAAAGATATCCATTGCCGTTGACTTAAGTCAACGGCAATGGATTAATGCACCATCTTATTGGCACAGTAACTACTGGCAAATGCATCGGGTTTGGCTTTAAAAACAAAACCCATGCTTAATATATATCCCATAGCTTCGCTTAGTGCGGTGTTCGATTTGAATGAAGGATTGGTGTTTATATCTGCGTGAACTTCTAAATCAACACTGTATTGTTCCAATAGGGGACAAAGCTTGTAGGCAATTTCTATACTCATGGCTACTTCGGTAATCATCCGTTCCTTAATGCCCATTTTTTGGCGTTTTTTGTCCATGCTGATGAACATAAAACCACCGTGTTTCTCCCGCACAAAAACGATAACCGTAGCAAACTCTATTACTTCGCCTTTTACCTGCGAATCGGTACCGATACATACTTTTAGTTTGTGGCCTGCAGCAGTTTCTGCAAGAAGTGTTTTCTCCACTTCGAGTACAATATCATTTTTTATTTTTTCACCATTGAACCTTTTCCAATCCATATAGCTATTGTAATTTATTGTGGCGAAAAGTAAAACGCAAAAGTTAACTAATCAACAAAATAGAATTATTTAATTTTCAACACATTGTAAACCAGATTGTTTTCCATCGCCAATTCGCAGTAATTAAGCCCATACCTTTGACCTGTTTTTCCATGAACATAAACTACCAAGACCATACCGTTAAAATTTTTACGCACCCGCATCGCAGCTATACTTTCGACACGTATTTGCAAAACCACAAAGACGTGATTGGTTGGAGCGATAAGTTTGCGTGCGAAGGAATGTTATGTAGCACCTCGGGCTACGATGCTTTTGATACTTGGGTTTGGGCTCAATATCTGTGTGAACATAGTAATATATCGCCTATCGTGGCACTCAACCCCATTTATGTCCATCCATTTGCCGCTGCCCGTAAAATATTTTCATTAAGCAAATTATATAACCGCAAATTATATATTAATTGTGTGACGGGCTCGGCCCAAGCCGACCTTGTTCAACTTAATGACAATCTAATCCATGAGCAGAGATATCAACGATTGGCTGAGTATATTGAAATTATACAATTGTTCCTGGCCACCAATGGCCCAGTGAGTTATGAAGGTAAATATTATATCATAAAACAAGCCTCGCTCGAAGGGCAAATTGAGAAGTCCATAATGCCCGAAATTATTATTGCAGGCGAATCGGAACATGCACTAAGCTTAATTAAAAATAGTGGGTTTACGCAAATGCAAATGCTTCCTTCAGTACAAGACGATTTGCAAAAAGTATATCATAAAAGTTTGGCTCTGGGAATTATTGCTAGGCCCACAAATGAAGAGGCATGGCAAGCGGCAAATGAGTTATATCCCGCAGACCGATTCGGACAAAAGCTGTTAAAAATGTCGATGATCGGAAATCAAACCGATTGGAAAGACCGCCTGAATACTGAAATGCAAACAGAAGTATCTGAAACTTTCCCCCAATATTGGTTGGACCCTTTCAAAAACAAATATGCCGATTGCCCTTATATAGTTGGAAGTTACGAGGAAATCAAAAATATCATAACCAATTTGTGCGAACAAAAAATACATTCGATGGTGCTCACGATTAAGAATGAGAATGAATTTGAAATCATCAATAATTTGTTTAGCCAGATTTGACAACTTTGCCTCGCATCGTCGAACGTAAAGTTGTCAAATCTTGCTGGGCATGCTTTGATTTGACAAGTTCGTGTACGTACAGGCAAGGCTAATTTGTCAAATCTGCATATAACCCCATATTTTTGCAGTCGAATTAAAACACAAAACATGTCAGGACCTATATCACAATTTATCGAAAAAAATTATTTACACTTCAATGCCGCAGCATTGGTCGATGCATCGAAAGCTTACAGAGTTCATTTAGAAAAAGGTGGTAAAATGATGATTACCCTTGCAGGTGCGATGAGTACCGCTGAACTTGGAATTAGTCTCGCTGAAATGATTCGTCAAGGAAAAGTTGATATAATAAGTTGCACAGGTGCTAACCTGGAAGAAGATATTATGAATCTTGTGGCACACAGCCATTACAAACGCGTGCCTAATTATAGAGAATTAAGTGCCAATGATGAATGGGCTTTGCTCGAGCAAGGCTATAATCGTGTAACTGATACTTGCATTCCCGAAGAGGAAGCTTTTCGTCGCATACAAAAACATATACATAAACAGTGGAAAGATGCACAAGATGCTGGAACCAGTTTTTTGCCGCATGAATATATGTATAAAATGCTAAACAGCGGCGAGATGGAACAGTATTATGAAATTGATCCCAAAAATAGTTGGATGCTTGCAGCCGCCGAACGCAATCTGCCTATTATATGCCCAGGTTGGGAAGACAGTACCATGGGAAATATATTTGCCAGTTATTGTATAAAAGGCGAACTCAAATCTACCACCATGAAATCGGGAATTGATTATATGGTTTGGTTGAGTGAATGGTACAGAAATAATTCTGCGGGTCAAGGCGTTGGATTCTATCAAATAGGTGGAGGCATAGCCGGCGATTTTCCTATATGTGTGGTACCTATGATGTATCAAGATTTGGAATGGCATGATGTTCCTTTTTGGGCCTACTTCTGCCAAGTTTCCGATTCCACAACTAGCTATGGAAGCTATAGTGGTGCGGTGCCCAATGAAAAAATTACCTGGGGAAAACTGAGCAAAGAAACCCCAAGATTTATAATAGAATCGGATGCATCAATTGTGGCCCCCTTAATGTTTGCATATATATTAGGCCAATAATTTTATAATACTTATTTTTGAAGCAAATGGCGAAAGACCATACTACCTTATCGGATGCCATGCAGCAAATGCTCAACAAGTTTAGGTTAAAAGAACCTATGGCGAGGTATGACATTATGAGTACCTGGGAAAACATAATGGGCAAGGTAGTTGCTAAGCACACGCTGAAAATATATATCAAGCAAAAATGTATGTATGTGCATTTGGATAGCAGTGTACTTAGGAATGAATTTGAAATGAGCAAATCGAAAATAATAGAGATGGTGAACGAGCAAGCCAAAATGAAATTGATTACGGATGTGATGTTTTTATAATAGATGCGAAAGTTTATATATATCATACTTGTTTCGTTTTGCATCATGGCTTTTCAAAGTCATCAAGGTTCTTGCTTAGTTTTCGAAAAAAAAGTTGTTGATTTTGGCTTATTGAAAGCACCTTGGGAAAAGACCGCCATATTTAGATTTACGAATAACTCTAAGGATTCTATTCTGATTAAAAATTCAAAGGCGGGCTGCGGTTGTACCACGGTGAAATATCCCGAGTATTATATAAAAGCAGGCAAAACAGATTCTGTAATCGTGAAATTTTTGCCGCAAAAATGGTTGAACGGAAGTCAAGAGAAGGAGGTAAAATTAAAAACTACTTGTCCTACAGATTCTATTATAGTACTCACAATAATGGCCGAGGTGGCAATCTACTAAATCATTATAATGTACGAACTCAAGTTTTCAAATATCAGCAACCTCACAGCAGCCCGTTTTGCCGCTGCTGCAATGGCTGATTGGGTGGGTTTTTGTTTCGATGCTGAATCGCCTAATTATATAAATGTATTGAAGGCCAAAGAAATTGCGGGTTGGCTTACTGGGCCAAAATATATTGGGGAATTTAATGACGCAGATTTTGAAACCATTCAAGGTGTGTGCGGTATTTTACCCCTTGATGCGATACAAATCCCACTCAGTGCTTTTGATGAAAAATTATTCGAATTAGACAAAGAAATATTTGTAGCAGTGCATTGTGAGAATGAAAATTTCCTATCGCAAATTTCTCGACTGAATAGGATTTCTCACCACTTGATTTACTATGTTTTTAATGGAAAATATTCACCCATCTATTATAGTTTTTTGGAACAATTTGCTGCAAATAAAAATATATATTTGGGTTTTAATTTTGAAGCTGGGTTATATAAAACACTTGCAAAAAACATCAATGTCATAGGTTTCCAAATAAGTGGCGAGCCTGAAGAAAAACCTGGTATGGGTGATACAGAAAACTTGAATTTGCAATTGGAAGAAATTGTGGAGTTGAACGAGGTTTTATAGTATACCTTCATAGCGTTCTCCGCGGCTAATCGTTCTTCAAACTGAAACGTGGCAATCTGCTGAAAGTGTGTAGGATTTTTATAGATGGTTCCCCGAATCTTTTTGCGACCCAACAACAAGCAACGTGCTTTCCATCTTTGATGCAACGCTCACAAAAAAATATTTACACCCCAATGCAACCATTTTTTACTTTTTATGGTCTTACTATTTCAAAACACTTTTTTAACATTCCTTATTATTAAATTATGTAACACATCTACCTAAATTGCGTTTTCGCGTATATTTGCTGATTATATTTGGACCAAGGTAGGATGATTGCTCACATTCAAGGACAGTTTATACAAGTTACACCCGCTTATGTAGTGGTTGATTGCCATGGAGTTGGCTACTGTCTGCACATTTCGTTATATACTTTCGAGAAAATCAAAGACCAAAAAAATGGCTTGTTGTTTTCGCATTTGAGTATCAAAGAAGATGGTCATACACTATATGGTTTTGTGGACGAAGCGGAAAGGAATCTTTTCCGCCAGCTTATTTTGGTGAACGGTGTAGGAGCCAATACCGCCCGTATGATGCTATCGAGTCTAAACCCCGGAGAACTATATAATGCCATAGTAAACGGAAATGTAGGTTTGTTAAAATCTATTAAAGGTATCGGTGAGAAAACAGCCCAAAGAATTGTGATTGACTTACAATCGAAACTATCTAAAGAAGGGCTGAACGGCGAGCACTCGATGCCTGCCACACCTGGCAACGCAAACCAACGAATGGCCATGGAAGCACTGGTAACACTGGGCTTTAACCGAGTAGCTGTAGAAAAAACCTTGACTAAATTAAATTTGCAAAACCAAAACACTGAAGATATCATCAAACAAGCACTTAAAGTACTGTGAGAGAAAAACAAAGCATTCAACAGAACAAGGTTTTGGGCAAAAGTGTCGGAGCCATTATGCTCTTTTTGGGCATCACCACTGCATTAGCTTTTGGGGCAAATGTCAAATTTTTAAGCTTTCATAAATCGGAAAAACAAGTCGCTAAGCCTGGTGACTCAACACGTTTTAAGAACTGGCCCCGCCAATCGTGGGACAAACCCCGTAAAAAAGCATTCGACTTAAAAGAACCCGATATAATAAAAACCACCTACGAACTGGATAGCAGTGGTAAATTTTATACCAAGAAGCAATCCATAGGTAATACCCCTGTGGGCACTCCCGAAACTATTTCGCTCGAAGATTATTCCAAAATAAAAGATGAGGAACAGAACAAGAATTATTTCAAGCAACGTGCAAAAGCACAAAATTTTGTGAGAAGCAGTGGCGGAACTATCCCTCCACTATTTATACCGGGTAAAACCTTTCAAGACTTTTTTGGCAATGGTAAAGTTGAAATCAAACCTACGGGCTCAGCCGAGCTCACTTTTGGTGGAATATATAATTTAATTAGAAACCCTATTCTTAATAGCCGCCAACAGCGTAATGCACAGTTCGATTTTAAACAAAAAATACAATTAAATGTGGCGGGTAGCATTGGCGACAAATTTAAAATTAATACCAACTATAATACTGAAGCCCTATTCGATTTTGAAAACCAAATGAAATTAAATTGGGATGGAAAGGAAGATGGTATTCTTAAAAAGATAGAAGTGGGTAATGTGAGCATGCCGCTTAATGGCACTTTAATTCCAGGTAGCCAAAGCCTGTTTGGAGCAAAAGTAAAATTTCAATTTGGCCGACTTACATCTACCGTTTTGTTCTCGCAACAAAAAAGTAGGGCGAGTGAAGTTACGGTGCAAGGTGGTGCACAAATCACTCCTTTTGATATACAGTGCGACCAATACGAACAAAACAAACATTATTTCCTTTCGCAATATTTCCGCGACCATTATGAAGCGTTTCTTGATAGACCTCCTTTGGTGCAAAGCCCCGTAAGAGTTACCCGTGTGGAGGTATGGGTTACCAACCGCACGAGTGCTGTGGACAATGCCCGCGACATTATGGGCTTTATGGATCTGGGCGAAGACGCAGCACATATATATAACAAACAAATTACTGCGACCCCTGCCAAGGTATTCCCCGAAAATATTGCAAACGACCTCTACAAAACACTTACTAACAATGTCAATTTCCGATCTACTTTTAAAAGTGTGAACGAGCTTCAACAGAACACGCAAACTAATAAGATGAAGCAAATAGATGACTATCAGTTAATAAACTTTGCCCGCCAACTTAACCCCAATGAATTTACTTTCCATACGCAACTTGGCTACATTTCACTCAATCAAACCTTAAATAATGATGAGGTTTTGGCGGTGGCTTTTGAATACGAAATAGGCGGCCAGCCCTATCAGGTAGGTGAATTTTCGAGACAGGTTCCTACCGATAGACAAAGCCCAAATGTATTGTTTTTAAAACTTTTGAAACCGATCTCTATCCGCCCCGATTTGCCCAACTGGAAACTGATGATGAAAAATATATATTCAGTGGGAAGCTATCAGATACAAAAACAAGATTTTAAATTGAACGTATGGTATGCCGATGACCCATCGAATGCTGATATGATATATTTGCCAGCCAAAGACGAACCCAAACTCCAAGGTCTTCCCTTGGTGCGGGTGTTAAATATAGACCGAGTTAATAGTAACTTAGAAGCACAACCTGATGGACAGTTTGACTGGATTGAAGGAATTACCATATCTCCACAACAAGGCAGAATTATATTTCCCGTACTGGAACCCTTTGGCAAATTTTTACGAAGCAAGTTTAAAGACCCTAATGGTGCCAATGCCAACTATTATGCTTTTGATGAATTATATGATTCGACCCGATGGGCTGCACAGCAAAAAGCTACCAAAAACAAATTTTTTATTCGAGGTAGTTTTAAAGGTTCGGCAAGCAACGAGATACAATTGAGTTGTTTCAATGCACCTAAAGGTTCGGTAAAGGTAACCTCAAATGGAACACCTTTAATTGAGGGAAATGACTATTTGGTAGACTATTCAACCGGCCGCGTAACCATTATCAATACTGGAATATTGGCACAAGGAGCTGCCATAAAAGCCAGTTGTGAAAACACAGCTACCTTTACTACACAACAGCGAACACTAATGGGCACTCGGCTCGATTTTAAAGTGAGTGAGGATTTTATTATCGGCGGCACCTTGCTTAATCTGCGTGAACGACCTATTATACCCAAAGTAAGTATTGGCGATGAGCCTTTGAACAATACTATAGTTGGACTCGATGCAACTTATAAGAGCAATTGGAGAGGACTTACAAAAGCAATTGATCGTTTGCCCTTTCTCTCTACCAAAGAAATGAGTAATTTTTTATTCACTGGCGAATTTGCAAAAATTATCCCTGGAGTAGCACCCGCCATCAAGAAAACCCTTGACAAGTCAGGAGTTTCTTTTGTTGACGATTTTGAAGCAAGCGAAATCCCTACCGATTTGAGGTTGGGTAATTATTGGCAACTGGCCAGCACCCCTCAAGGACAAGCAGATTTATTCCCTGACGGAAACAATAGATACAATATTGGTTTCAGAGACCATGCAGCACGCATGTCATGGTATATTCTAGACCCTTTGTTCTATACCAATAATAACCTTACCCCACCTCATTTAAAAAATGATCCTGGACAATTATCCAATCATTATGTGAGGCAGGTGGTGGTAAACGAAGTTTTCAAAAACAAACAAATACAACAGGGGGTACCACAAACGCAAAACACTTTTGATATAAGCTACTTCCCCAACCAACGCGGCCCCTACAACTTTAACGCAACTGATATAAATAGTGACGGTACTTTTAAAAGTCCAAAGAGCAATTGGGCAGGGATAATGCGTAAAATAGACCAGAACGACTTTGAAGCTGCCAATATTGATTATATAGAATTGTGGATGATGGATCCATTCTTGAACGGACATAACCCGCAACCCAATAACAGCGGACAATTATACCTACACCTAGGAAACGTGAGCGAAGATATGTTAAGCGACTCACGAAAAAGTTTTGAAAACGGTTTAACAACCAACACGCAACCCAATCTCCGCATGGACACCACAGTGTGGGGCAATGTGCCTGCAATACCAGCTATCAACAATGCCTTCGACAACGATCCCAATTCTCGTTTGCAGCAGGACGTAGGACTTGATGGATTGAGCGATGCCAACGAAAGAGATTTTTATAAGAAAAAGTATTTAGATTCCTTAGCCAATAATTTTGGCACAAACTCTAAAGCATATATTGATGCTTTAAATGACCCTGCATCAGATAACTACCATTTTTATAGAGGTAGCGATTTCGACTCGGCCAAAACCAGTATACTAGCCCGTTATAAATATTTTAATGGCCCTGACGGAAACTCGCCAAGCCCTAATGCTCCGCCCCCACACCAGCCTAAAGAAACTTACCCCGTTGCCAACCAACCCAACCCTAACGACGAGGATATTAATAAAGACTTTACCCTCAATGAAATAGAAGAGTACTATCAATACCGAATAGACCTAAGCAAAAGCAAACTGATAGTTGGGCAAAACTATGTCACAGACTCCGTTCGCTCAGGACCAAAACTTGAAAAACCTTGTAACTGTCCCGACGATACTGTTACCTGGTACCAATTGAAGGTACCTGTTCGTTCTTATGAGCGTAGAATTGGGAGTATACCCGATTTTAAGTCCATTCGTTTTATGCGTATGATAATGAGAGGATTTACTGATTCCGTCGTACTTCGGTTTGCAAACATGCAACTGATTAGGGCCGAATGGCGTAAGTACTTGGTATCGCTTGCTACCCCCGGTTCAGTTAATCCCATCGACCCCAATGATAATACCTCATTTGTAGTTTCGACCGTAAATGTGGAAGAAAACAACCAACGACAGCCTGTTCCTTATGTGCTACCCCCAGGTATTTTCAGGCAATTGGATGTGAGTCAGCCAAACCCCATTCAACAAAATGAGCAATCATTGTCGCTTAGGGTATGCGGACTGAAAGATGGCGATGCAAGGGCTGTGTTCAAGAATGTAAAATTAGACATCCGGAATTATAAGACCTTGAAAATGTTTGTGCATGCCGAGGCATTGGCTGGTGAGATATTAAAAGACAAAGACCTATCTGTATTTGTGAGGCTCGGTACCGACTTTACCAATAACTATTATGAATATGAAATCCCGCTTAAGCTAACCAATTGGGGGCAGACCAACGAAAACGATATTTGGCGAGCTGACAATGAATTGAATATTGATATTGCCGCCTTTTATGATTTGAAAGTATTGCGACTAAAACAAGGAGGCACGAATACCTATTTTGAGAATTATACACCCGATGGTAAAAGGTTGGCTGTAAACGGTATCCCCGATATGAGCAATATACGGGTAATATTAATAGGGGTGCGAAACCCCAAACAATTTGACAACCCCGCCGACGATGGATTATCAAAATGTGGTGAAATATGGGTGAACGAATTAAGAGTGAGCGGATTTGAAAACCCCGGTGGTTGGGCTGCAACAGCCAGAAGTGTGATAAAGTTAGCTGATATCGGCACCTTGAATATGGCCGGAAATATCACTACCGTAGGATATGGAGGAATTGATAAAAAATTGAACGACCGAGCGAGAAACCTCACTACAAACTTCGACCTAAATACCATGCTAGAGTTGGGCAAGTTTTTCCCTGCAAAATCGGGCGTGAGCATTCCTTTCTATTATGGATATAACCAAACCTTGGTAAGGCCGCATTTTTATCCTTTAAATCCCGATATTCCTATGAGCAGTGTGCTTAATGTAACCCCTGCCGACGAACGGGCCAATATTAAATATAACGCCGACGACCTAACCATTAAAAAGGGATGGAACGTGTCGAATGTACACAAAAATTTAACTGGTAGCAAAAAGAAGAAATTTTATAGCATTGAAAATTTCAATCTTTCTTATGCCTTCAACGAGTTTTTTCAACGGAACCAGTTGATACAATACAATAAGATAAAACTATATAACTTTAAACTCAACTATTCTTTCCAAACGCAGGCCAAACCTGTCGAACCTTTCAAAAAGCATTTTAAGTCGAAGTATTTACAATTGATACGTGATTTTAATTTTTACTACAAACCACAGTCAATAAATATTATTACCAATACCGACAGACGTTACGGCGAAATGGTGAACCGCGTAAACGATAACTTAAACAATACCCGCATCGATACCTTATATGATAAGAATTTCACCACTTCGCGGCAATTTGATGTTAAATGGGATTTGACCAAAGCCCTCAAGTTCGATTATAATGCTATTACGAATGCGAGGATAGATGAACCAGCAGGGGCCGTTTTTCGATATTCTGGTGAGGGGCACGACTCTATTATAAAAAATATCAAACGATTGGGCCGCATTACCCAATTTAATCAAATGGGCAACCTTAGTTATACCTTGCCTTTCAATAAGTTCCCTTTGACCAATTTTATAAGTATGACAGCCCGGGTAAGTGTAAATTATTCATGGACTCAAGGCCCTCCAGGTTTGCAAGACACTATAGGAAATACGATCGCAAACTCAAAAAACAATTCTTTAACGGGGCAATTCAATATGCAGCAACTATACAATAAAATTAAATTTTTAGAACGGATTGCCAGCGGTAAAAAACAAACACCACCTCCACCACCTCCAAAAGTAAAGCCTAAAGTACCCAATAAGGTTCCCAAGAAAAAAGCGACCGATGAAGACACATCGAAGGTTGATGAAACACCAACACCCAATAGCAAAAACCCTTTACTGTCATTAGCCGAGCACACTGCCCGATTGGTGATGATGGTGAAAACCATCAATTTTACCTATACTGAAAATAGGGGAACCACCTTGCCAGGTTTCTTACCCAAACCAAAATACTTTGGCCAAAATTTTGATATGATGGCACCGGGCTGGGACTTTATTACTGGAAGCCAGGACAGCATGCTAAAGTATGATGCCGCCAAAAATGGTTGGCTTGCAGCAGGGTCTGGAGTGAACAACCCAAATACACGAACGCTAAACAAGCAATTTAATATGCAGGCTACTGTAGAACCGTTCAACGATTTTAGAATTCAGCTCACTTTCCAGCGGTCGATGACCACTTCCTATCAAAGCTTTTTCAACTATGAACCCAGTACGAATGGATATAGCAATTTTGCTCCTTTAGAGAATGGAACATTTAGTATGACCTATAATATTATACGTACTGCATTTAGTAAGAGCACTCCAATAAACTCGGATGTATTTGAAAAAATGCGTGACCAAAGATTTACCATTGCCAGCCAATTGCAAAGCACCGATGACCGATCAAAAGGCAAAGGCGTTGATGTTTTAACTGGCTATCCGATGGGCTATTCACCGCTACAACACGATGTTGTAATACACTCATTCCTATCGGCATACAGTGGCAAAAACCCAATTAATTATAAGGCCGAATTGTTCCCTAAAATACCAAGTGCATCATGGCGTGTTACATGGAATGGGCTAAGTAAAATTCCCGCTATCAAAAAAATAATCCCCAATCTAAGTCTATCACATGCCTATGCTTCTACTTATTCGGTAGGAGGGTTTGGTTCATCGCTGGGATATTCTGTCGATTCGGCATTATCTAGCAGAGGTGTGGGTGCCACCTATACCTTGGAACCTAGACTTGCACTTCAAAATGTAACGATTGCCGAACGCTTCTCACCGCTTATTGGGGTTGATATGACTTTTACCAATAGCTTTACTTTTAAATTTGAATTGAAGAAAGAACGCATGCTGTCATTGGTGCCCGTTAACCCGCAATTGCAAGAAATGAAGAACCGAGAAATAGTAATAGGTGCAGGTTTCCGCAAAAAGGGATTGACCATTAGGTGGATCAAATTCCGCGGTAATTCCTTGTATTTGCCCAATGATGCCAGTTTCCGTTTCGATTTTTCTATTCGTGATAACTGGACCACCATTCGCAAATTTGATGGGGTAAGCGTTCCTACTGCTGGTATGAAAATAATCAGTATTAAACCCACCATCGACTACCAAGCCAGCGATAAAGTATTGATACGCTTGTATTATGATCAACGCATTTCAAAACCTTATACTACCAGCTCTTACCCAACCACCAATGTGCAATTTGGCGTAACCGCTAGGTATACATTACAGTAACCGGTATATTATATTTTGCAGCACAAAGAACTGAAAATAATATATAAAGAATTGGCTCTGGATGAGTTGGACAAGCAGCAACAAGAACTTATCCAACTTGCTATTGCGGCTACCAATCAGGCTTACGCTCCATACTCCGAATTCTTTGTGGGTTGTGCTTTGCAAATGAATACAGGTGAAATTATTACAGGCAGCAATCAGGAGAATGCAGCTTACCCTTCAGGATTATGTGCCGAGCGAACTGCAATATATCATGCGGGGCATAGCCATCCCAATGGCGTTGTAAACCAAATTGCTATAGCAGCAAATAGTAATAAATGGAATACCGAAAATCCTGTAATACCTTGTGGTGCGTGCATGCAAGCCATGATAGAGTATGAACGCAAACAGGGTAGTCCAATCAAATTATTATTATATGGTAGCGATGAAAGAATATTCGAACTATCAGGGATTAAAGATCTCATGCCTTTTCAATTTGAGTTGAAGGTGCAAAGTGAAGTGGGCTGATTTTTTATCATAAAATAATATTTTGAAAGTAGAAAAGCAGAAACAAATCCCTTCAGAAAAAACAAATCTCCATCCCCGAAACAAACATCGCGGACAATACGATTTCAAATCGCTTATTAATGCAAGTCAAGAATTGGAGGAATTTGTTAGGTTAAATGATTATGATAATGAATCTATAGACTTCTTCAATCCCGCAGCCGTAAAGGCCCTCAACACTGCTCTCTTAAAGTTGTATTATAATATAGATTACTGGAATATTCCGAAAAATTATTTATGTCCACCCATACCTGGCAGAGCCGATTATATACATTATATGGCTGATGTATTAAGTGAAAGCAATAAAGGAATCATTCCAAAAGGTGCATCTGTAAAATGTTTGGATATAGGAATGGGTGCAAATTGTATTTATCCCATTATCGGAAACAGTGAGTATGGATGGTCGTTTGTAGGAACTGATGTAGATTCTGTTGCTATTGAATCAGCAAGAAATATCATAGAAAAAAATCCCACACTTAAAGGACAAATTGAACTACGATTGCAAACAAATAAAAATGATATATTCAATAACATTATATATAATAACGAACGCTTCGATTTGGTTATTTGCAATCCTCCTTTTCATGGGTCATTGGCCGAGGCACAAATTGGAACGCATAGAAAATTAAGCAATTTGAAACAAAAAAAAATCACCAAGCCTATATTAAACTTCGGTGGCAACAATACTGAATTGTGGTACGAAGGTGGTGAGAAAAAATTTGTACGACTCATGATTGAGCAAAGTATTATATATAAAAAATCGTGCCTTTGGTTTTCTTGTTTAATTTCGAAAGAAGCAAATCTGGAATATATATACAAGCTATTCGAAAAAGCGGCTGTTCCTGAGGTGCAAACCATCCCCATGGGTCAGGGGAATAAAATAAGCCGTATTGTAGCTTGGACGTTTCAAACGGCTCAAGGTCGCTCTTAACGTTATTGTGAGGCAAGAGGCGTACCTTTGCAGATTAAATTCCACTATAATAAATAAATGAAAAGAATTACCGATTACAGAAAACTCTTTGGCATTACCAAAGATGCCGACCTCGCAGAACTCAAAACCCTTTACAGAAACCTAATGAAGGAATCGCACCCCGATAAGTTCCAAGACGAAACCCAAAAGCACGAAGCAGAAACCAAAAGCAAAACTATTATAGAAGCGTATCACTTCTTGGTAAGCCTCTCGCCCGAAACACATCTGCAACAACAAGAAGCCTATACCCAAACTATTACCAGCAGCGGCATCGACGATTTTATATACAAAGGCCAAATGCTAAAAGTGACCTTCCTTGATGGAAGCATTTATGAGTACTTTGGTGTGCCTCAGAGTACCTATAATAAACTCATCAATTCCCCCACCCAAATACGTTTTGCCCGAAGACATATTTTCCAAAGTTTTTCTTTTAGGAAGGCGAGTAATGCGATGGTGGAAGCATAAGGAAAGTATTTTTAAATATCGTGTGACTTTAGTCGACGGAATTTAACCATTTCCTATTTACTTTGCAAGCCAATGGCACAACAACTCATTTTTGCAATTATTCTTGCAGCCTCGGTATGGCTGTTTGCCCGCAACATAGGCAAGGTTAGGCGAAATATATTACTAGGCCGTGATGTGGATTTGAGCGGTAATAGTGCTCAACGCTGGCGTACTATGTTTATGGTCGCACTTGGTCAGGGCAAAATGTTTACCCGCCCCATTCCTGCTCTATTGCATTTATTTGTATATGCAGGATTCGTACTCATTAATGTAGAAGTGCTTGAAATATTGATAGATGGTGTAGCGGGAACCCACCGTGTACTTGCAGGCATACTCGGCATATTATATAATGGCATGATGGCCTTCTTCGAAGTATTGGCATTATTGGTTTTGGTATCATGTATTATATTTTTATTCCGCAGGCATGTGCTTAAAGTGAAACGCTTTAGTGGCTTCGAGATGCGTGCATTCCCAGTGCGTGATGCCGCAACAATACTTATTATAGAAATCATACTAATGACCTGTTTGTTATTGCTAAATGCAGTAGACAAATCATTACAAAACATGGGCAGCGAACATTTTGTGCAAGCAGGTTTCTTCCCTGTATCCAATGTATTAGTTTCCATGTTCGTTGGAATGAGTGAAAGCAATCTAATTATGTTTGAACGCGTGTGTTGGTGGGGACATATACTAGGCATTTTTGTCTTTATGAACTATCTGCCCTTTAGCAAACACTTTCATATTATCATGGCTTTCCCCAATACTTATTATAGTAATTTGGAACCCAAAGGCGAACTCAGCAATATGCCAAGTGTTACTACTGAAGTAAAGCTTATGATGGATCCTTCTGCCCCAACGCCTGAAGGATATACACCACCCACAAGTTTTGGAGCCAAAGATGTGCAAGACCTTAATTGGAAAAATTTAATGGATGCGTATACCTGCACCGAGTGTGGCCGCTGCACCAGTGTATGCCCTGCGAATATTACAGGCAAGCTATTATCACCGCGTAAAGTGATGATGGATACCCGCGACAGACTAGAAGAAGTAGGAAAAAATATTGATAAAAACGGAGAGTTTGTAGCCGATGAAAAAAACTTGCACACTTATATAACTGCTGAAGAATTGTGGGCCTGCACTACTTGTAATGCATGTGTAGAAATTTGCCCTGTGAATATTAACCCCGTTGAGATTATTGTAGATATGCGTCGCTACTTGGTAATGGAAAAAAGTGAAGCTCCGCAGGAATTGAATCTCACTTTTACCAATATGGAAAACAATGGAGCACCTTGGCAAATGGCCCAAAGCTCGCGTGCCGATTGGACCAAAGAGAACTAATATGCCCATTATTTGGCAAACCGAACAACCAAAAGAAACGCAGGTTGCAGTGTGGGAACTCAGCGAAGAGTTATATATATTAGAAGAATTATTTCCTTCAAATATTATAGACCTCAGCAGACCTGAAGAATTTGCACATCCTCAAAACCATAGGCAATGGCTGGCCACACGAATTTTATTGGGAATGCTTTTAAACGACTATCATAAAGTAGAATTATATAAAACTGATTTTGGGAAATTGATGATTTCAAATTTGAACAATATATATATATCCGTTTCTCATACACAAACACATGCTGCAGTTTCGGTGAGTAATTATAATACAGGAATTGACATAGAAACCAAACTGGAAAAAATAGACCGTATCAAACATAAGTTTTTGAATGAACAAGAAAAAACATGGGCAGCAACAAACCCTGAAGATGCTTTGATGATATGGTGTAGCAAAGAATGCTTATACAAACTTTACGAACAAAAAGAACTCGACTTTATTAAACATATCACCATTCAAAAAAACGATGCTACATTTGTAGGGCATATACATAAAGAACTTTACCAAAAACACTTTAATTTGCAACACCGCCACACCCATGATTATATGCTTGTGTGGGCAATAGAAACTATTATATGAAAAAACTATTATATATTACTTTGCTGATAACCGCCATTGCAGCTTGCAAAAACGATAATCCCAAAGACCCTGAAAAAATAATTGAGCCTGTAGCTGCGAAATATGTGCAAACCTCGCCCAATTTTAATGAGGACAGTGCCTTTGCTTATGTGGCTGCTCAATGTAATTTTGGCCCACGTGTGCCCAGCACCAATGGTCATAAATTGTGTGCCGACTATCTTATAAAAGAACTTAAAAAATATGCTGATAAAGTAGAAATAAACGGTGCTCCATTAAAGACTTTCGATGGAAAAACGCACCAGTGTAAAAACATTATAGCATCGTTCAACCTGAAAGCTAGCAAACGCGTGATGCTTAGTGCCCATTGGGATACACGCCCCTTTGCCGACCAAGACACCAAAGACATAGACAAGCCCATTGATGGGGCAAATGATGGTGGAAGCGGGGTAGGGGTATTATTAGAAATAGCCCGCCAACTTAAATTAAAACCTACTGAAATAGGAATTGATATTATACTTTTCGATTTGGAAGATTACGGACAACCCGGCGATAGCGACGACCCACACATGGAAGACAGTTATTGTATAGGTTCGCAATATTGGGCCAAAAACCTACATATTAAAAACTATATGCCTGCTTATGGTATTTTGCTTGATATGGTTGGTGCCCCCGATGCACAGTTTACCAAAGAAAAAGGCTCTATGGAGTTTGCCCCTGCAGTAGTTGAAAAAGTTTGGGCCACAGGACAGAAACTAGGTTATACCAATTTTGTTAATGAGCCGAATACTGGTGTTATTGACGACCATTATTATGTGAACCAAATTGCGAAAATACCTATTATAGATATCATAGAATACACCAAAGACAAAGATGTGGGCGACCATTTCAGCCACACTTGGCATACCCATAATGATAATATTAAAAACATCAGTAAGTTTACTTTAAAAAATGTGGGACAGACGGTGATGGAGGTGATATATGGAGAGAAGTAATTTTAATAATAATTTCGCTATATACAAAAATTAATTTAATTTTGGCCAATGAAATCTAACAACTAATTCCCTTTTTTAAAATCTATAAAAAGCTCCTGACTTATTAATGCTGCAATTGTTTACGATTACTACGATATAACCCTAGATTATTATAATAACTCACTTCCGTTGTCGCCGTTCTGCGAGCAGTAACTTAATGATACGGGCCTATAACTGCAAGGTCTGCGAACTGGAAATACTATATGCCGGGTATTGATTGATATTTGCAATATATATGCAAAGTACGAGTGTATGCCGTTCCATAAGTTAAGATGACCAGATGACCACAGCCCAGTGCGGGCTGGATTGGTGAACGAGCCGCATAAATAAATACAGGCTCACCAGTTCAGTTGATTATGCAGGGGGAAGGCTTACTTAAAATAATCCGCCTTGGCTGATCCTAGAATGATTAGTGAATGGGCTCTTCTTTTGCCGGGTTGCAAACCCTGCCTGTTATTGTAAGTCACCGTTCGCAGAACGGCGACTTACAGGGGGGGTATTTGAGTTGGGAAATTGGAGTGTAAACTCGGAGTGTAAAAAAAAAATGACTCATATTATATATATAATACAAGTCATTATTTTAGTGGAGCTGCAGGGAGTCGAACCCTGGTCCGGAGATGGAACTCGATAGAGCTTTCTACATGCTTGTCGAGAAATTTAATTTTAGAGAATAGGCAGGAGTCCCGCTCACCAATCTATTCCTTAGGTTACTAATACATTTAGAAACCCGCAACCACGGTAACTAAAAGTCCCCAACTGGGGTTTGATCGTCTGTGCTCAGTTGCTGTTGGGGCAAAGTTTCTGCAAACGATTGAGTGCGTAATCTAACCGATTAGGCAGCCAAAGCAAATGAAGTGTTGCCGGTTAAGGCTTGAAAGTTCAGATTAAAGTGCTCCCTTACAAGGCACTGCATGCTTACCCCCGTGCTACACATCCCGTCAATTCCGGTCAGCCCCAAAGTGTTATTTTGTATTTTACCCCGCCGAGGCGGGATTATTTTATATTTTTCTGTCAGTCTGAGTTTATCGAAGACCGTCTTCGATAAACTCAGACTGACATCAATGTCTCACTCCCGATAGCTATCGGGATCACTCCTTTCAAAGAACTATTTAAGCCACTCGGCTACGTATTGCCAAATGCCTTTTCCAAAATAATATATAAGTATGGTACTTATAGTGCCTTTCACCACAAAGAAAACAACCGTCCAAACACCAAGCTTTTTCAGCCATTTATATTTGGTTGGTTTTGTCTCTTTTACTGGGTCCATTTTAGGGAATACAAAATACGGTTAATAAGCAATGCTAACAAAAAATAAATTCCCTAAAACAAAAAACCCCAGCAATGATGCAAGGGTTTTAGTAGTTGAACCGCAACTAATATATACCAGCGGCGGTAAAAAATATTTTATTTGAGAGTGAATGAAGATTTACCAATCATCAATCCTCCTTCATATATTTCTACGGTATAAGCACCTTTAACAAATGCAGTGGCTTTGCCAAACTTGATGTTTACCTCACGATCCTTATTTTGATAATCTATTTCTTGGCTCTGGGTAAAAGGCAACTCACTTCCTTCGTAGGTAAATTTCTCATTCGCATTAGAAGTAATGATTTGTCTTGATGGGTCAAGCACACGCATATATATCATTTTGGGTCCAGCGTCGGCCACCAAGTTTTGTTGTATTTTACAAGACACTTTAATTTTGTTTGCTTTCTTGGCTTTTGGGGTAGGAGTCTCTCCCTTGCTAGTTACTTTAATCCCCATCCCTATAATATTATCAGCCTTAAGTGCCGATCCTTCTTTAATTTTTTTGTTGAGCGAATTCTTGTCCCTTCCCAGTTTTTCGGCAAGCTCTTGTGCCCTTTTTAAACTATCTCTGGTTGATTTACTATCATTCTCGAGCTTACTATAATCGCCCTTGGCGGCTTCAGCACGCATCCTTTCAGATTCTGCTTTGTCGTTGGCCCTTTTCAGATCGGTTCTAAGTTTTGCTATTTCGCTTGGATTGCCCCCTCTTGCAGCACTTCTCATCAAAGGTATTTGTTTCCGGAGCTGGTCAATCTCTGCTTGGTGGGTACTGTCTGATATGCCCAACTCTTCTTTTTGTCTTTCCAGTTCCTTGAGCTTTGCCTCTAAATTATCAATCTCTATATTGAGCGAATCAATCTGACTCTTCTGAACTTTATTGATGCTGTTGGCTTCCTTAAAGTCTTCTTTGGTGTCAAATAATTGCCACAGGAGAAAGACGTCGGCACCTATCAGCAGTATCAATGCTACTACTACAATTACTTTGCTCGATCCTGATTTTCGTTCTTGGGGGGTTGATTCCATGTTCATAATTCTGACTTTATTTGGGTTGTTTTATTATCGTTTAGAGTGGAGGCGAAATTAGGACACTTTTTTTCAACACTCAAATATTTTATTGTAAACATTTTGAGGTGATATACCATTATCGTCCATAATTTTGGTCAGTATATATTATACAAATAACGCACATTTGCAGTATAATGCAAATACCAAAATACATTACCCATATATTTTTCGACCTCGACCACACCCTTTGGGACTTTGACAGAAACTCAGCCGAGACCTTAGCATTGCTATTAGACAGATATAATATCGCCCCCACTGGAAGCCTTTTATCCAATTCATTTTTATCGCAGTATAAAATCACAAACAAGGCCATGTGGCAATTATATAACTATCAAAAAATAACCAAAGATGAACTTCGCTACCGTCGTTTTCGTGAAGCTTTTGGCAAAGTGGGTGTCGATATAAATTTCGATGTTGACCAATTTGGAGAAGACTATATAGAATTGTGCACAAGGATGCCCCATGTTTTTGAAAATGCCCACGAAATTTTAGACCATGCCTCAAAAAAATACACAGTAGCCATTATCACGAATGGTTTTTTGGAAGCGACTTACAACAAACTGGAGCATTCTGGCTTGATGGCTTATTTTAAACCCGAACATATACTCATCACTGAAAATATTGGCGTGCAAAAACCGCATAAAAAAGTATTTGAAACCGCCCTATTGCAAACAAATGGCAAGGCACAACACGCTTTAATGGTAGGCGACAACATTGATTCTGACATTGGAGGAGCATATAATTCGGGTATTTGCCCAGTGTGGTTTAACCCTTACCATGAGGAGCAAACTTTGTATCAAAATCTAGTTGAAATTAACGAGCTCAAGAGCTTAATGAATTATATATAAACGCAACCCGTAAATCACAACATATAAGTAGCTTATCCTATTAAATATTATTCTTTCATGCTTTTTATTAACAGTTCGCCACCATCTTTTTATGTTTTTATAACCCAATTTTTACGAGTGCTGTAGTATTATTGCAGCGTTTTATAAGATATTTGCCCAACAATACTAAACTCAATGAAAAAATTACTCAGTCTCACATTTATTGTTTTCACGCTTCTCACCACAAATGCCCAGTATTTTCAGGGGTTTGTTAGCAGCAACTATGCAGGTACTAACGGAATGTACTTCAATCCCGCCACATTAGCCGATACCCGTTATCGTGCTTACGTGAATCTTAGTTCAATGAATTTAAACTTTGCAAACAATTATGCTGAAGCCAAACTTCCTTATAGCAGTTACCAATATTTGAAACAAATTCTGTCCAATAAATATAGTAATAAGGATTATTACCATTTTACGAATCAATCAACCAATACACTCGATTCTATAAAAGGTTGGAAAGATGATAATAGTTATCTGGGTGAAAATATAAATGGCAAAGCCAAATATGTAAATCTAAGTGCCGAAGTACGTGGCCCTTCTTTTTCTTATAGCTGGAACAATAAAAATACCATTGCTTTGGGAACAAGGGTAATGGCAGGCTTGCAGGTAAATGATATAGCAGAGCCTTTTGCCCGATTTGCTGTGTATGGGTTGGATAAAAACCAAACTAAACCCTATTTGAATGTATTACAATTGGATAATTCTTTTGGATTAAATATTGGTGCGTACACAGAAGTTTCTGCATCATATGCACGTAAAATTATCGACTTAGATAAGCATTATTTTACAGGGGGCGTTAGCCTCAAATATTATCAAGGACTTGCAGCTTTATTTGTGCAAAACAAAGGCGTGAACGTAAACTTTGTAAATAAAGACAGTTTGTTTGCGGTGCAAACCGATGTCAAATATGGTATGGTTGCCGAGCAATTTTATGGTTTACTCAATCCAGATTTAAATAATAAAAGGTCGGGATTAATTGGGAAGGACTTATTCCCAAGAAGTGTATTAGGCAAAGGTTACGGTTTCGACCTAGGATTTCAATATGAATACAGACCCGATATTGAAAAATATAAATATACCATGGATGGCGTTACCCGATATGATGACCGAAAAGTAAAATATTTATATAAAATTGGATTTTCAATTATGAATATCGGTTATATAAAATATAGCAATCCAAAATGGGTAAAATACCATCAGTTAAAGCCGCGAAGCGATATAAAAATAAATGATACTGCTTATTGGGGTCAGCTTAATAATTTGAAGCTTAGGAATAGCCAAGATTTAGATTCGGCCCTTGGTAAAGTTTTTGGATTTAAAGACACGGCTACCTCATTCAATTGGTACATGCCAGGTTCTATCAATATCAATTTTGATTATCGTGTTACGAATCATTTCTTTGTAAGTGGTGTTTTGATGCAAAGTATCACATCGAAAAATGGTATTGGGTTCAGAGTTAATTCTCTACTGGGAATTACTCCTCGCATTGAGTTCCGTTGGTTGGAAGTTTCCATGCCCATTCTAGCTACCTTTGGTTATTCAAAACTAAATGTGGGTTTGTTCCTCCGCACTGGCGTATTTTTTATTGGATCTGATAATATAGGAGGGTTCCTAGGTTCCAATAATTTTAATGGTATAGACTTATATACAGGAGCTACTATCCCACTATTTAAAGGAAAACCTAAAGACCGTGACAAAGATGGTGTATCTGATCGCAATGATCATTGCATACATGTGCCTGGTGCATGGAGTGCCAAAGGTTGCCCTGACCAAGATGGCGATGGTATACCCGATGATGAAGATAAATGTCGCACCTTGCCAGGCCCATTTAACTTACGTGGTTGCCCCGATACCGATGGTGATGGCGTAACCGACGACGATGACCTTTGCCCTAGCGAAAAAGGTAGTGTAGTGAATAAGGGATGTCCCGACCGCGATGGAGATGGGGTATATGATAAGAACGATAAATGCCCCGACGAGTTTGGTAAAAACGAAGATGGTTGCCCCGATCGAGACAATGATGGTATCATAGATTCTGAAGATAAATGTCCTGACTCCAAAGGCCCATTGGCTACTAAAGGTTGCCCCGACAGTGACAATGATGGTGTAACAGATGATATAGACTTATGCCCTGACAAAGCTGGTAAAGTTGAAAACAAAGGCTGCCCCGATACAGACAATGATGGAGTAGTTGATAATTTGGATAAATGCCCCGACCAACCTGGTATGGCTAAGCTTGATGGCTGCCCCGACCGTGACCTTGATGGAGTTGCTGATAAAGACGATAACTGTCCTGACCAATATGGTGACCCATTGAACCTAGGCTGCCCATTAGTAGCAATTGTTGATACTGTAAAATCAGTAGATCTTGATGCGGGAGATCAGGATATATTGAAACGTGCATTCGATAACCTCGAATTTGCAAGCGGAAAATCGGCAGTAAACCCCATATCGAAACCGAACTTGGATGAACTTGCTGGCTTACTAGCGAAACACCCAGAATATAAACTTACAATTAGTGGACATACTGATAAGGTGGGTAAACCTGCAGCCAATTTGAAACTGAGTCGTGATCGTGCTGCGGAAGTTAAGAAGTACCTAGTTTCCAAAGGTGTGAAAGCTGCAAATATCAAATCGGAAGGCTATGGCGATACTCGGCCAGTGGCAGTGAATGATAACGACGAAGGACGTCAGAAAAACAGACGTGTGGAATTGAAAATTAGCGAATAGTATATTTTTGCAGGGTGGTTCCGAAGCATCGGAACACCCGACAGCACCTCGATAAAAAAGAGTCCGTTATATATATTATAGCGGACTTTTTTTTTGTAATATAATTTAATGATTGTTGATCTGTTATACCGAAACTCAATAGACCTCTTTCATAATTCAAATAAGAAAAGCCAAATTATAACGGACACTTTATTTTATTGTAGTATCGCTCGCCGCGAACTC